>Ga0210405_10002955_pt1 | contig 17041 bp, 15 predicted proteins | sample IncBWH11MmetaG_FD_155492 | JGI IMG/M metagenome (GOLD analysis project Ga0210405, IMG submission 155492) | Forest soil microbial communities from Barre Woods Harvard Forest LTER site, Petersham, Massachusetts, United States - Inc-BW-H-11-M | ecosystem: Environmental > Terrestrial > Soil >... | reverse complement strand
ATCGATCACGGCGATGTTCATAACGAACGGCTCGATGGAATTGAGCGCCGCGATTAGCCATTGCGTCGCGCGTGCGCGTCCGCTCGCGTCCTTCGGTAGCAGCATCTCGCTCCGTTCGCCGATATGCAACACGATGGCCCCGGATTCGAAGAGCACGAGGCCGTCTTCCTCAAGGATCGGCACTTGCCCAAAGGGCGGCAGCGCACGATAGTCCGGTTTTTCCTGATCACCCAATTGGAGAAGCCGCGTCTTGTAAGGCAGACCGGCTTCCTCCAGCGCCCAGCGAGCGCGCAGATCGCGCACTTGACCCTGGGCAAACTCGGGAACCCAGTTGAATGCGGAGATCGTGATCATGCGATATGCTCCTTTGCGATTTCCGTGGCGAAAGCTGAAACTCGTTGAAGGCTTCGACCACATGACTGTCGCGACCCTTGGCTCTGCGGCGGATGCCTAGTCACGGAGAGCTCCGTTTGACTACAAGAAAATGGTGTTGCAGCTTGCCGAGTGCTCCGGTCCAGCCTTCCTCATGGCTGCGGCGACTCTCCTCGTCGCGGAGGCGCGAATGTGTGAACGTGAGTTCGGTCCCCTCGACAATGGCGCGAAGCCTGATCTCGACAAGCGACTCGCCGGGATCTTCGACGCCGCCGGTCCAGCGCCAACTCATGCTCAGCCGCTCGGGCCTCACGACCTCGAGATATTCGCCGCTACTCTCATGCTCGCTTCCATCGAGCATGCGGAAGCGTACCCGGAAGCGGCCACCAACCTGGGGGTCAGTCTCCGCCACAAGTACGGGGCCGCCGTCGGGGCCCCACCAGCTGGCGACGCCTTCCGCTGTGGTGAGTGCGTCGAACACAATCGATGGCCGCGCCTTGATCCGGCGCACGAGCGTTAGACTGCTCATCGTCTCTTTTTCCTCGCTTCGGCTTCCTTGCTTTCGGTGTAGGCCGCGAGCCGATCAAGGCTCTTCGACCAGAAGCGTTCGTAGCGGCGCAGCCAATTCATCGCCTCCCTCATGGGCTCGGGTCGGAGGCGTACCGTCACGGTGCGTCCGATTTTCGACCGAGTGATGAGGCCGGCATCGTAAAGCACGTCGAGATGCTTCATCACCGCCGGCAGCTTGATCACGAAGGGCCGCGCCAGCGCGCTGATGGCTGCGCCGTCTTCGCGTTCGAGCCGAGCGAGAATCGCCCGCCGAGTCGGATCGACGAGCGCCGCAAATGTTCGGTCGAGTCGCTCATTATAGTTCACCATGTAGGAAAGTATTGGTCAGAAGGGCTGGCTGTCAACCCCGGCATCTTGTCGCTTTTGGGCAATGCCCGAAATGACCGCTCCTGGGCCCACACCGACGGTTGCGGCGATGCAGCGATTGGGTCGCTATCGGAGCAATAGCGGAAGTCTCTCGCGCATGCTCAAACCGGCGCCGTTGACCCAAAGCGGTCATCCGGCCTCGTTAACTTGCGGCCTCAGGCTTGTGGCGAACCACGCGCGTCGTATCCCTCAGGAGACCGCGCATCACCGTCCAACGTTGATCGCCGATCACGTCCAAAAACGTTTTCTGCGCTTCGTCCCAGTGGGGTTTTGCGGTAGCGATCAATTTTGCACCTTTCCTTGTGAGCGAGACGATGCGTGTTCGCTTATCACTTCCGGCACGACTGCGAATGAGTCGATCTCGCTCCAGTGGCGCAAGGGCGCGCGATATACTGGTTTGATCCATGACCATATGGCGACCGAGGGTAGAAACTGAAATCTGTTGCCCGAATTCGATCATTCGCAGCATCGGGCCTTGCAAAGGAGAGGTGATCGTTATGTCAGCAGAGCTTGGCCGCATGTCCGCCGTCGAGATGAGGCAGCGGATCGTCAAAAAAGAATTGTCGCCGGTGGAGATCACCAAGCGCGCCCTGGAGGCCGCCGAATCGACGCAGAAGACGCTGAATGCCTTCAGCTCGCTGATGCCCGAGGCAGCCTTGGCGGCCGCCAAGCAGGCCGAAGACAGTGTGATGAAGGGTGAGAAGCTCGGGCCCCTTCACGGCGTTCCGTTTTCTGTCAAGGATCTCATCGCAGTCAAAGACGTCATCTACGCCTCCGGCTCCAAGACGATGGCCAAGAACGTGGCGGCCGTGAACGCGCCGTCGGTCGAGCGGGCAAAGGCGGCCGGCGGCATTCTGATCGGCAAGACCACGACCAGCGAGTTCGGCTGCAAACCGGTCGGCGACAACCTGCTTACCGGGATCACCCGCAACCCGTGGAACCTGAACAAGACCCCGGGTGGTTCGAGCGCGGGCGCCGCCGCGTCAGTTGCGGCAGGGATCACGCCGTTCGCGCGCTCGGCACCGACGGGCGGGTCGATCCGCGTTCCGTGCAGCTTTTCAGGGCTGTTCGGAATCAAGGGGCATTTTGGCCGCGTCCCGGTTTGGCCGACCTCGGCGACGCCGACCCTGGCCCATGTCGGGCCCATAGCCAGGGAAGTCCAAGACGGCGCGCTGCTGTTCAGCGTCATTGCCGGCTATGACGCCCGCGATCCTTTCGGGGTCGCGGGAGAGGTGCCCGATGTGCAAGGAGCCACGCAGGCCAGCGTTCAAGGATTGCGCGTCGCCTTCAGCCCGACGTTCGGGTACGCCAAACCCGACAAGGCGGTCGCCGAGGTGGTGAAGAAGGCCGTCGCCAGGCTCGAGAGCTTGGGCTGCGTCGTCGAAGAAGTCGACAAGGTGTTTGAAAAAGACCCGGTGGATATCTGGACGGCGGAATTCTACGCCGGCGTCGGCATCAGGCTTCGCCCATTCGTTGAAAAGCAACGCGATCTTCTTGATCCGGCCGTTGCCGAGGTGCTCGAGGCCGCGCTTTCGCAGGATATGAAGACCTACTACGAGAAGGTGTTCGAGCGATATGCCTTCCGCGAGCAGATGCGGCTTTTCTTCGAGAAATACGATGTCCTTGTTTCGCCGGTGCTGCCGGTGAGCTCGCTCGACGTCGGATTGAACATTCCAAAGCACCTCACGGACCGCAACCTCGTTTCATGGATCTACTACACCTACCCGTTCAATCTGACGGGACAGCCGGCGGGGACGGTGTGCGCCGGCCTCGATTCCGAGAACATGCCCGTCGGCCTGCAAATTGTCGGCCGCGCCATGGGCGAATACGACGTCGTGCGGCTTGCCGCCGCCTATGAGCGATCACAGGCCCGAGGCTACAATCACTCGCCGATAATGAAGAAAGGGAGCTGATCGTCGTGAGCCTGGCCACGCTATGCGGCGCATGGGCAACCGAGCCCAAGATGGTGGCCCAGTCGTGAGTGAACTCGAAGACGTTGCTGCGATCGAAGCCGAGAAACTGTTGGAGTTGCGGGCGGCATGATCACCTTCCCTGAATTAGCTGCAGCGGTGCCCGCGTGGAGCGACGGCCTCTGCGCCTCGGCGGCATCCTTAGAGGCTCGCTGCCGCTCGCACCTCAGGATGACGGTGGACATTCGTCACATTTCCGTTGACAGTTGTCCCCGTTTATGTTACCACCACAATGCCCGCTCGTTCGAGGGACGTCACCGGTGACGGCCGATTGATGGAGCGGGTGCGGTTCCTGCGGGCGGGGCTCGTAACCCCGTCCTCGGGCGGACCCGGAATCTGATTTCCTCGCCGTTCCCCTAGATAGCCGCTCGTTGATTTTCCTGCGCTTTCATAAATTGTTAAGTGGACGGCAATAGCCGGAGTAGCCTATAGTTCCCCGCTCTTTGCTACCTATGTGGAGGCAAGGTAGCAGCGATGAGGAGGCTGCGATTCCGCGAATTCGCTTGACCAAGTCCGCGATCGACGGCCTGCCGGTCCTGCTGAAGGACGCGGTTTATTGGGATGCTGGCCTGCCCGGCTTTGGCGTGAAGGTGACGCCGCAGGGGCGCAAGGTCTTTCTGGTGCTGTATCGCCTCGCCGGCGCCGGGTCGCGGCTGCGCAAATACACCGTCGGCCCGTATGGAAAGATTACGCTGCCAATGGCGCGGGCACAGGCGCAAAAGATCTTTGCGGCCAGGCTTGATGGACGAGATCCGGCTGAGGAAAAGAAGCAGTCGCGTCGCCGCATGGTGGTCGACAGGATCGATGATCTGGTCGAGAGTTTCATCCAGGAGCACGTCTCCCAAACCGGGACCAAAAACAGGATATCAAACCTGCTCTGTCGTGACGTGGTTCCCCATTGGGGTGGCAAGAGCATCCACGAGATCAAGAAGAGGGACGTCAGCGACCTCGTTAGTCTAATCTCGCAGCGCAATGTCCATGCCGGTCATCGTCTCCTGAAGACATTGAAAACCCTCTTTCGCTGGTGCGTCGGCCGTGCCGTGATCGATTTCTCTCCGGCCGAGGGCCTTTCCTCGGGTTATCGCGAAAACAGCCGCGACCGGGTACTGACTGACCAGGAACTCGCTACCATCATTCTCGCCGCGAGGCAGGTACCGCCTCCCTACGGGGGCATTGTGGAATTGCTGGCATTGACCGGGCAGCGCCGTCAGGAGGTATGTAAGCTCAAGTGGGATGAGCTCGACGAAAAATCGCGGACTTGGTCCATTCCCGCTTCACGAACCAAAAACAAGAAAGCGCATATCGTTCACCTGTCGGAGCCGGCGTGGAAGGTCATCGCCCAGCGTCCAGCAGGCACTTACGTCTTCGGTACTTCAGGAGTGAAGCATTTCCAGGCGTATTCGAAATCAAAGCGCGCACTTGATGAGCTGTCCGGCATCACCGGATGGCGGCTGCATGACCTCAGACGAACCGTAGTTTCCGGCATGGCGCGCCTTGGAGTGCCGCCGCATGTTGCCGATAAGATTCTCAACCACCAGGAAGGGACGATTTCCGGTGTAGCTGCCGTCTACCAACGGCACGAATTCCTGGCCGAGCGGAGGGAAGCGCTTGATCGCTGGGGCGCTCACGTCGAACACATTGTGCGGACGTTTAGCCACCACAAAGTTGCGCTGTCGTTCGTCGGGCCGGAGTCGAAGGAGGCTGCCCAGCTCACTGATTCCTTGCTGTGAAGTATCTAGCCTACCACGGCAAAACTTCGGACAGAAAGTCATCAATCCTTGGATCGACGAGCGCGGCGGCGGTGCCGTCAGTTTCGCAATGACATAGAGCAGAATTTCCGGGCGATGCGGCCCATCGTCCCATGTACCCCCGAGTCTGGTACCGAAAATTCGTGGCCGCTCCTCGCCGGGTCCGACTACGCAGCTGGTTGTCCACCGCCGGTTACAAGCTCTTCCAGTCCTTGTGATGCTCGAACGCAAACGCCGCCTTATAGAGGGTAACCTCCTCATAGTGCCTTCCGGTCAGCATCAGGCCCACGGGCAACCCATCGCCCAAGCCGCACGGCAGAGTGAGCGATGGCATTCCCGTGACGTCGTAGGGCGCGGTATTCGCCAGCATTTCCCAAGCCCTCTGCAGGAAGACCGCGCGTGGGACATCGGGCGGCGGCAGAGCCGGGGCCTTCATCGGCACAGTCGGCATGAGCAAGATGTCATAGTCATTCATGAAGGCGAGGTACCGCGCGGTGAGGTCGCGGCGCATGTTGAGCGCCTTGGCATAGATGCGTCCGCCGTAGGCATCCGCCATCGCGCGGCCCAGGAGCATGAAGACCTTGACAGTATCGGCGATCTCGTCTGCCCGGTGGCGCCACATGCGAAAGCGGTCGGCGAGGCCGGACAAATAAAGGCCTGATGCGCCCGATGCGATGCCGTTGCAGTCGAATGCCTGGCGGACCATGCCCTCCGCCGCCATCGGCATGAAGAACGTCCGGGATTCGAGATGCAGCGGCAGCGACACTTCGTGCACGCTCGCGCCGAGATCCGCAAAGATGCCGGCTGCGCGCTTGACCTTTGCATCCACGTCGGGCTCGGATTCCGGATGGCCGAAGCCCTCCTTGACGACCGCGATCCGCAGACCCTTCACGCCGCCTTCCAAAAGCTTGGAATATTGCGGCACCTCGTAGGGCTTCTGTCGCACATCAAAACCGTCGGGACCGGCGATGACTTCGAGCATGAGCGCATTGTCAGCAACATTCCGCGTCATCGGCCCAGCGTGGTCGATCGTCACCTCCATGCTCATGATGCCGGTGTAGGGTACAAGCCCGTGGGTCGGCTTCATTCCGACGATGCCGCAGAACGCGGCAGGCATGCGGATCGAGCCGCCCTGGTCGCCGCCGATCGCGAGATCGACCTCGCCGGCGGCGACAAGAGCGGCGCTGCCGGACGACGAGCCGCCGGCCGAGTGGCCGCGCTTCCAAGGATTGTGACACGGCCCTGTATTGTTGGTGTGGCTCGACCCGGATAGACAGAGATACTCGCAATGCGCCTTGCCATGGATCTCGGCGCCAGCGTCGAGCAAACGGGTGACGACCGTCGCATCGACCTCGGGCACATAGCCCTCGAGGAACGACGCACCGTTCATCATCGGCACGCCTGCGAGCAGCACATTGTCCTTGAGAGCGACGGTCTTGCCGACAAGTTTTCCGGTCGGCGCACCCTTGATCACGGTCTTCTGGTACCAGGCGTTGAGCGGATCCTCCGCAGCCGACGGCTTGTGGCCCGGGGTGCGGGGATATTTGATGATAGGCAGCGGGTCGGGGGCCGCGAGCGTCGCGCCCGCCGCCTCGAAGAACGGCGCCATCAGGCCGAGGAATTCCTCGGCGTCTCCCGGCCTGAACGAGATTCCCATTGACGACGCGACGGCGGTGAGCTTTTCGGGACTGGGGAGCGTGCTCATGCCGGGCCTCACATCTTCTTCCAGTCGCCCGCCTGCTCGAACGCATAGGCGGCCCGATAGATGGTCGCTTCGTCGAACGCCTTGCCGACCAGCATCATGCCGATCGGCAGGCCGTCACCGAGACCGCATGGAATCGACATCGCGGGATGATGGGTTATGTCGAAGGGCGCGGTGTTGGGTAGCATCTCGAACGCGCGCGCGATGATCTCCTCTCGCGGCGCTCCCGGCTCGGGAAGCTTGGTCGCCTTGAGGGGCAGGGTCGGCATCAGCAAGAGGTCGTGTTCGGCCAGCACCGAGTCATACGCGGCCTTGAGCCGCCGCGAAATGTTCACTGCCTTGCCGTAGAAGCGCGAGCCGAATTGCTGGTTGATGTAGGTGCCGAGCATGGTCATGAGCTTGGTCGTTTCGCTCAGTTCGTCGGCCCGCCAGCGCCAGCCGCGATGGAAGTCCATGAGCGCGGTCGAGTAGAGATCGGAGCGGCTCACCCCGTAGCCGTCGCCCCACATCATGGTTTGTGTCAGTCCTTCCGCACCGATCGGCGTCCAGATGGCGCCGCCGACGAGGTGCATCGGGATCGACACCTCGGTCACCTGGGCGCCAAGCTTTTCGAATAACTTCGCGCCGGCCCTGACCTTGGCGTCGACGTCTGCTTCGGAATTTGCCCAGCCGAACCCTTCCTTCACCACCGCGATCTTCATGCCCTTGACGCCGCCCGAGAGGGCTTCGCTGTAGCTGACCGTAGCCGGCGCCTTGATGCGTGGGTCATAACCGTCGTCGCCAGCCAGGACCTCCAGCATCAACGCGTTGTCCTTGACGGTCGCAGTCATCGGACCAGTATGATCGACGAAAATCTCGATTGGCATGACGCCCGTATACGGCACGAGCCCCCAGGTGGGCTTCAAGCCGTAGATGCCGCAGTAAGACGCCGGCATGCGAATTGAGCCGCCCTGGTCGCCGCCGATCGCCATGTCGACCTCGCCGGCCGCGACAAGCGCAGCCGAGCCCGACGATGAGCCGCCGGCCGAGTAACCGTGCTTCCTGGGATTGTGCACGGGCCCGGCCGCTGAAGTATGGCTGCCGCCGGACAGGCAGAAGTACTCACAATGCGCTTTGCCGAGGATGACCGCCCCGGCATCGAGCAGTCTCGTCACGATGGTCGCGTCCATCTCCGGGACGAAGCCTTCAAGCGTCGAGGCGCCGTTCATCATCGGCACGCCGGCGAGCATGACGTTATCCTTGAGCGCAACCGTTTTACCCGCGAGCTTGCCGACCGGCGCGCCTTTTACCGTGGCCTTGTAGTACCACGCATTGTAGGGATTCTCGGCAGCGGTCACGCGATAGCCGGGCGTGCGCGGATATTTCACGACCGGTAGTTCGTCGGGCATCTGGTCGACCACTTGGTAGCTGTCGATCAAAGGCTTGAGTAGCGCCAGGAAGGAATCGACGTCGGCCTTGGACAGCGACAGCCCGACCTTTGCGGCGACGTCCTCTAGCTGAGCAGGCGTGGGAAGTCTGACGGTCATCGAACGTCTCCTTTGCGGCGCGTTGTCGAACTAATGCTTGAAGCCCACGAACTCGCCGACGATCTCGATATCGGCGAGATCGGCCGCCGTGATCTCCCGGGTGATGGTACCCTTCTGAATGATCATGACGCGCTGCGAGAGCGCAGCGATGAAGTCGAGGTTCTGCTCAACCAGCACAATGGTGAAATCCGGCCGCTTCTCCCGCAACGCCGTCAAGGTGTCGATGATCTCGTCGATGATGGAGGGCTGGACGCCCTCGGTAGGCTCGTCGAGCAGCACGAGCTTAGGGTCGGCGCACAAACAACGGGCAAGCGCGAGTAATTGTTGCTCGCCGCCGGACAGTGCGCCGCCCGGCCGGTCGAGCAGACGCTTCAGCTGTGGAAAATCCGCCAGAACCACCTCGACAGCGGCCTTTTCGTCGCGGTTCGACATGGCGCAGCCAATGCGCAGGTTGTCCAGCACGGTCAGGGTCGGAAAAATCTCGCGTCCCTGTGGCACCAGGCCGAGCCCGTGGCGCGCACGCTGATGGGTCGCGAGCCGGGTCATGTCCGCGCCGCCGAACTGGATCGCTCCCTCGGTCGCCGGCAGATACCCCATCAGGGTCCGCAGCAGCGTCGTCTTGCCCATGCCGTTGTGGCCGAGAATCCCGACGAACTCGCCAGCCTCGACCGCGATCGAAATCCCGGTAAGGATCGGCACCAAGCCGTAGCCGGACTTGAGGCCGGTCACCTCCAACAGGCTGGTCACGCGGCGATTCTCCGTCCGAGGTAGATGTCGCGCACCGTGGCGTTTGCCAGCACCTCGGCCATCGGCGCCTCCAGCAGGATCGTGCCCTGGTGGAACACGGTGACCTTGCGGGCGATCATCTTCACGAACTGCATATCGTGTTCGACCACGATGAGCGCGGTCGTGCGGTTGATCTCCTTGATGATCGCGGCGGTCCGCTCGGTCTCCTCGTTGGTCATGCCGGCGGCCGGCTCATCAAGCAGCATGACCTGTGGTTCGCCCGCGAGGACGACGGCGAGTTCGACCAACTGACGTTGGCCGTGGGCCAGCTTGGCGACAGTGCTGCGGGAGAGCTTGCCGATGCCGACGCGGTCGAGGACATCCTCGACGATGCGTTCGATCTGCAAGCCCGTCTTGCCGCCGCGGGCGGCCGCCAGGCGGATATTCTCGTGCACCTCGAGTCCGTTGAACACATTTGGGATCTGGGTCTTGATGCCGACGCCCAGCCGGGCAATCTCATGGGTCGATACGCCGGTAATGTCATGGCCGCGGAATTTCACGGTCCCAGCGCTGGCGCGATGCTGTCCGGTCAAACATTTGAAAAAGGTACTCTTGCCGGCACCGTTGGGCCCGATCAAACAGCGCAGTTCGCTCTCCTCCAGTCGAAAATGTACTTGGTCGACCGCGACCACTCCGCCGAACCGCATCGTGAGTCCGGTCGTCTCGATCAGCGGCACAAGCTCCTTGGCCATTTATGAGGCTCCGTCCTGGAGGGCGACCTCGGAACGGGTGCGAAACGCGATCCTGATGCGGGCGATCGTCCACAGCGCTAGCTCCTGGAGCGCCGGGATGATGCCGCTCGGCAATGCCAAGACGAGGACGCACAGAATGCCCCCAAGCACCACCTGGCTGTTCACAACCGTATTTTCGGCCAGGTAGAGCGCTAAGTATTGCAGGCCGATGCACGCTATGATCGGTCCGAGGAACGTGGAGAGCCCGCCGGCCATCACCCAGATCAGCACCTTCGCCGACATTTCGAGACTGAACACGTTCGGGTCGATGAACGCCTGATAGGTTGCGTAGAGCCCGCCAGCCATGCCGGCGATCATTCCGCCGAAGGTGAAGACCAGTAGCTTGACGAACCGCACGTCGTAGCCGAGCAGCGCGGCGCGGGTCTCGTTCTCGCGCACGGCGATCGCGACTCTTCCGTAGTGGCTCGATTTGAGAATCTTCATCGTGACGTATACGACAATCAGAAGGCCGAGCGCGACTTGGAAGATCTGGAGTGGATCGAGCTGGTCCGACGGCCGGCCGGGCCAATTGAGTGACGGAATCGACGGGATACCGTTGAAGCCGCCCAGCCGGGCGGCTCCAATATGCCATTCCGGTCCGGCGGTGGAGTTGATGAGCTTCCAGATAATGAGGGAGAAGACCATGGTCACGACGCCGAGATAGACGTCGTTAAGCCGACCGTAGAACATGAAATAGCCGAGTGCCGCAGCGGCCAATGCGGGGACCAGGAGCGCGAGAGCGCAGGCCCCGGTCGTGTCGCCAAAGTTGATTGCCGCGATAGCGAACGCGTAGCCGCCCAGACCGAAGAAGGCGCCCTGGCCGAAGCACAGAATGCCGCCGACGCCCCAGACAAAGGCGAGGCTGAGCGCAAAGATTGACAGCACCACATAGAGGGTGAGCTGCATGACCTGGAACGGATCGGCATACAGCGGCAGCCCGAACATCAGGACGAGAACCAACACCACCGCCGCAGTGGCGAGCCGATCGGAGCGCTCCATCATATGCTCCTCCTGAAAAACTTGCCGGTGATCCCGTTTGGCAGGATGCGGAGCAGCACGACGGCGACGAACAGCAAGGCGACATCGCCGACCACCGGCGTGGTAGCGAACGTGGTGAGTTGGCTCACGCTACCGAGGAGGCTCGCCGCCGAGATGGTTCCGGTGATGATCGCAGGACCGCCGGCGATAACGGTGATGAAGGCTTGGGCCACGAAGGCGATGCCCATCGTCGGAACCACGCCGGTGATCGGCGCCAAAAGCGCACCGGCCAGTCCGGTGAGCGCCGCGCCGATCCCGAACGTCGCCATATACACAACGGACGGGTTGATCTTCAGCGCCGCCGCCATACCGGGGTTCTGCATGGTGCCGCGGGCGATGAGCCCGAGTTTTGTATGCCGCAGCACCAGATAGGTCGCGATCAGGATGATCACGGCGACGGCGATCAGGAAGAACGAATAGCCGCTGACCCGCAGCCCGCCCACATCGACGGAGCCGAGTGAGACGGAGACACCCGTCACCGTATTACCGAACACCACGGTGACGAAGCCCATGAGGAACAGGCTCAGTCCCCACGTCGCCAATAGGGTGTCGATCATGCGCCCATAGAAGAAACGGATGAACAGGCGCTCGACCAGAACCCCGAACAGGCCGACCACGATCGGCGCCAGTACCAGCATGGCAATCCACGGATTGACGCCGGCCTTTCCGGCCATCACCACGGTGTATCCTCCGAGCATGAGGAATTCGCCGTGGGCGATGTTGATAACCCTCATCATGCCGAAGATGATCATCAACCCGGTCGAGATCAGCACCAGGCCCGCGACGGCCCGCAACACCTCGATCATGACCACCAATGAGAACGTCATCCAGCGCCCGCCAGCGCGTCAGAGCTTGATCTGATAATGCTGGTTGTCGTTCGGGTTCTTCACGAGATCGCACACAGCCTGGGTGTCCGCCGGCGGCTGCTGCGGATAGGTCTCCAGGATGATGAATTTGCGCTCCTCGAGATCAGCGAGATAGACGTTGCGAGTGACGTGATGCGTCTTCGGATCGACCGTCACCTTGCCGCTCGGGAAGTCGTCGAAGGACATGTTGGATTCGAGCGCCTCGATGACCTTCATGCGGTCGAGCGTACCGGCCTTCTTGACCCCCGCCGCCCACATCATGCAGCCTTCATAGGTGCACACCGACAGTTCCGTGAGCAGCGGCATCTTGCCGCCGAAGAACTTGTCAGCCTTGGATTCGACCTTGGCGATGAAGGCCTTGTTGGCGGGCGACTCGATGGTCGGATAGTAGCCGTAGCATGAGATGATGCCGTTGCTTTCCTCCGGGGTGATCAGGATCGGCTCGGTACCGCCGGCCCCGAACGTGGTCGAGGCGATCGGGATCTGTTTCTTAAGACCGGCCGACGCCCATTGGCGGTAAAAACCCAGATGCGATGCGCCGACCAGTACCGACATGACGAGATCTGGCTTGGCCGATTGGATCTTCTCAATGGTCGGGCCGAAATTGGTGACGTCGAGCGGGAAGAAGTCGGTGGACAGCACCTGGCCGCCATTGGCCTCGACATATCGTTTGACCCAGGCCGAAGTGATTTGGCCATAATTGTAGTCGGCGGCGATGGTGTAGACCTTCTTGCCCCACTTCTTCATGACATAGGGAACGAGCTTCTCCACGGTCTGCGCCGGCGTCGTTCCGGTGCAGAAGCAGTTGCGGTCGCATACGCCCCCTTCGTAGAGCGTGTTGTAGAAGTAGAGGGTGTTGAACCGGTGAAGGACCGGCCGGATGACTTCGCGGCTCGCGGAGGTGATGCCCCCCATCACCACATTGACCTTGTCGCGCAATGCCACCTGCTGTGCCAGCGATTGGTAGAGTTGCATGTTCGAGCCGGTATCGGCGGTCACCGCCTTAACCTGCTTGCCAAGAAGGCCGCCCTTCTCATTGATCTCGTCACATGCGAACCGCACCATCTGCTGCATCGGGGCACCGGCGAAGTCGAGACCGCCGGTCTCGTCATGGAGACCGCCCACGAGGATCTCGTCTGCGCCCATCGCGGCGATCGGTAACATCGAGGTCATCGTAAGGACGGCTGCGGTGCGGCCGGCTGTGGCAAGAAAATCTCTGCGGTTCATGGTCATGACAGCATTCTCCGCCCGGTGAGCAAGGTCGCAGCACAGGGACAAACAAGAACCGTGCCAGAAAGCATTGCTTTGTACGCAAAGGATGCAAAACGTTCGGACTCAGCAGCGGACCGGGGACTAGTGAGGATTGCCCAGCAGCCGGCGGGCTCGGACCTACCGCTGGACAAGTGATACATGCGACAGCTGGCGACCTCGGGGGCCGCTGGTGCTTCCCCCGCCCAAAAAAGGGGCACTCGTCGCCTCAGTGGCGGTCGCGGCAGGAGCTGATTTCGCTCCCGACGAACGCACTTTCCCAGTGCACGAGCGGAGGCTTCGCTTCGAAGTGGACAATCATATTGGGATCGCCTGTACGCAGTTGCTGATCACCGCGCTTCGATCCTCACTACCTGAAAGTCGGCGAAGGTGCGCAGTTGTGCTTCAGGACAACGTCCGATTTGATAAAGCGCAAGAGCGCGCCGTCCTCGAGGGCTGATCGAGGACGATTGAACAAGATAGGAATCGAGTGGATAAAATCTCTCGGCAAAGAACACGGGCGGCGCAACGGCCGCCGCCGGCCTCGGAACCATATGAACGCGGCTCTGGGTTTGCCGCGCCGAGCTCGCGAGTGGCGCGCTCGTCCAGGTGCTCGCGGATTGGCCGATGGCCCCGGTTGAGCTCCACGCAGTGTTTCCCGCTGGCCGCGCCGCGCCTCGTCTCCAATTCGGTCGAAATGATGAAGGCCTTCGCCCGCATCAACCGCGGCGTCTCCTTTCAATTCCGCAGGCCCGGCAAGGCGCCCATTCCACCGGGCGATATGATTGCGCTGCCGCTGATCGATCCACCCCTGCTGCAGGCAAGGCTGGTCCTTGCAACGCGCCGGGGGCGCGTATTGCCAGTAGTGGCCGCCGCCTTCGTTGAATTGCTCAAGACTGCGTTGGCCTGACGTCGCTGACGTCGGCTGGGGTCGAACAAGGGAATGTCTCGCAGCGACTCCTCCCAGGTGCTTGATTTCAGGATGAATTTACGGTCGCGCTGCGGCTCGCGTTAGCAAACGTTGCCTCCGCGCTCCAATTTCCGGATGACCGGCCTCAAATGGAGGCGAAGCGACCGGATGCCGCCCTTCAGTGGTGACTATCGGCGAAGGTAGGGTTCGCCAAGCGCTCGCGGCGCCGTCTGTCGGCCGGCCAATCCGCCGACCGCCAGCAGCGCCAACAAGTAGGGCAGCATGATCAGCAACGCATTTGGCACATCGATGCCCAATGTCGGTAATTGAAACTGCAAGGCTGTCGCCGCACCGAACAACAGACACGCCAAGACGGTGCCGCCGACCGTCCACTTTCCGAAGATAACGGCGGCAATCGCGAGATAACCGGCTCCGCGCGTCATCCCCTCGGTGAACGTGTGAATGTCGCCGATCGAAAGAAACGCGCCGGCCAGAGCCGACATAAAACCTGCGAATATGACGCCGAGATATCGGACCCACGAGACTGAAACACCTGACTTGTCGACAGCGCGCGGCTCCGCGCCAGCGGCGTGCACGACGATACCGACCGAGGTGTAACGCAACACCAAAGCTGTCACCGCGATTAAGGCCAGCCCGGCATAAAGCAGCCATACCTGCTGGAATACGGCTTCGCCGAAGATCGGAATATCGCCGAGCAGCGGCGGGCTCCATTTCGGTAAACCGGGAATCTGCTCGCGTGAACGCGCGCCGAAAATCTCGCGATAGGCGAGCGTGGTGGCGCCAAGCACCAGGATGTTGATGCCGATACCAGTGACGATCTGATTGGCGCGCAGCGTATTGCTGAGAACTGCTTGCAGCAGCGCAACCGGAAACACGGCGACGATGCAAATCAAAAGACCGAGCAGCGGACTGCCGGTCGCCCAGGCGCCGACCGCGGCGGCAAACGCCCCCGTCAGCATCATGCCCTCGATGCTCATGTTCAGGACGCCGGCGCGCTCGCTGACGAGTTCGCCGGTTCCGGCAAGCAAGAGTGGCAGCGCGAGGCGCAGCGATGAGCCGAGGAAAACCGCGAACAGCTCCCAGGTCAAGTGCGCCGCCCGATGAAAAAGGAAGCGCCCGCAAGCGTAACGACGATCAAGCCCTGGATCACCATCACCAGCGCGGTCGGCACGCCTGCGACCATTTCCATATTGATGCCGCCGGAACGAAGGAAGCCGAACAACAATGCCGCGGCAATGACCCCCACTATCGAACCGCGCGCCAGTAAGCCGGCCACGAGACCATCGAAGCCATAGCCCGAAGAGAACCCGTCTTTCAGTACGTATTGCTCGCCCAAAAGCATAAAGCCGCCGGCAAGGCCGCCGAGCGCGCCGGCGGCGGCAAGCGAGATCAACACCATCCGTGAGTACGAAATGCCGGCGCGGCTTGCGGCGATCGGATTGAACCCTACGGCGCGCAATTGAAGCCCAAACGCGGTCTTCGACAGCACGATTGCCGCAACGATCGCAATGACGATCGTGACCGGTAAACCGATGTGCACCGGGAAGGAATAATCTCCGGTCAACAGCGGCAGCTGGGTTGAATCAGGAATTTCAAGCGACTCTGGTAACGTCGCTGAGCTTGTCATCGGCTTGCGCAGCAACTCGGGCGACTGCACGCACCAATACACAAGCCAGACCGCGATGAACGACAGCAGCAGCGTGCTGATGACTTCATTGGTGCCCGCCTTGATCTTCAGCACGCCCGCAATCGACGCCCAAAGCATACCCGCAATCGCCGCGGCGACGAGCGGGATCAAGAACGACAATCCAGCCGGCAGGCCAGCCACATGACCGTAGAGAGCAACGGCCGTAGCGGCAATCCCACCCACGGCGATCTGGCCCTCGCCGCCGACATTCACCAAATTGGCGCGGTTTGCGATGACGAAGCCGATGCCGACCAGCGCGAAGGCGATGCTGCGGTTGATCGACGCGGCGATGGCGTAAGGCGTGCCGATGGTCCCGTCAACGAACGCAGCCACGGCATCCACCACCGGCACATTCATGGCGAAGATCAGCGCTAGACCGACCAGCGCCGCCGCCACGACGGCGGCCACGGAAATCGTCACCGAAGGCCGCAGCGCTCCTCGCAGGCTTGTCGTCATGTTGAGCGCCGCACCAATCACTGCGCCTGCCCCGCCATCATACCGCCGATCCGCTCGCGTTCGCTCGGATCGGCGGCACAGGTGCCCATGATGCGCCCCCGATAGAGCACGACAATGCGGTCGGCCACTGCAATCAGCTCGTCGAGTTCGGAGGAGATCAGCAGGACCGCTGCGCCGCTTTGACAGGCCGAGCGGATGTGTCCGTAGACCGCCGCGACCGCGCCCACATCGAGGCCCCGCGTCGGTTGCGCGGCTAGCAAGAATAACAGTTTCGGCAAGGTGATTTCGCGCGCCAGAACGGCCTTCTGTTGGTTGCCGCCCGATAAAGCGGAAAAAGCGACCTCGGCGCTGACTGCACGCACGTCGAAGCGTCTCATCAGCTCGCGCGCCGCCTGCACCAGCTCCTTCCGCCGCAGGAACCCGAACGACGTGAAATCCTTGAGCCGGTTGAGAAACATATTCTCGGCGACGCTCATCTCCACCACGCAGCCGACGGTGTGCCGATCTTCCGGCACGACTCCGATGCCGGCGGCGGTGATATCCTTGGGACTGAGATGAGTGGTCTCGATGTTGCCGAGGAACACACGTCCGCGGCTCGGCGCCGCCATACCCGAAAGCGCGGCTGCAAGCTCGCTCTGTCCATTGCCTTCGACGCCCGCGACGCCGACGATCTCGCCAGGCCCGATGGTCAAAGTGAAATTGTCGAGACGCGTAACGCCCTGAGTGTCGATCACGCTCAGGCCGTCAATCTGAACCGCTTCCTGCCGGGGTGTCTGGGGGGTCGGAGCGGATTTCTCTACTTGATCGCCGCCGGCCTCCACTACGCCAAGCGCAGACGCAGCCGACTTGTCGAGCGATTTGAGGTCACCCTGGATCATCGCCCTCACCAGCGCGTCGATCTCATCGGCGGGATGATCAGAACGGGCAACGACGCGGCCGCCCCGTAGCACCGTCACGCGGTCGGCCGCCTTCTTGATCTCGGCCAGTTTGTGCGTAACCAGCACCACCGCGCAGCCGCTTTCGGCGACACGCCGGCAAACGTCG
>Ga0210405_10002954_pt1 | contig 17041 bp, 19 predicted proteins | sample IncBWH11MmetaG_FD_155492 | JGI IMG/M metagenome (GOLD analysis project Ga0210405, IMG submission 155492) | Forest soil microbial communities from Barre Woods Harvard Forest LTER site, Petersham, Massachusetts, United States - Inc-BW-H-11-M | ecosystem: Environmental > Terrestrial > Soil >... | reverse complement strand
ACTAACAACGTCAGAAAGACCACTCGTTGACGCCAGCGAGAGGTTTTTCGGAGCTTTGGGCCCGACTATCATTTCAGCAGGAGCGATCGTTGGGATCGTAGGCACTCTGAATGCAGTCATGCTGGCGCTCACGCGGCTGCCATTTGCAATGGCGGTACAAGGTCAGCTTCCGGCTCCGCTAACGCGCGTTCACACGAGATTTCGCACGCCTCACGTTTCCATTCTGGTTTCGGCGGCGGGGGCGTTATTCCTGTCGTTGGCGGGCACGTTCGTCTATGCGGTGAAGATCACAGTAATCACCAGAGTGATCGTCTATATGAGTACGTGCCTTGCGCTGCCAATTCTGCGTCGCCGGTCTACGACGATCATGTCACGGAGTCTTCCAACCGGATTTCAACTGCCGGCGGGGATGTTAATCTCAGTCGTCTGCGTCGTTCTATGTCTTTGGCTATTGGCCAACAGCGGACTTAGCGAGGTTAGGGACGTAGCCATAGCCGTCGCTCTTGGCTTAGTCTTCTATGCAGCCACCAAACTGAGTCAAAGAAGAATTCCTACAATCTCTCGTTTCATGGACTTGTGACCGCATCGAGAGGAACTGGGCGCAGCGGTCAGAACTCACGATTACGAACAACTAACCGAAGTAACAGAACGGAAGGAACACTATGCCAGCATCCGTTGTCGGCTGACGCCGCAAGCGAAGCGTGTCACTCCCTGTGTATTTCACGCGTTCGTCCTCAGCAAAAGACAGAGCGGGATCACAGGGCTCGCACGCTGTGAGTCTAGCCAACACGGTAAAAAGTATTTGTTCGCGTGATAGCTATACCGTCAACGGCGGTGGTCTTCAGCTGGATGAGGAGTTCATTGCCCACCACACGCACATCTCTGACATATGTTTTGCCGATGTTGACAGGAGAAATTGATCCTTCAACGTGTGTCGCGAGAGTGCCTGCGGCCTCGTCTACACTGTAAGTGCCGAAGTAAGCATCGTATCCGTTAACACCAGCGGTATTATTTTTAGCTTGGACTCGATGTGGCACCCTCTCCTCGTCAGATCGATCCCGTTTCATGAACTGCGCCGCAAAATGAGTTGAGCCAAAGCAAAGTATGCCAACTGGATCTCGGCCCAGGAACGGGTCGATCAGGATTTGCCCGCCCGCGTCCACATCCTGTCGCGATTTAAGCATCCAAGTGCCGAGAATCGTGGACGCAAGATTGGCCGTTACCGGTGGAAGAGAAACTTTCTTCATGTGGCCTCTTAAAGAACGTGCGCCCTAACGAGAAAGAGATTAGCCACGGCAGGGTGTCGTGGCAATCACGTTCAAGTTGCTACGCCAAGAGGCGGTTGGCTTCATCGATTGATTAGATGTGAGCGTGTCGGGAAAATAACTCGCATTCTCAATTTTTGTCCACGATTCGTAACTTCAGATCAGAGTTTGGGTTGAATTTATGGTGCTAACTCCATTCCAAGGCTCGCAGTGGAACTACGAAAAAGCCGCGCATCTTCTTAACCGCATCGGCTTCGGAGGAACCCCGAGAGAAATTGAATCCGCTCACGCCCAGGGGTTGGACGCGATACTACGCCAACTAGTCGACGCGCGTGATGAGCCGGAGAAAATGCCGGCACCTTCTTGGGCACACCCGCAAAATCTTAAGGAAATTCGAGCGGCTTTACAGGCGTTAAAGGAAGGTTCCCCGGAGCGCAAAGACAAAATGCGCGAGATGCAGGAAACGCAGGCCGCTCAAATCTTGGATCTCCGTTACTGGTGGCTTAAGCGGATGATGACGGCTCAAAATCCGCTGCGTGAGAAAATGACGCTCTTTTGGCACGGCCATTTCGCGACCAGCATCCAGAAAGTTAACAACTGCTACTGGATGTGGCTGCAAAATGAAACACTTCGCGGTAATGCTCTAGGCAATTTCAAGTCGTTAACCAGACAGATCTCGCGTGATCCGGCCATGATGATCTATCTGGATCTGCAAGAGAGCCGCAAAGAACACCCGAACGAAAATTGGGCCCGCGAGCTGATGGAACTCTTCACGGTTGGTATCGGACATTACAGTGAAGAAGACATTCGAGAGTCGGCCAGAGCATTCACCGGGTATCGGCTTGATAACACAACGCAGGACTTTCAATTTGCCGCTAACCAGCACGACAACGCGCAAAAGACTTTCATGAGTAAAACTGGCGCGTGGGATGGCGATGACGTGGTTGATATTTTGATGGAACAACCAGCATGCGCGGAATTCATCGCGACAAAACTATGGCGTTTCTTTGTCGAAGATGAGCCGGCCCGCAGTGTTGTCTTGGCAGTCGCGGCCCGACTGCGCGCAGAGAAATATGAACTTCGCCCAGTGCTTAGAGAGATTTTTAGTTCCGCCGAGTTTTTTTCAAAAAACGCGATGCACTCCCGAATCAAAAGTCCCATCGAGTTCCTGATTCAAACGGCCAAGTTTCTCGAAGGCGATCTCCCTCCATCGAGGGTGGTGCAAAACGCAATGGTGCAAATGGGACAGTTGCTCTTCGCTCCGCCAAACGTAAAGGGCTGGGATGGTGGACGGACGTGGATTAGCCCGTCGACCCTATTGTTTCGGTATAACTTCGCAGGTTATTTGGTGAACGGCGACCCGCCTGTCGCGCCCAATATCGCACAACAAAAGACCCCTGGTCCTAGTTCGGCGGACCAGCCACATCCAGCACCGCCGCCAGCGCCGCGACGTCAGCCAATTAATGTGAACCGAATTGCCCCGCCAGAATTGCGCAAAAACGCGGACGCGCTTGTAACACACCTGGTGACACGAGTTTTCCAACGGCCCCTGCCACGTGAACACTTGGACATATTCAAACAGTTCCTATTCTCCCAAAAACTCGATACTAGCGATCGAACAATCCGAGCGCTCCTGCACTTGATGATGAGCACACCGGAATTTCAACTGACTTGAGTTGAGGGACAACCGTGAGCTCTACCAGTCATGAATAAAGCGACATGGCGTAACGAGAAAGAGATAAGCCAGAGGCGGGGTCGGTGCCAAACACCCTGAAGTTATCTCGGCAAGGGGCCGTTGGCTTGATCGCCTGGTTAGATGGTTCGCGCTGCGACAAAATCGATGAGGCAGCGCTTTTTTCTCCGACCATTTCCGCTACGATCGCATCGTATGTTACCGCTTAACGAAAGACGGAAGCGTGGTAAGGGCTTGCGTAACCAGTTAAAACGCGAGCGCAACGCCGATTGGGCTCCAAAAAAAGCAAGAGGCGATCCCGTGGCGACAATTCTCGCGGCGAACAGCGACCGCTTAAGGCAATTATTGCCGATCAAGATGGGAAGAATGGCGGCGGGACCGTTCGCTTTCTTTCGCGGCGCTGCGCCTCTAATGGCAGCTGATCTGGCTACGTTGCCGGTGTCGGGCTTGCGTGTTCAAATTTGCGGCGACGCTCACGTCCGCAACCTTGGCGCATATGCGGCGCCAGAAGGGCATCTTGTTTTCGACATCAACGACTTTGATGAAACGACTCGCGGACCTTGGGAATGGGACCTGAAACGGCTGGCAACCAGCTTGGTTCTCGCGGGACGGGAAGCCGGGGCAAGTAAGAACGCATGCAGGAACAGTGTTGAAGAAATGGTGAAAAGTTATCGCACGTCCATGAATGGCTTTGCCGTAATGGGCGTGTGCGACTTGGCCAGAGTAGAAGTGCGCCGCGGCGCTAAAGGCACGCCGGTGCATGCCGTTCTGCAGAAGGCGCGTCGCGTAACGCCCAACGCGACGTTGAAAAGGCTTACTGTCACCGGGGAACGCACTGATCATCGATTTCACGATCGTCCACCCGTTTTGCGACATGTTGATGCAAGAACGCGTGGTGAGGTAATGCAGTCTTTGCGCAGCTACCGAAAGACCGTCCCGGCGAGCCGTCGATGGATACTGGAAGCGTACGAACCGGTGGATGTTGCGTTCAAGATTGTCGGAACAGGCAGTGTCGGGACGCGTGATTATATCGTTCTACTTTTCGGCAATGGCGTACGAGACCCGTTGATGCTTCAGGTAAAGGAGGAGATGCCTTCCTGTTACGCGCCATACCTTTTTGGCAATGCAACTGTCGAACATGAGGGACGGCGTGTGGCGGAGGGACAACAGAGGATGCAAACCGCCGCCGATCCGTTTTTAGGGTATACAACCGTCCAGGGCCGAGATTTCCTCGTGCGGCAACTCTCGGATCATAAGGCATCGATCGATCCTGTGAACCTCAAAGGAACGGCTTTGCTCGAATATGCGCTCGTTTGCGGCGAACTCTTAGCCAAGGGCCATGCGCGAACGGGCGATCCTGCTGCAATTGCTGGCTACTGCGGATACTCCACGAGGCTCGATCGTGCTCTGGCAAAATTTGCCAAGCGCTACGCCGATCAAACTGAAAGCGATTATAACCAGTTCAAAAAAGCCATCGCCAAAGGGAGAGTACGCGCCGTGCTGGTCAAGTAAGGCTCGAGAAGCAAATTGCTGAGCAAAAATCGAAGCCCGCTTGGGAGACTCGATAACCTGGACGTCTAAACACTCTTGTCGTTCGGTCCAGATTGATGCCGCTTGAACAAACGATCAGCGTTATGCTCACATGCGCCCTCGCTTGAATCCCTGCCCGTGCGGATTCAAATGGGGGCGCAACTGAGCATAAATAATGGTCCGTCGATTGTGGACGAATTGGCTAAGCCGTTATGCTCGCGCCCCGGCTGTCGGATCCAGGACGGCTCCGAGAGGGGGTCGCCTGAAGCCTCGAGGGTATTTCCGAATCCGTCAGGCTGGGACTCCGCTATATAAATATAGCTACCCACCCCCTCGATAGCACCGTTGAGCCGAGGCTGTCTCGCTAGGACTCGAACCTATCTAAAAAGTGCCTATTCCCTCGTTAATCGCCACTTGGAAGTGGTCGTACGCACAAATACGCACACAAAAAACTTGGCTGCCGCGGATTAGGTGGTGCGACAACCGCTGGAAAGCGGATTAGAACGGCTCTGATCTCGGTGATAACGTGGCGTAGGATATAAATCGAAGGCGGACTCTTGCTCCGTTACGCCGCCATCGCTTTTGCCAACAGGAAAGCGCGCGGATAAGTGATGTGTTCGTGGTGGAGCGAAATCTGTTCGGCACATATCGACTCTCAATAACGGTCGTTTTTGAGGCATCTGTATCGCGCGTCCGAGCGCGTGAGAAAGGTTAGCTACCCGCCGGGCCCGCGCGACGGCTGGCGTGACTTCAATCGTGTTTACTAAATTCTCGGCAACCCCTATTCTTACCATAACTGGACCACGGGAACTGATCGCATGCTGGATGTCCACCCATCGCCGCACCCAGCGCACGGATGGCGTGACTTTTTCGTTCACATCGTCACAATCGTGATCGGCTTATTGATCGCGCTCGGCCTCGAGCAGACTGCGGAAGAGATTCACCATCGGGCTCAGGTGCGAGAGGCACGCGAGGCCATCTCGCAGGAACGCGCGGCGAATCAGCAGGAGTTCGCGACGACCACCGAGCTATTCCGACGCGAAACCAAGCGCTTCCAGACGAATCTCGCCGTGCTTCAGTATTTACAGCAGCATCCGGGCGCTGCGCCGGATAGCTGGCCGGGCGCAATCAACTGGCACACTTACATCACATCCTTTTCGAGCGCCGCGTGGGAGACAGCACAGCATACAGGTGTCACCGCCCGCATGTCTCCGGCGGAACTGCGCCAACTCGAACACCTCTATCACCAACTCGGTGTCGTGCAGGCGAGCAGTGCGGAGCGCCTGCGCGCGATCTCCGCAGCCCGCCGCTACACCGTGTCCGACGCCGACCCGTCGCGGCTCACTGGCGCGCAACTCGCCACTGAAATCGAACTCGCTGAGGCCGTGCTAGTCGCGCACTATCGCTTCGGTGGCGACATGCGGAACGTGAACCATATCTATCCGGACTTCGCCCCGGCTCCGGAGAACGACGAGTTGGGGGCGATCGTCCATGAGCCACCTATCACCGAAGAGGAGCGACGTGAACTGTCGGGCGGTAATCGTTAAGACCATTACAACTGTTTCCAATCAAACAACTGATTTTCGGAACGCGCTCCCGAGGCCGCTCGTGCAAAACTTGCCCGAGGCAAACGCCGGCAAAATCCAAACGACCATTTTTTGAATACACGCTATGAATTGGTTGGAGCGTGGCAGGGCTTTGAGGTGCCGGTTCTCCGTAGCGGCGCGCGGTATGCGTGATTGACCCCCGAGTCCCTTATATTTGGAGAGTGGTCGGGCTAAAATGGGCTCGGTGAATCTCAAGTTCTTAGATAGAATCAACATCTAATGTCGGCGGCGTCTTCCTCGGGCGTGAAACTTGAGATCGGCCACGTCCTCTTTATCGACATTGTTGGCTACTCAAAATTGCTCATCACCGAGCAGAGCGAGCAGATGCAAAAGTTGCGGGAGATCGTCCGCGCAACGGAGCAATTCCGTCTGGCGGAAGCGTCGGGGAAATTGCTGCGCTTGCCGACTGGTGATGGCGGCGCGCTGGTGTTTCGCGCCAGCGTAGAAGCGCCAGTGTTATGCGCTTTGGAGATCAGCAAGGAACTGAAAAACCATCCTGAACTGCGAGTGCGGATGGGGATTCATAGCGGCCCGGTCAATGAGATCACCGATCTAAACGAACAAGCCAACATTGCTGGTGCCGGCATCAACATCGCGCAGCGCATCATGGATTGCGGCGATGCCGGACATATCCTGCTGTCCCGACATGTAGCGGAAGACCTGGAACACTATCCACACTGGAAGCCGCTCTTGCACTCGTTAGGCGAATGCGAAGTGAAACACGGAGTCCGCGTCGGTATCGTAAATCTGACTGGCGATGGAGCGGGCAACGCCGCGGCGCCGAAGAAGTTTCAGGCAATCAAGAAACGCCGCGCTCATGTGCGCTGGGCGGCGGTTGCGGTCGCGCTGCTCGTGCTGGGAGCCATTGTCGGCGGAACTTTCTTTTTCTTACGTCGCTCGGCCTCAGCGATCGTTGAAAAAAGTATCGCGGTGCTGCCGCTGGTCAATTCCACCGGCGACCCGGCTAACGAGTATTTCTCCGACGGCATGTCGGAGGAATTCATCTCGTCGCTCTCGCGTTTGCAGGAGCTCAAGGTCATCGGACGCACCTCGTCTTTTCAATTCAAAGGCAAGACCGACGACAGCAAGACCATCGGCGAAAAGCTCGGGGTCTATTATCTGCTCGAAGGCAGCGTGCGTAAGTCAGCCGATCGGGTGCGCATCGCGGTGGCGCTGATCAAATCCGGCGACGGCGCCAATGTCTGGTCGGAAACCTACGACCGGGAACTCAAGGACACCTTCGCGGTGCAATCAGAGATTGCGGGGGCGGTGGCGAAACAACTCAAGGTGGCGCTGCTGGGGAACAACGGGCAGGCCGCGCAATTGGCCGCCGCCGCCATGCCGCAGAATGTCGAGGCTTACAACGCCCTTTTGCAGGGGAATTTTCATTTCTATCTGCGCACCGCGGACGATTTCCGCAAGGCGATCGGCTACTACGAGGAGGCGATCCGGCTCGATCCGCGTTACACGCTCGCCTACGCGAAACTCACGCCACCCGCGGTAAATCTGGCCGTCTCTTTCGACTATATCAAAACGAAAGAAAAAGAAGAGGCGATGGCAAAAGCCCGTGCCTCGGCCAAACGCGCGCTCGAATTGGATCCGAACCTGTCCGAGGCGCATTTGGCGCAAGCTTTGGTCTTCGAGCTCCTTGATTTCAATTTCGCGGGAGCCGAAGCGGAATACCGCCGCGCCCTCGAACTCGCGCCCCAGAATCCGCCGGTGATAAACGATCTTGCTATTCTAGCGTCCGAACTTGGCAGCCTGGACGAAGCGGTCGCGCTCGAGCAGCGGGCGATTGCGCTTGAGCCGTTACGCGGCACGTTTCACTACGCCCGCGCGCACGATCTCATCGCGCTAGGCCGCTACGATGAGGCCGAGGCGGAAATGCGGAAAGCTATCGAGTTGCAGCCAAAGTCGGCCCAAAACTACCTGGACTTGGCGATCATTCAGATTCTCCGCGGCAATCCCAGCGCCGCGGTGGAATTCGCGAAACAGGAAACCGATCCGTTCTGGCGCACCTACGCCCTGGCGCTGGCCTACTTTGCCAACGGCGACCGGGCCGAAGCCGACGCGGCGCTGAAAAAACTGATCGACGAAAACGCCGACGAATCCGGCAGCCAGATCGCCGAGGTCTATGCCCTGCGCAAGGAGCCGGAGAAAATGTTCGAATGGCTGGAGCACGCCTGGACCGCGCACGACGCTGGTGTGATTTCGCTGCGTTACCGGCCTTTCGGGCTCGCCTATAAGGACGACCCGCGCTTCATCGCCTTCGCGCAAAAGATCGGGGTGATGCCGAAAGCCGCCGGCAAGCCGTGATTGCCACGGGCTGGTTTCCCTGATCGCAGCGTGCAGGGCGAAAAGGACCTCAGGCGCTCCGCAGCAAGCCGAGACAAAAGAGTTTGAACCTTAGGCGTCAGTGATTCCATCGTTTGCTTGATGACAAATAAGCGCACAACAAACACACGATGGCGCCAGTGACCGCAAGGGTAGCCCACTCTACAACTCTCCCACCGCCCGAAGCTCTCGCAATCAGAACAGGAACCGCCACAATGGCGGCTAAGAGCAACACGACGGGGATAGCGCTGGGTCGCGCAGCGTTGATTGTCCAGCCCGCCCACTTGAAACGCTTCGGGACAATCACACGCGGATCAGCCTTGCAATAATAGAAGGCCCAGTTCCAATTGTGCGGGTCCTTCCGACAAGCCTCAAGTTCTTCAGGTGTCATAGCATCGTTTTGCTGACGCCTAACGAGAACAAGATAAGCGAATCACTACCAAACACGAGGCTGGCCCGCGCCAGGACTGACCGATTATCAGGAACTGAATTTGTAAACGGGTAGCGATTCGCTTCATCGTCTGGTTAGATGTAAACCGACACCGTCACATTTTGTCATCATCGAGCCATTTCTGAACGCGCTCTGTGGAGTAAACGAGCCATAACAACCAAATCGGCCAAAACAGAATTGCGATCACGGGCCCAATCGAACCAAAAGTGAAAATTTGGATGAATCCAAACAAGGCGTTGCGACTGTTATCTTTTGCGTCCCACAGAGGGCTGTTTGGATTGAATGGACGTCGCACCTTCCCTCCACGAAACGCGATAATGAAGAAGACAAGCAATCCGATGCCGACATAGAGCGCGGCGAAGACTTGCAGTGGGGTCCTGGGCACCGGAGGCATGGGTTACATCTAACGAGAAAGAGATAAGCCACGGCAGGCGATGGGGCGATGTGTTTTCATTTCAGCGTCGGTTAGGTTTCATTACCGTGCCACTCTTGATCCTTTGCACCCCAGATCAAAAGCCAAAGGATGATCGGCACTTCGCAAACCGTGAGGTTCCCAGAAAACTTATCAACGACAGGTCCGTAATCTGGCCAAAATAAAAAGGTCAAACTACCGGGCAGATAGCCGAACGGTGCAAGAAAGAGCAAGTAGCCCAAAATGCGCGGGATAAAACCTGATCGGATAACAAGAATCCCGAACGGAAAGAACCAGAGAGCCCCGACGATATAAGCAACCAGGTTTGTCCGGCTGTGCAAACGCATGAAAATGTACGCCAAAGCGTTTAGCTGACCGAGGTCGAAAACCGACAGGAAATTTGCGCCACTGACCACGAGCAAGGCAGCGATTTCGTTCACCACACTCAAAAGGAAGATTGGAATGGAGACCAGCATCAGGATCATCATTGCGAGGGCATGTGCCTCGCTAACTGCCTTGAACAAGCGGTAAAGCGCCAGCGCCACAAAAATGAACATGGTCGCTTGCCAGAGTTCACACCCGATGCCAAGGCGGAGAAGCGACTCCGAATCACGAATGTGATTGGCTGTCGCCGTCGCGTCGTTCAGCACAATCAACTTATTGGGAACATAGATAAGTCCAATTGGAGCCGGGACGCTGGCCAAAAAGTACAACAGTCCCGCAAGTCTCGCCTGCCTTTTAGTCTGGTTCATGTGTATATTCGGCGTATACACCCGAGACCTAACGGGAAAGAGATAAGCCATGGCAGGGTGTCGTGGCAAGATTGCTCGCGTTCATTCGCTGAGGGGCTGTTGGCTTCATCGATTGGTTAGGTGAATTCACTGGCCGATTGTCGGTACAGCGAAATAAACGGGGTCGTTGGCTTCATCGGCTGGTTAGACCGCATGCCTCCTTCGCCTGCGAACAAAATAAAGCCCAGCGACGAATCCGACCAAAACGCCAACCGCGGAACCGACGAATGGCCCAATCAAAAGGGTGGCTGCGACAAAATATTTACTCACCTCATGCAACCAATCTGGAAGGGTTATCTTCCCCGCCAGCCAGACGGGAGACATGCCTGCGAAAAACACAATTAAATTGATAATGAGGAAGCCGCCTAACGTGCCAATCGTACCTGCCAGAATGTAGCGACTCGCCGGCCGAAAACGCGGAATGAAACGAGTGATGATCGCCGCGGCAACTAATCCGGCCAGGAGCGCCAGATAAGCCGGTATGATGAAGAAATACGGCATAGCGAACGATGCGGTCTAACGAGAAAGAGATAAGCCACGGCAGGGCGTTGTGGCAAACACGATGAACTTATCTCGCAATGGGGCCGTTGGCTTCATCGATTGGTTAGGCCTTTTCGTAACTTCGTCAGCATGTGGCGGCCCGCTCTGCCGTTGTCAGCTCGGCAAGCAGTCTCATCGCGGCGATTGCATCTTCATTATGCGGTCGTGCACGGCGCGGACCGCCGCCAGTTCCTGCTCACAAAACGAGCGGTTTATAGTTTCGTCGCGACAGATCTGGGCGAGGATCGAGGGCATGACAGGGTCGGAGCGCATACCGCTGAGGTCAAAACGGCAACCGAGCCCGAGTGGGGCATTCGAATCGATTTTCCACTGACGATATCGGTTCAATGGTTCCGTCACCCGCTGAAGAATATCGGTAAAACGGTCGAGCCGGAGCAATTCTTCGTGTCTGGTTTCGGCTTGCTCGAGCAGTCCGCGCAGTGCTACGTCGCGCAACAGAGAGAGATTACCGGTACTCACCAGTTCGGCGTAAGTCTCGCGGCGCAGGCGCAAGGCCGGTTGGATAAACCAGCGGCAGAGAACTTCCGAAATTTCCTCATCCTTCGGACGTTCAGTTCCGTCTGTGAGCCACCTGCTCAGGCGAGTCAGCTGGTCAATGCGGCGCGTAAGCAGATCAATCCTCTCCTGGAGCATGGTGAGATTCTCCGTGCTGTCTGCGAGGAGTCGCTCCAGATAACGAGCTTCCAGCGCAGCATTATGCCGCGCCTCAGCCCAATTGTTCACCGCCAATGCGATTAAGATGCCAATGACGACCGTCGCGAGTTCAACCAGCGCGTGAGACCAATCAAAACCGTCTCGCTGGCGTGCCACGTCTGAGCTAGCTGGCATCGGCTTTTCATTGGCAACGTCGTTCATGGCTTCGCCCGCTCGCGCAAGATTTGCGCTTTTTCACTTCGCCTTCTCATTGCTCAGAGCAATCCTCCACAGGTCTAACGAGACAAAGCTGAGCTGCGGCGACTGGTGCTGAGCGGAAAATCGGATCTGGAGGGTTTAGTCATAAAAACGAGTTTACAGGACGGTCGCCGTTAGCTCCAGCGCTTGGTTAGATGGTGTCGTGGCAGCTTTCATGTCTTTGCGGAAGAACGACCGCGACGTGATCTGTCGAGTAGTGCGCCGATAATGCCCCACTGAAATGCGCCGACAACGACAAGCGTAACCATGCTCAGCAGATCCGAAGGAAATGCCTCGATAAAGTGATACCAAATCAGCGAACTCGGGAAACTGAGTACACCTGTCCAGTACCAACCGAGCCCGAAGTGATGATTCGAAGGCGGATACAAATAGATCCGGGCGAACTCCTCCACGACAATCAAGGTGTTGACTGCGATAAAGAACACTGCGTAACGATGATCTTTGAACGCTCGCTTCACCATCTAACGAGAACAAGATCAGCCACCGCGCGAATTACGAGTAAGATTCATAACAGAAAACTGCACACACGGACGGTCCGCGGTTGGCTGCATCGCCTGGTTAGATTCTCCGCGCATCACTTTTCAGTTCGCGTAAGCTGCGCGAGTGAAGGTATACCGCGCGCTTCTTCAAGGTTCTCGACGTAGTTCCGAAATCCGGGCGCGAAGAACGTCCGCCGCATGGACCACCATGTCTTGACTGTTGGCACCATCCAAACGGAACGCAGAAACGCGTCGTATCCCTCCCACTGATCGCGTTCGAGCGTCCCTTGACGCATTTGGAACCATCCATTCTCGAATAGCTTGAAATAACCGAGCATAAAAGATGCATACCGCGCTCTCTCTATCTCCGATGCGCTGTTCCAATCTTTCAACATTGTGGCAGTCGTTAAAAGCTGGTCATTCTGCGACATCTGGATGGCAAGGTCATGCATCGATCTGGCAAGGGAATCGACCACAATCGCACGTGAAGAGCGGGTGTTCTGCCGGACCTGCGCCGCCACGTAAAAGAGCGAAACGATGACGCCGATCGACGCGATCAGCTGCGCCCAGACATTGATCGTTTCCACATTCATCTAACGAGAACAAGATGAGCGACGGCCCGGCAGGTGGAGCATCGCTTCGGGTTGAGGATGGAGTTTCATGGAAAGTTTGAATCGAGGGAGCCAGCCGTTCGCTCGATCGCTTGGTTAGGCCCTATTGTGTCGATTAAGCAGAAGAGCGATTCACAGACTGACGCCTCATGCCTTACTGCGCAGTTAAAAACTCTTTCATTCAATAAACGTGTTCAGCGTCCACGCTCCTTCCGAGAGCACATTAAGCACAATGGCAATCAAAGCGATGACCGCGTAGACGGCGTGAAAGCTGCGATTGGCGGTCATGACGGCGATGATGCCGAGCACCATCATGGCCGCCGGCAACACGTTGCCTAGAGTCATCCAGGTAATGGGAAAAAAGCTCCAATTACATATCAGCGCAAGCACCCACGCCGATGTGAATCCGGTGAAGAAGATCCGGCGACTCTTATAAAAGTGTCGCTCCATATCGATGATTGCGTCCTCGCTCGTCGGAATGCGCGGGAACAGCAGAACAGTCGTGAGATAGACGGCTGCGGTTAACGCAACCAACAACAGAAAGGAATAAATGCTCCATCTCTTAACATCGTGCAGCCCCCAGATTCCCCACCAATTGCTTACATCAGCGAACAGGACCGTGAGTATCCAAAGATTCGAGACCCAATAACCGCGAACCCGTTCCCGTTCTTCGGCCAACCTTCCAACGCTGGTCATAAGCTGGGCCACCGCCACGCCGAGAACAACCGAGTAAAACGCGCAAATGAATTCAAAAGGAGTCATAACGTTTTAGTCTAGAAGCAGAGCAAGCCCCCCGGGAGCGAAGAGTGGAAAGCCTGACCGCTCCCTCGCCGGTGTTGTAGCGGGATCGAATCCAAAAAGATCCGCGTTTTCGGCATTTGTTGGCGACAAAATAATGGATGGATTTCCACAAACAGGGCCAAATCTTCACTTGTTGGCCTAACTAATGGATAACCGGCAATTTCGCCGGTTATCCAGCGTATTAGCCACCAAGTCCGACTTTGTCTCAAATTTGAGAGGCAGCTTTCGAATACGCCTCTTTGGGCTTTTGTTGCCGGCCGTCGACCCGACAGACTGCGCCCATGGACTACCAGATTCGCACCCCGGCGACAAACTCCACGAAGCCCCCTCGCCTGCTCGATCAGGTGCGAGCAGCAATCCGCATGAAACATTATTCACAGAGAACCGAGGAAGCATACGTGCACTGGGCGCGACATTTCATTCTTTTTCACGGCAAACGTCATCCGGTCGAAATGGGAGAACCCGATGTCGGCCAGTTTCTCAAACATCTCGCTTTAAACAAGCGTGTGGCCGCCAGCACGCAAAATCAAGCATTGAACGCCCTCCTCTTCCTTTACAGCAGCGTTTTGAAGAAACCGCTTGGTAAACTGCCAAGCGTCCTTCGGGCAAAGCGGCCAAAGCGATTGCCTACTGTACTTAGACAGGAAGAAGTTGAGCGACTCTTTGCCGCGATCAAGGGCCACTACAGCCTAATGGCGCGACCACTTTCTATACTTCCAACGGCGTCACGAAATTGTAACATTGTGTGGATTGACCGGCGAACTGGTGACTGCCTAGCTTCCAGCGCAAAGGCTGTCGGACCTATGGCCAAGTTCGAAATATTCCGGAACCAACCCACCGAATCGTTTTCTGCTCAAGATACCATTTTCTCAAGGGGCGATCCGCGCACGGTCATGTACGTGGTGCAAGAGGGCGAGGTCGAAATCAGACTGGGCGGCAAGGTACTCGAAGTAGTCGGGCCGGACGGCGTGTTTGGTGAAATGGCCATGGTGGATGGTCAGACGCGCACTGCCACGGCTGTCGCCCGCACCGATTGCAAACTGGTGTCGATCGACCAGAAGCGTTTTCTATTTTTGGTTCAGCAAACGCCCTACTTCGCCCTCGAAGTCATGCGGGTTCTGGTGGAACGATTGCGCCGGGCAGATCAGTTGATCGAAGCCTGAGTTTAGTTCCAAGTTCGTCTGGCTAGATGTGTTCACGGCGCATCGACCGTGAGCGTCTGACTTCCGAGCGCGATCGTCGTGAGGGCCGCCTTGATGCGATCGGCGAGGCCGATGCCGCTATAGTGTTCGCGCACTTTGGTGGTGGTATCGGTCATCCTTGTTCTCCGAGAAACGGTTGTCCATTAATGTTGGCCCTTTGATCGTAGCAACAGGTAAAACGCAGTGACGTGCGTGATCATCAACAAAGGCACGTAGATGATCGGAATCGCATAGGTGGCGCCGAATTGTCCTGGCATCCCATCAAGGCCAGTCACAATAGCGTGGAAGTAGTCGACGATGATGTCCGTCCCGCTTCCATGGACCGCACCGATCTGTCGCGCAAAACTGTAGGAGGCGGAAAGCCTTTGCACTTTGAAAGCGAACAGCGACCCGACGCGGCCATTCAAACTGGGCATGAGTTAACGGTTCTGCTTTCGATTTCTCTCAAATGTCAAAAAGGTTCGGATTCTCGTGGTACAAGGGCTCAAGCCAGGAGAAATCACGCTTCTTCGCACGCATTTAGAATGGTGAGTGGCTAGATACGGGCAACTTATCACTCCAGAGGTAGGTTCGAATCTGCAGTACCGCCGCTGAGCATCAAGAACTTACACACGACGACACACAAATAGACACACATGAATTAGTCGAGAAGAGTCAAACCGTGTCATCTGCGGTCCCGTTTGAGAGCGGTATAAAAAACTTTTTAGGTATCGAGGACGAGACGCTTAGTTCATTAGAGGCCGCTGTTGTCCGGAAAAGTCAGGATTCTCACAGTGGCTCCAGAGGTAGGATTCGGCGCTGTCTTCCCCTGTATTTGACTGCAGTTAAGCAGCTTACACCTCAGTAATCAAGCGGATTTGCTTATTACTCGCACGGGCTCTTTCACTGCCGTTTGCTGGCAATTCTGCTGGCACCTGTTTCTGCGCTTGCAATGACGAACCATTCGACATTCTCGCGACGATCTCGATCCTTGATCGAATTATCTAGTGGCAGCGTCCTAAATTCTGCGGATGTTCATTTTCTTCGCCTTATGAAACTAACTCGTTTTAAGCTGGTTAACTTTTCCCTTATCCTTGTTGCCGTTGCCTGCACCGCGCGGGCCCAGAACGATCTCAATCTCCCCGACGTCAGCCAGGCTGCCGAGATCAAACAACGAATCGCGCTGACGGATGTGACCATTAATTATCACCGGCCAGTCGTGAAAGGCCGAAAAATCTGGGATGGCCTCGTGCCCTACGGGAAGGTTTGGCGAGTTGGCGCGAACGAGAACACTATTTTCGAGGTCAGCGATCCGGTGACGATTGAAGGTCAGCCATTGCCAAAAGGCGTTTATGGTCTGCACGCCATTCCAACTGCCGATACGTGGACGATTATTTTTTCAAAAACCAATACGGGGTGGGGCAGCTACAGCTACAAGCAGGATGAAGACGCGTTGCGGGTGACGGTCAAGCCGCGTCCGCTCCAAGACAGCGAAGAGGCGCTCGAATATGAATTCGAAGACCTGCAGCCAACCTCGGCGACAGTCACTCTGAAATGGGAAAAATTGGCGGTTCCCTTCAAAGTCGCAGTTACCGACCAGACGACGCTGGACAATATTCGCGCGCAGATGAAAGGGCGCGGCCAGTTCACCTGGCAGGCTCCGGATGAAGCAGCGCAGTTTTGCCTGAGCCACAACATCGACATGGAACAGGGACTGAAGTGGGCGGACATGTCCATCGCCAATGAGGAGCGCTTCGATAATCTGAGCACGAAGGTGGATCTGCTTCTGGCGCTGCATAAGGATGATGAAGCCAATAAGACCTGGGCCAAGGCGATGGAAAAAGCGACCGCCGTGCAGCTCTATTCTTATGGTCGCCGTCAGCAGAATGCCAAGAAGTCTGAGCAGGGTCTCGCAATTCTAAAGGAAGTCGCGCAACGCTACCCTCAAGATATTTACGGTCATCTGGCGCAGGCGCGTCTCAAATCGGCGGCGGGAGACTTTCCGGGTGCGATCGATGAAATGAAAAAGGCGCAAGCCGCTGCTACTTCGGATGCGCAAAAGACTAGTTTGCAGCCGTTACTCGACCGATTACAAGCGCACCAGGACATCAACAAATAGTTGGCGTCGATAGTTGCAAGCGAAGGGACGAAGGGAATGTCGATGTGATCATGAGGGACGAGCTCGGTCTCGTGCCAATTTCTTAAGAGTGAAACAACTGCGAGTGCGCATCGTTCAATGCTTTATCGTCGCCGGTGCGAGCCTCTTTTGCGCAGTTGACGTCGTGGCCGCGACACCGCCGCTCTTTCCCGATGCAATGGACGCAAGTGAAATTCAGCTTCGGCTCCAGAAGCTGAGTATCCTTGGCCGCGTTCTTTATCTGGCGGCGCACCCAGATGATGAAAACACCACGTT
>Ga0210405_10002952_pt1 | contig 17050 bp, 23 predicted proteins | sample IncBWH11MmetaG_FD_155492 | JGI IMG/M metagenome (GOLD analysis project Ga0210405, IMG submission 155492) | Forest soil microbial communities from Barre Woods Harvard Forest LTER site, Petersham, Massachusetts, United States - Inc-BW-H-11-M | ecosystem: Environmental > Terrestrial > Soil >... | reverse complement strand
TCGCTGGTCAACAATCTCATCAACCGAAGCGAGATTAGTCGTTGCGGCCTGTGCCAAGAATTCAGGAGCCGTGGTATAGCCGCCCGCCTTACCGGATGTTAACGCAGATACCAAGTCTCCACCCGTATAACTCGCGCCGGATGGTCGGCCCCACATCGCATTGTTTTGGTCGTCGGTTCTGAATTCCACAACTTTGCCGGTGCGCACAAACTCACGGAATGCTTCGCGCTGCTCGTCGGAAATCTTCGCGACGGGAGCGTCATCTTTGAAGCCGAGTTCGCGCCGAAGTGCGTTGGCACGAGCGACCATGAGAGTTTGCGGGTCTACACCAAGTTTCATCGCGGATACCTTCGCGAGCAACGTCGCGTGCATCCGAACTTCCGCCGGTGTCATGTTCGGCTTACTCGCCAACTTCTCAGCCTGTTCAATCGTTTCAATCAAGGCTTCGTACGTGTTGTCGATAATTGATACGTTCATGTCTGTGTACTTCCTTCGTTTTGGTGGATTGTGTTTCTTAGAGCAACCGCGTGTTGAACTGCTTTGCTACTTCCGACCGCCGGGCAGCGTCCGAAACTTCGGCGACCTTCACAACTTCGGCAAGCGTTGGGATTGCGATACCGCGTTGCCGACATTCGGCCACGAGAGTCGCATCAACTTCACCAACGAACATTGAGCGCACGTGAACCGATGTGCCGCCGTAAGCCGGATACGTCACCGGACTCACGTCAAGCAAATCAACATCAAGAAGATTGCGAACAACGCACGGCCTGCCGCTTCGTTCGTCTTCGCCGTCTTCCCAATCTTGGTCTTGAGCTACGAAGCCGAACGACATCTCTGACAGGTCGCCGCGCCTACAAAGTTCGCGCACATCGTTGCCTGTACTTGTGTTCGGCAAATCGCACTCAAAATCCAAGCCGGTAGAATCTTCGGAGCATCGGAGCGTGCCCGACTTGGTGCGACCGAGTAGCAATTCGGCGCGATGATTGTGAAGACATCTCACGTCGGCCTTGCTACGAATAGACCGCGCAAACATTCCCTTTCGGCAGACTTCACGAAAGCCGAGAGAGTCGTCAGTGCTTTGTTTGTTGAACACTGCCGCGTAACCTTTGAGGGTGTTTCCGTCACCCGCGAGACGTACTTCGGCTGAATTGAAACGTAGTTCCATGTTAATCACCCGCCTTGTTTGTGGATTGTGGTGCTGTGTTGCTTACGAAGTCTTCCGAGAATCTTTCACTGTCTGTGCCAACCGTTGCGCCGCTGTCAGATTCAGACCCAACACTTCGGTCATTCTTGCGGTCGGTGTGTTCTGTGTTGCTCCACTAGCAAACACGTCGGCATTGGTTCCTTGTACTCGTGCATCGTTCTTCGCACGTTGCCGCCCGACCGACTCAACAAGAAGCATTGCGATGCCCGGAGTGATTTGCGAAGCACTCGTGTGAACGGCTTCCATCGTGATGTCACGCCGTTGACCAAGTTCCTCAATCGCTGACCTGATTGCTGTTTGAAGTTCTCCGATGATGTCCGCCGATGTTCTCTTACGTGGTTCTCTTCCCAACATGCTTCACCTTCCCTGTTTTGGATTTGCTGCGAGTAAACTTGTTGTAGTTCGTGATGTTCTCAACGCATCTATCGCGCCGCTGACACGAACAACTGTACGTTCCATCTTTGCTGCCACGCTGTGCGAGCCGAAGGTTCCTGCCGTTGACTGCGCAGAACTTTCCGCATTCACATTCACACGACCACCACGCATTGCCTGCTTTGTCCACGTGCGAAAAGTCAAGAACACTCAGCCGCCCGATAACAAGACCCGACATATCAATTCGTTCTTTGTACATGGCGTCACTGCGCGATGCGTGTGCGAAGTGCCGCACGTTCGGATGGCTTCATCTTCTGCAACACGTCAAGCGGGTCTAACATGATGCCGTCGTCGGACGCTGCCCGAAGTTTCCAGACTTCTTTGTCATTGCAAATGTCGCCGTGAAGCACAAGAATCTCTAAGCCGGACATGTTCGGTGTGAGAAGACCGAGCATGTGCAAGACTCTTGCCCGGTCGCGTTCGGTTTCCTCTTGGTCAATCGCTGCGAGTTCGTCATACGTCTTCGGTGTCTTCGTCATCGTCGTCCGCCTTCTTTGGTGTCAACAAGAATGGGAATGCCTTCATCAATGCGTTGCTCTCGTCGCCTTCGGTCTTCCGCTTGCGAGTTCGGCGAACCTTCTCGCGAGTGTCGGGAGATAATCCCAACGCCTTCGTTAGTTGAAGAAGTTGCCGCTCTGAGTCGCGTTGAATCTGTACGCTTGGATTGATTATCGTGACTGTGTACGGGTCGCCACTCTTTGAGTAGCGTTGTTCGTCAACCAATTGCCCGCGAGCAACCACGTCGGCCTTCGCGTCAATCCAAGTGGATTTTACTTCCACGTAGATTTCCAAAGTTGCTGCGTCGGTCTTCGCGAGCGTGCCCTTCGCACGGAGCAACTTGCAAACGAGTTTCCATGCTTCAATCGCGTTCGGTGAGAGATGGCCGGGCATCTTCGGTCGGCCTGACGCGACCTGACTTGCTTCTTCGGGCTTCACTTCCGGTGCGTGTGGTGTCGTGCCGTTGAGCCAGTGCTCTTTGTCGGTCTTCCTTGGTCGTCCGAATCCCATGCTAATCACCCTTTGAACTGTGCGGCATCGCCGCCCTATCTACGCGGAAACACCGCGCTATCGGTGCCCATTCGGTACGTCATTGCAAACAATCGCGTGACTTTCGGTTCTCCCCGCGTCAAGGCGGCGCACGGTCTGCGGAAGTGCAACAAAAGATGCGAGATACCCCATGCCGTCTAAGGGGTCTGTAATCAATGGGTTGCAGCGACGCCTCATGTTCGCCACGTATGAAGGGAAGGCGAAGCATCTGCACATCGTGCATGACTAGCACGCACGCAAGACGTGCTCAAAAGCCTATCGAAATCATCAATAGCAGACGATTTCCCGCGTTTTCTGCACTGGTAGACGTGTGCCACGTGGCCTGATTTCGGGCTTCACGTACCCCGGCATTATGGGGTTGTCTGCGTTGAACGTGGTGCGTCTGCTGGATTGATAGGAACCGCGCGCTTTAATCGTTCGCGACGCGCCCCAAGAGTTTCCAAGACTTCGGTCATCGTCGGGCCTTCCTTTTCTGCGCTCTCGTTTGGTGTCGCCAGAAGTAATCGTTGAGCGCGTTTCCCGTTGGACGGTGCATGTTCAGAACGCCCAACTTGACAAGCCGAAGAACTGCGGCCCGCCAATCCGGTTTCGGGTCAGTTCTCACAATTTCTGAAAACGAGACGTGCCCACTGGCCGAGCCATCAATGACCGCCAAAATTTTTTGGCCCAATTTTTCAAGTTCGGCTTCACGTTGGCCGCATCGCTGAATTGTCTCTATACCGTAAGGTTCGCGGATGATGAACTTGTCCGGCTCGCACTCCGGCCTGTGTTGGTCAAACGGGTTAGTGCCCGTCGCCGGGTCTGCTGATATTGGTGTTCGTAGTGCCATTGTTGATTCACTTCCGCTTCTTGGGTTTTGGTCTTGCCCGGCTTTGGACTTTCTGAGGGTTTTGGTGAGTGGCGAGCGAACGCTCTGCGGCATCCACACTACCATCAACACCTTCATCAACCCCAACATCTACTACTAGGCGCAACGTGCAGGTTTCGCTAAAACGGTGTCAGCGCAACGTACAGGTTGCGGTGAAGCGCAACATACAGGTTGCGGTGAAGCGCAAAGTCACTTTGCGGCCCGCGCCTTTCTGAATTCAGCCATCCACTTGAAGGCATCGGCACGCCAACCGCTTGCACGCTTCGGCTCTTTGTCCAATGCCGCGACGTGTGCGTGATACGCCAGCTCAATTTCCGAATCGCTCGCGCCGGTATTCCGAAGGCTCTTGACCATGTTCGGATGCCAGAGCACATTGCCCTTGGAATCGCGGTGCAAGATGATTGCGAGTTTATCCTTCGGCTCGTTCTCCCACGGCATCGCGTCGCACTTGTAGCACGATGCGTCGCCGTGAATCTTCACCCACTCGTCATGCGTGAGCGGATGGAAGTCTTTAGGTCGCAGCATCTCAACCTTGATTGCCCGGCCAGTCTTGCCGTTGTCGCGTCGCTCTACTACTTCCCACCAACCTTTGCGAAGAAGATTGTTGGCCGCACGCGAACCTGATTGACGCGCCACGCCAAAATAGTCGGCAAGGTTTTGAATTGAGGAATGGTAGACACCGTGCTCGCCGCGAGTCTTGACCCACGTCAACGAGCACACCTTGTCGTGCATCGCGAGTTCCAATCCGAAGCGCCACAAGTGCCAAGCCGTGCAGCACTGCAACCCGCGTTGATGATTCATGCTCACGCTGCACCTATCTCCCGCTGACCATCCACGACGATGCGCAGTGCGGTCTTCTCCGCAACCGTTCGCCGCGCCGGTTCTTTGAACAGTGCCTCAAAAGCGATTCGCGCCGCGCTCTCGCCGAGCGGGTCAAACCTCTTCACTTCAACGTCTGACATAATGTCTCCGTGTTCCAGTGCAGGCCGTGCACTAAGCGCAATACCTGCAAAAATGGGTCGGTCGGCCAAATGCCGCCGAATACCCCTATGCCTCTATGTCATCGTGGCGATTTTTTCGTAACCGTTCGTTGCAAATACAGCCACAAGATTTCCGAAAAAAAATCGGCCTCAGTTTTTTTGGTAACCGTTGTTACCTTTCAACCCATGAATTCGGCGCAATCATCAACCGCCGACCGAGCCGCGCGAGTAGTCCACGGCCAAGAAGCCGCGCAACCGCCCGCGACACAGACGCCCGCAGTGATGGCGTCGCGCCGCCCGCGTAGACGGCTTGGACAATCTCACCGATGCGAAGAACGCCTTCGCGTTCTACGGCTTGCCAAATCGCGACCTGCTGGCCTGACAGGTTTTTTCCCTTCGGTTGTCTTCGCATTTTTCCTCAATCGTTGAAGAACGAATCGTCGGAGTGGTCAAAATCCACGCCCTTGCTATCGTGCTGCCTATCAAACGAATCTTCGCCAAGCGTGCCCGAAATTTTTCCGCTTCTAATCTGCTGCGCGAATCCAGCGCGGGTATGCCGCCGTTGGAATGTACGATTCGGTGACTGCTTGAATTCTCCGTGGCTGTTGCCGACGCCGTACACCTTGACCGCTTGCGCATCGTCTTCGGCCTGTTGCCGAAGAAGTCTGTCTTCGTCCGCGATGTTCGCGCGCCGAATCATTTTTTCCCGTTGTGCAAGATGTTCGGCTTTGGCTTCATCGTCTGTAATCAACGCGGTGTTGGTCTTCACTCTTGGTCGGAATGGCGGCAGACCGAGTTCTTCGGCTCGCAACAGTACAGCGTTCTCAAAAAAGATAACGATACGTTCCAAATCCCGCGCCGTGACCTTGAGCACGATTGCCGTGCGCTCAAGGCCCGCAGCTTCAACCATCCGATAATCACGTTGCGCTTCGCGGTCGGCATTTATGCGAGCGGATAGTTGAATGATGGTCTTCCGTTCAAGGTGCAAAAGTTCGCGCAACCGTGGACGGTCGGTCTGCTTGTACTGAATGCACGACAAGTAGACGCGCTTCGGCTTCTTCGGCAGAAGTTCCTTGCGACCTGCCGCGATTTGCCTATCGGTCGGCTTGATTGCGTGCAGAGGTACTTGCCCGTCGCCTTGCGGTTTTTCGCTGGGCGTGTCCGACGTGTAGACCGAGCCTGCTAAAAATCGCTTGCCCTTCCTCATTGGATTTCAACTTCAACCACCACGGCACGCGGGCCTTCTGGCGCGTCGTCGTTGTAATCCGACGCCATCATCTCCGCGCACTCTCGGTCTGCGTAGAGGCACAATCCCGCTTTGTACGGCGCGGGCAGTTCCAGATAAAATCCAGAATATCGATCACCGTCAACGTCGCCGACTTTAACTGTGTACACTTTCATTCTTCACTCCGTGATGCCGTCGTGCTCACCGTCGTGCTTGGTCGGCGAGTCAAGACTTCACTGCGGTATCTTTCCGCTCGTAGATAGCGCCTTGCTCAACAACATAGAAGCCGTAGCCTTCTTTTTGCAGCACGGCGTTAATCTCCGCATCCGTTGGCTTGGGTTTCTCCATGTGGATGCGTCGGAGCACATCCATTACGCCTTCTAATGCGCGTTCTTTGCGAACGCCATCGTTGAGCAAGTACGACATGATGGCTTCGTCCGTCGCGTCGCCGAGCACCACCACGTTGTTGCTGTCCACAAGCGACGTTCGCTCGCCGCTCTTGATGACACGGAATCCGCGCAGCTTCGCGGCTTTCCTCAGTCCTGATTTATTCCAACGGTCAACCTTCGGCGGCTTCGCGGCTTTGTCCTGTTCCTGATAGGACTTCAACAATTGTCCCGCCAAGTCGTCAATCAACGTCAGGAGCACGACAACAGCTTCTCCGAGAGATGATTCCTTGGCGAGCACTGCCCCGACCTGCTTGACTTGTTGAATGAGGAACTTCTGACGGTCAGCGGTTGCGTGGTTGGGATTGTGCGATTCTTTAAGGGCGGCTTCTGTGAAGATTGCCACACTCAACAGCGCGTTGACTGCGTAGTCGCATGGGCAGTTCTCCACAATGCTTACAACCTTGTTCACGTGCTCAACAGCATGTTGCAGTTCCTTCTTCGTAGACATGTTCACTCCGTGTTGCCGTAGTGCTCGCGGCTCGTGCTTGCGAGTCAAGACGTTAGTCCACCATCTGCATTACAATTTCCCTGCCCATCCCGTCGCGGTTAATGATGTCAATATGGTTAACGATGCGGTCGGCAGGAACGAGAACAACGTCGCCGTCCAACGTCGCCAAGATGCTAGGCGCGAAGTTCTGGTACATCCAAACGAGCGCAGCGGGCGTCAACGCCTTCACCTTAATCATCTTCACGATTGCACCGCCGTCGTGTGAGCGGAGATGTAGGCATCAACGTCACTTTTTCGGAAGCGGATGCAGTCACCGACGCGAACTACTGGCAGATTTTTCTTGAGCCTGACCCACGCACGAAGACAGGCACACGATACCTGCAACGTGTGACTGACTTGCGCGAGCGTCAACAGTTCTGTATTGCTTGGAATAGTTACAGCGGGTATGACTTGACGACGTGGTACTTTCTTGGTGGAGCGCATGAACAAACCTCAACGGTTTATTCCTGCGCTTGGTAGGATTGGCGCGGGCGTCCTAAGTCACCGTTACATCGTCGGCGTTCGCATGGTTGACGCCGTAACTACGGCAACACCTAGGCTATTTGGTGCAATCACGTCGTCCTTGAGTGTCCCGTTGCGACCAACCGCGTGCAACAGGGCAAGTCCTGCAACTGCGACGACGCTCGCAGCACTTCTTCCAGCAAAACAGTCTACTACCAGTGTAGTCGTTTTGTCAAGCGAAATCGGCAACTATCTTTTGATAGTACTTCCGTACCGATGTGCAGGGCTGCCGCATTCCGTACACTGGCAGTCATGGAGCGTGTCCAATGAGCGTATATAAACGTGGCGAGCTCTACTGGTATCGGTTCGTGTGGCGCGGTAAGGAAGTCGCCGAAAGCACCAAGCAGGGCAACCTCAAAGTCGCACAAGACCAAGAGCGAGCGCACCGTCTGCGACTTTCCAACGGTGAACTTGGCCTGACTGCTGGCCGCGACAAGACCGTCGTGCCCAGCTTGGCCGACTACTTCGCCGCGACGATTATGCCTTGGGCAGAAGTTGAATTTGCCGACACGCCGAAGTCATTCAAGTGGTATCGGGACAATCAGCGCGTGCTCGTGGCCTTTGAGCCGCTGGCGAAAGCGCCGTTGAATGAGATAGGAACCGCGTTGGCCGAACAGTTCAAGACGTGGCGCAAAGCGCAAGGCGTCGGCGTCCACACGGTCAACAGTTCAATTCGCGTGCTTCGCTCTGTGCTCAACCGAGCCGCCCGCGAGCGGTTGCGTGCGCCGTTGGTCAAAGGTGAGATAGTCGTTGCACGTGGCGCAAAGAGCCGCGAGCGCGTGCTCACGCCAGAAGAGGAAGCGAAGTACTTGGCCGAATGCACCGAGCCGTTGCGCACCGTGGCGACCATCATCGTTGACATGGGATTTCGGCCCGAAGAAGTATTCCGCATAGAGTGGCCGTGCGTGAACTTCACCGATGACCGAATCTTCATTGAACGCGGGAAGTCCAAAGCTGCCCGTCGTCACGTGAAGATGTCTGCCCGCGTGCGTGCTATGATGTGGGAGCGTTGGGTTGCAGCGGAGAAGCCGAAAGCAGGATATGTCTTCCCTGCTGCGAAAGCATCCGTGGGTCACATCGTGCCGAACACTGTATACGCTCCACATCTCGCCGCCGTCGCAGCGTCAGGCGTCGCGCCGTTCGTGCTCTACGAATTGCGCCACACGTTCCTGACGCGCCTTGGTCAATCGGGCTGTACGCCGTGGGAATTCGCCGCGATTGCGGGACATGGTGACGTGAGCGTGTCCAAGCACTATGTCCACTTGTCAAATGAAGACACCGACTCCGCGCTTGAGAGAATGCACGCGGGTCGTACAAATTCCGTACAAACGGGAAACCGACGCTCTGCGAAGGCGGCGACAAGATTGGCTGTAGCACGCAGAGCTGCAAAGTCTTAGCAGAAAAACGGAGAGGTGCTGGAGTGGCCGAACAGGGCTGCCTGCTAAGCAGTTTCACCCCAAAAGGGTGACGGGGGTTCGAATCCCCCCCTCTCCGCCATATCTATAAAAGCCAAGTACAATAGTACTATTCACATCCATGCTACATAATGCTACATTTTTAGTGGCATTTGTAGAGACCCTTGCACAGCCTTGTATAGAGGAAACTAGAATGGCAATCCAAACTGTCTATTTTCGGCAAAAGGTCGAAGGCGCAGGCTGGCGCTATCGACCCCTCACTGTAGGGCGCCGGCCTGAAGCGGCCAGGAACGGCCCGTTTTTTGTTCGGGTACGCGACAGCGTTGGAAAATACCAGTGGGTCAGGCATGACACGCGGCAGGCAGCAGAGAAGGCTGCAAAAGCTGCTCCGGTGGCTCGCAAAGCGCAAGTGCTGGGTCTAACTGTTGACGACCTGACAGACGAAGCCAACACCGATCGCATCTCGATCAAGACTGCCGTCGAAAGCTATTTGCAAGACCGACATTTCGGTCGCCCCCGATCGATCGCCGCTTACGAGAACGCGTTCAACCAATTGGTGGCGAACTTGCCCCGAAGCGTCAGATTCGTCGATCAGTTGGCAACATCGAGAACTCTGAGCTCGTACGTCGAGTTCCTGCAAGGGCAAGGGTACAGCAACAAAACCGTCACAATTCGAATGGGCTTCATTTTCTCGCTGCTAAAAGCGAACGGTGTCGAAAAGTCTTCGAAACTGATCAAGCTCCCGAAAGTGCAGCGAACTCGCACGAAGGCATACAACTCTGACGAGCTTTCCACACTTTTTGCGGCGATGACGCCTGAGGAATATCTACGGTATCTGTTCTTTGTCCGCACCGGATGTCGTGAGCAGGAAGTCCAATACGCAACTTGGAAGGATCTTGACCTGAAGGGGCTTCGTTTTACGGTGACCGGCGAGGGGAAGTCGGATGTCGGCTTCGTTCCCAAAAATCACGAGGAGCGCCAAGTTCCATTGACCACTGAGTTGGGATCGCTTTTGGCCGACTACAAGAAGCATGCGATTTCTGATCGTTGGGTTTTCACGAATGAAGATAGAAAACCGGAGGGTCACTTTCTACGGAAGTTCAAAGCAATCGCGAAGCGAGCCGATCTCAACTGCGGGCGCTGCAAAGTAACCATTCGAGTGGGACGGTACGACAACCGTCACAGTATTGAGGCAACATGCAAGTTACGTCCCGTTTGTGAAGAACACTACTTACATCGTCTTCGCAAGACAGCAGCGACGAACTGGCTGCGTTCCGGTTTCGATCTGATGAAGATCAAGACCTGGCTGGGCCACAAGTCGCTTGAAGTAACCCAAATCTATCTCGACTCCGAAATGCACGATCCGGAGGAGCAGACGAAGCTCGATCGTGCGGGAAAATTCTGATCAAAAACTCTTCCTTGAGATTAGGAATTTGATTGACGACCGTTTAGATAATTCGTTTAATGTAGACAATCGATGCCCGGCTTGACTCTATCTTTCACTCATCGCCAGCAGCTCCAAGGCGTGCTTGGCTAGTGGCTCGCACTTGTTTTTCCAATCCCTCTCGATTTGCCGCAACCTCTCAGAGTTTTCTGTTGCCTTCCTTCGACGCATTGCGGGTCGCAATCGCCTCAGCCGGCTCACGAACACGTTGTCCCTGTTCTTCTTTTGCTTGAGGTCGTCGTCCCGTCTTTGCCGTTCTCGGTCACACAGGCTAGTACGGCAATATTCTCGTTTCTTCAAATGGATGACAAGCTTCCCGCATCCCGGTCTCTTGCACGTGCGGATAGGCACGTATCTTCCGGCTTCGTGTTCCCTATGGACGAAGTCACAGACTACGTCGGCGACATCCTTGTAGGACAGCGTCCGAAATGGAAAATCGTCTTTGAGTTCGCCCTCTGGACCTGGATCGAAGTATCGGTCCTGTACCTCTTCGGGCGCGAAGGCCGGATCGCCGCGTTGAAATTCGATGTGTTTTGTGTGTTCGCGTAAAAAGCCAAACGCCTGTGGTAGATCTCGTCCGTTGCGCTTTGGATCAGATAACCACCTGAGAAGCTGCCGCACCCCAGGCTGGTATTCGATGGCCTGTTGCCGGAACTGACTATCTAGTTGTTCTTCACTCTTGAAGCAGAGCCAGAGATCCGTTCCGTTAACCTGTCTGAATAAAACCTTTCGATTTGTTCGCAAGGCGATCATCGCCGGAACATCATCTTCAAATGCAGTCCGCGCCATCCACGGCATAGACTCGAAGAGAGTGCGGGCAAACTCGTGCAACGCTGGCTGGTCCGATTCCAGATCTGCCGCATTGGCATAATCTACCAACCCTCGCCAAATCTTAGTCTTGCCTAGAGTAACCATGTAATTGTCGTACGAACTTAGCTACAACTGCTACCTGTGTACTGTAAACATCATACCGGTTATTGACCGTGATTACACGTAAAGATTACGATCTCAGCCATGGACGAGGTAAGGCAAACCGACACGCTGCAATACACCGCGAAGCCACCGCGACGTGCCTTCAACATTTGCGGAGCGGCAGAATATTGTTCGTGTCGCTGCAGTGCTATTGAGGAGGCGGTTCGAGATGGTCGCCTTCGAGCTTCTCGCCTTGGTCGCGGTATCGTTATCACACGGGAAGACTTAGACGCATTCATTGACGCGCTCCCAACCGTCGAGCCACATACACCGCCGTCCATTCTTGCTCGCAGAGCAGCGAGGGCAGCGAATGCAACTTGTAATTCCGCTCCTAAGAAGCAAAAGGTATAGCCATGAACACCTACAATGCCGTGCCAGAAATCCTGAAAGAGCTGCCGAATTGGATTGTGTGGAAATATGAAACGAGATACGGCGCGGAAACGAAAGTTCCGTACGACGCGAAAGCGAACGGAAATCATATTCGTGCCAAGTCGAACGATTCGGTAACGTGGTCGCGCTTTGACCGCGCTGCGCAAGTCGCGGACATTTTGAGCGGAAATGATTACGACGGAATTGGGTTCATGCTTCAAGGGAGTCAATTCGTTGGATTCGATTTTGACGGCGTCTTATCTGATGGAGAAGCCGAGCCATATGTACTCGACATTCTGGGGAAATTGGGGAATCCGTACTGCGAAATAACTCCGTCAGGAAAAGGACTACGGACTTTCGCGGAATATCCGCTCGCCTTACCTGCTGGTAAGCGCAAGTTCAGTCGAAATATAAACGGGAAGTACGGTGCGGAAATTTACAGCGGATCGGAAGGAGGGCGGTATCTCACGGTCACAGGAAATAAATTCTCCGGCGGCGAAATCCTGAAGATTGCAGATATTCAACTGGTTTACTTCATGGTTTCTCAAATCACCAACGATAAACTGAAAGCCCTCTGGGCGGGTGATCTGTCAGCCTATGACGGCGATCAATCGCGTGCTGATTTGGCTTTACTTGGAATTCTCGCTCGATTGTTTGGCAACGATGCCCAGAAAATCGAGTGGGCATTCAGTGCCTCGAAACTCGGCCAGCGGGATAAATGGACCCAGCGCAAAGATTATCGAGACAGAAGTATTGCAAAGGCTATCAGTGGCGAAGAACCAAAGAGCGAGCCAACCGTGGGACCGCAATCTGTCGTGGCCGATAAATGCGAACCCGAGCCGGAAATCACCGAAGAACCTCTTCCGGAGTTTCCTCGATTCACGGGCTCACTCGCAGATATGTCGGAGGCCATCGCCCCAGATTTGCCGTACTGCTTGAAATTCATGTCAGCGGTGACCATCGTCGGAAGTTTACTTGCGGGGAAAGCGTATATAGAAGGCTCAACACACATCGAGCCACGGTTCTACACGGTGATGATCGACACCAAAGGCGCGGGAAAGGGAGGGTCGTGGAATGAGATCCGCGGTGCACTTGGCCCAGCCATTTTAGGCCATCTCAACATCGCACCGTCGATTGACTCTGGCCCCGGCACTCGTTTTGGAGTTGGCGGAACACCCAAAAACATTACTCTACGCTGACGAACTCGATAAAGTGTTTGAGACGGCCAAGCCGACTGGTTCATCTCGCAACAGCCTCTTCGCCGAATTGCTGACGCTCTACGACGGGCACGAGACGGGAAACAATGCGAAGGCGAATTTTCAACTCCCGAAAGAAATCCGAGACAGAGTTTGCAAAAACGGCGACGCCAGCATCAATATCAACAATGCTCAGTTTAGTCTACTCGGCGGTGTTCAACCCGACGTTTTCGCAACGATGTGGCATGGTGTAAAAGGCAGCGCGAATGGTCTACAGAGCCGATTCGTCATGGTATCGAGCGGCAATAATTCGGTGCCGGAGCCACAGCGATCGGGCGACCGCGCGCTGATTCGTCAGTCCGTCGATAGAGTGATGGACCAAGTTCTGCGATATATCAACATCGAGACCCCCAAAATCATCGGCATGTCACAAGACCTTGCCGAACAACTTCGCACGTGGTGGAAGGAGTGCGGCAACACCCATCCTAAGGCGTCCACCCGAACGCCAGCGATGCTCATCCGCATGCTCGTCATCCTCTGCGCCACCAATGATGTTGACGAAGTCACCCCGGAGTTGGTCGCGCAGACCATTGCTTTCGGTGATTACCAAGTTCAACTCGCCGAACGCTTCATGCCATCCGATGCTATGACGTGGAGTGCCGCGTTCGAGGGACTAATTCTGACGGCGTTCAGGAAGCACGGTGGAGCAGGCCTGACAATGAATCAAGTCCGGCGCTACGTAAACCCCGAGAAACACCAATTGCTGGGCGGCTTCGGCCCATTCCTTCAGGCATGGAACAACCTGAAAAATACGGGAGTTCTTCTCAGGATAAGAACTAATGCGCGGGGGTTCGCGGTTTATGCCCTCAACGAGTAAACAACCACTTGAACGTAGTAACCGAAATGGAATCTGTTACGACCCTGGCCAACCTCGCAATGACATTACTACGATCGACTACTCTGGCTCCCTTTACGATCATCCTGTTGAACGTAGTAGCACTTCTAGGTAGTAATACATCTCCCTGGGGAGAAATGACCTAGGTGTCGATTACTACTGTGAATTCTTACTACGATTTGGCTCTAAGCTGTTACAGTCCAAGATTTCCCATCTCACCCCTCGTTTTCGTGCGATCGGTGTCGTAGGCGTCCCAGGCGCCTATTCCCAAAAGTAATGATGGGCGGCGATGTAGCCTGGCAAACCGACGAATATTTTGTGTTTTTCAACTGCAAAAATGCGCGCGCAACAAATTCTGCGATGTCCTAATCCGGCACATTCTTATTCTTTTCATGGTCTTGCCGCGGATTCTCGGGCAACTTACATTGAACTTACGACGTGGGTTAAATCTTGTTACGACAAGAAATGTCACTATCGCAATACCGTCGGCTTCAGGGGACCGCCAAGCACAACAAATCGTTGCAGATAGCCGGCCCGCCGAGGATGTGGCATTTTGTTCGCCTCCACAACAACGGAAATTTTCGTAACAAAAGACGTCATCGCTATCGTCCTGCCCGGTGATCGGAAGGTCATTCCGAGGAGGAACAGTCCACTGTAGGGTATGCTGTCGCGCACCAACACGAAACCTTTGTCGAGTTTCCGTTCACAAACTGCTTTCGCGCAGGAATTAGCTCACTTTTAGCGGGGAATGTAGCAGAGACGTTGTAGCAAGAAATTAAAGACCTTGTTCTCAATGCAATGGGCATCTGGAGTAGAGGACTAAGTTCTCAGCCGTGGCAAAATCCCGGAGTGCTTCGCATCGCGATCACGCATCTGGCCTGGGGAATCTCCAAAATGGCAATCGGCGCCTCTTTGTATTTTTCTCGACGACATTCATGACGGGAAAAAGCCGCTACCATGACCCACGGCGATTTATTTAGCTTTGTTTTCATCGGTTCATCCGCATTGGACTCATGATTTCTCCGGCCTTACAAAGGCGGTTACAACGTTTGTTAAATCTACTTACACTCTTGGTGGGTCCCATTGGCGCTTTGTTTGTATTCTTCTCGACGACATCCATGACGGGAAACAATCCCACCATAACCCACTGCGATTTATTTAACCTTGTTTTCATCGGTATATCCACATCGAAGGCAGAATTTCAGCGAACTTACATCGCACTTACGGCCTCGTTACAACGCAAGTTACAGCTTCTTACAACTCTTACGGACGCGCTGAATGGCGCCGCGCATGCACAAGAATCGATAGAACTTACGATCACCGAGGTACGGAACCATTTTCGTTGCCAAGTACGACGCGTAGCAGAAAGTTTTTTTGACTAGAAAAAATCAGACGGGACCCTTTTAGAACACCGGCCAAGCCGCGAAGCCCCCAAAGGACCCCTTCCGCCAGCTTGGCCTGACGCGATGGGAACGACACGCCGCTTAATGTTCGTTACATAATCTGTAGCCAAGTTTAATCAGCGGGAACAAGACCAGGAGCGTTTTTGATTATTATAATATAGTTAATGCACCAGATATATCTGACGCGTGCGGAAACTGCAGAAGTTCCAGGACGCCGCGGAGCCCGCGTGCCAGTCGGCTCCCGCCGAGGCCCGTGTCTCGACTGCCCGGTCGGAGTTCGTGAATTGAGTTGCGTCTCGTTCTGAGATAGCTGGTGATAATTCTGTTATCAACACGTATCTGTTTATGCTAATTTCCGACTAATGCTTTAATAACGCACTCGCTTCGTCTTGCCGAGCCCCATTGCTCTCGGTGAAAAAAAAGGAGGAGAATAACTTGGGGAATTTGGTTAGACACCCGCTGATTGTTCTGGCTCTCTGTTTTATCCTCATGTGGCTCTCAGCGCGGATCGGTCTCTCGTTTCGCAAGAGGCAGCCCGATCTAGATGAGGACGTGCTTAAGGATCTCGATCTTATCGTGGCCGCTACTCTCACACTACTCGGCCTCATCATTGGGTTCAGCTTTTCGATGACCATCAGCCGGTACGATCAGTGCAAAACCTATGAGGAGGGAGAGGCCAATGCAATCGGCACGGAATACTTCCGGGTAGACCTGCTGCCCTCCGCCGACCGAGCGAACGTGCGTGCACTCTGAGAAACTATCTCGATCAGCGTGTTTTGTTCTACGAAACTCGCGACGAGAATGAGCTTCGGCACATCGATGCCACTACGGCGAAGCTGCAGACCCAACTATGGTCCGCGGTCGAGGTTCCGGCCAGGGCTCAGTCGACACCCGGTCTTGCCCTGGCCGTTTCAGGTATGAACGATGTGCTGAATTCGCAGGGATACACGCAGGCCGCATGGTGGAACCAAATCCCACCTGGAGCATGGTTTCTGATGATAGTGGTCGCCGTCTGCTCCACCTTTTTGATCGGCTATTCTTCGCACGGTAAGGGAGCAAGAGTCGTTCGACTACTCGTTCTACCGTTTGTTCTATGCTTCGCGCTCTGCGCGATCGCGGATCTTGACAGTCCACGCTGGGGCATCATTCGCGTTCATCCTCAAAACTTAATTAGTCTCGTGCAGTCCCTTCAAGGGCACTAATCTGAGGAACCAGTCGTTCGAATCGACGTTCGGAACGGATAGATGTTGAGAAATCCTATTATCCCTAGTTATCGCAAAACGAGATAGGTAGTGATAACCCCTGTTTGCAACATCTATCGCATCTTCAGCGTCCGGTTACCGCGTTAATGGGTCGGTCCACTTGCGCGTTACAAGAACTTACTTTTTTCTTCACTGCTAGCAGTGACGCTATTTCCGACCTCACACCATTTCGCTTTGTTCGCCCATTTACTTGGTAATCCGAATTGAAAATTTCGATTTCTTTGTGAAAAGATAAGATTTCCTAAGTATTATTCGCGAGTAGAGACAATACTTACGAAGCACTGGTAGCGGCAACTGACTCTAGCTTTCCGAATCGCCTGCAATCCGGGGACAACTGCAGCCCATATTTTTGATTTTTAATTGCAATTTATTGCAATGCGGTCCAGGTGTTGTCTGGATTGAATTCGGTCAACGACTTTGCGAGATTGGCAGTATCTTTGCCAAGATTCTTCTCGTAGACGACCCTATCCTGATTGATGATGAACGTCTGCACGCCGGTATCGTCGTATTTCGCCGGGTACGCGACATAAGCGAACCCGCCGGTCGCCTTTCCATCGACGACATACGGTTTCGCGCCGCCTCTGGCATTGGAGCCCTGATTATCCAGCCTGCGAAAGTAGTAGCCATAGAAGGGCTGGGCGGCATCGGCCTTGATGGCAAATCCCTCTTCGGTGGCGAATGCAACCTGTGGCCCAAGGGGGCTGCGAGGAGAACCTTGCGGCGATTGCCAATATAAACCGTTCTGCTGGCCGGCATCGCTAATGAATTTCTGTGCGTACTGCTTCACGCCGCCGTGCTCTTGAGCGAAGTACTGCTGTTGGGCGTCCGTCAATGCTCCGCATACGTCGATGGCCACGATCTCGTCGCGGCCGATGCGGCG
>Ga0210405_10002951_pt1 | contig 17050 bp, 18 predicted proteins | sample IncBWH11MmetaG_FD_155492 | JGI IMG/M metagenome (GOLD analysis project Ga0210405, IMG submission 155492) | Forest soil microbial communities from Barre Woods Harvard Forest LTER site, Petersham, Massachusetts, United States - Inc-BW-H-11-M | ecosystem: Environmental > Terrestrial > Soil >... | reverse complement strand
GAATGGTGGCGAAATGCTGTTCCCGGAACAGAGTGAGATTTTTCGGCAGGCATTCGGCGTGCCGCTGTTCAACCGCTACGGAGGACGTGAGCTTTCGGTAATGGCCTGTCAATTCTCCGAAGGTGGACCGCTGAATGTAATGCGCCCGAGCCTTTTTCTGGAGGTCTTAGACGACCGTGGCCATCCGGTTGCGCCCGGGGAAGTTGGCCGGCTCGTATGGACAAGTACCGTTTGCCGAGGAACTCCTTTCCTTCGCTATGATGTCGAAGATCTCGGCACGTTTCGCGCGTGCGATTGCGACGAGTCAGGTGTATTCGCCATTGATAGCCTTCATGGCCGGGTCAGTGGGCTCCTCGAATTGCCGGACGGCCGCAAGATCAACAATCTCTATTGGAATCATTTCTTCAAAGAAATCAACGAGGTTGCTCAATTCCAGGTAATCCAACGCAAAAACGGCAGTCTCCAGATTCTTCTCCGAGGCAAGGGATTTGGCTCAGATCGAGAAGCGCAGGTTCGAGGATTGCTTGCCCATTTCCTGGGTGCTACACCTGTTGATCTTCAGTGGGTGAAGAGCATACCTTTGACCAAGGAGGGAAAGCTGGTTCAAGTTTATCGGGAAGTTTGAAGCAGAAGTTTGAAGCAATGGATTGTGGGCTGCTCTGTGAAGGCCGCCCCAGCACTATCAAAACGGAATCGAATTCATTTTCTTTTTCTCCGATGCTAAGGCATTTACGACGAGCCGCATTTCAGCTGCAACAAAGCAGCGGCATCTTCCGCTGGGTGGCAGACAGCACATGGCGGAACAATCGTCTGCTGATCCTCTGCTACCACGGTATTTCGCGGATTGATGAGCATTTGTGGCGGCCCGGTTTGTACATGCAACCCGAAATCTTCCGTCAGCGGTTGCAGATTCTTCAAGAAGGTACGTACAACGTCTTGCCGCTAGGAGAAGGGCTTCGGCGCCTGCGTGCCGGGCATTTGCCGCCGCGAAGTGTGGCTATCACATTCGATGACGGAGGCTACGATTTTTACGAAGCGGCTTTCCCGATCTTAAAGAGCTACGGTTTCCCAGTGACCGTCTACCAGACCACGTACTACAGCGATTATCAAAAGCCGGTTTTCAATCTGGTGTGCTCTTATATGCTGTGGCAGCGGCGTAATCATCCCCCGCGAAGCGGGAAGGAATTCGGGTTCTCTGAGCCTCTGGACCTGAGTACCGAAAGCAGCCGCGCGAGGATTGTGCGGAAGTTGATTTTAGATGCCGAGGCAAGCAACCTGAACGGAGCGCAAAAAGATGACTTGGCTGGCCGCTTGGCCAAGCACCTGGACATCCGCTACGACGAGATCGTATCGAGCCGGATATTGCAGTTAATGAATCCGTTCGAGCGAGCCCAGCTTGCGGGCGCAAGAGTTGATTTTCAATTACATACACACCGGCATCGAACTCCAATTGACGAAAACTTATTTCGCAAAGAGATCCAAGACAATCGCCAAAGCATGCGGCCTTTGGGCGACACAGCGATCCATTTCTGTTATCCCAGTGGTATCTATCGACCTGAGTTCTTGGGCTGGTTGCGAGAAGAGAGGATAGTCTCTGCGACCACATGCGACCCTGGGCTGGTGAGTAAGCGGAGTAATCCTCTACTCCTGCCCCGTCTAGTCGATACAGCGGCACACAGCGCGGTTGAATTCGAAGCGTGGTTGACGGGGCTTGCTTCGTTGCTAAGGATTCGCAGGCACGCCCCACAGATTCTTCCTGCAGCTGCCGGCAGTACCTCTCAAATCAAGAGTCACCTTCGTTCAGTAGTCGAGGAAGAAGCCAGGAAGGGATAATTGGCGCGAGTACGAGGTAGGTACCCGCAATTTCTGCGTCATGGAAGATGATACTGCCCATGGCAGGCAGCGCGCCTGCAACTTCTCGCGTGTGCCGTCGGTCGAACCATCGCGACGATGATGATTTCTTTCTTCAGCGGCCAGAGATTCCAGGCTTTTGCGGTCGCCCGAAAATCATGCAGCGTGTCGAGTCCTGAGCCTGTACGGTGAGAGGCACCTCCAGATTTTATCCTCAAGTTCCCGGTATACTCCAACAGAGCACTGTTGAGGACCGTGAAGAGAGAAAACTTCGGTAACCTTCGAGCAAATTCCGAGCTGCCATACTGAAATTTCGCCATCATAACGTGCGTTGAGGAGCTTGAGAGTGGGTCTGTCGATAAGTGTGTTTGGCATGGGCTATGTAGGCTCAGTCACAGCCGCCTGCTTTGCTCACGTGGGTCACAAGGTCACTGGGGTAGACGTCAGCCCCGCTAAAATCGAGATGATGGCTGCCGGGCGCAGTCCCATCATTGAAGCGCGAATGAGCGAATTGGTCGAGGAGGGCCATCGAGCGGGCCTGCTCCATGCCACCACGAATTCCGTTGAAGCGATTCGGAACTCCGACATCTCTTTCGTCTGTGTGGGCACTCCCAGCATGCGCAGCGGGAAGCTTGATCTTGGCTATGTAGAGCGGGTGGTGCAGGAAATTGGGGTTGCGCTCAAGCAGAAGAAGTCTCATCACGTACTCGTCCTCCGCAGCACCGTTTTGCCGGGCACTACGGAATCGTTAGTCATTCCTACCCTGGAAAAGGCCAGCGGTGGCCGGGCAGGCAAGGACTTCGCCGTGTGCTACAACCCTGAATTCATGCGCGAAGGGACGGCAGTCGCCGATTTCCTGCAGCCTCCCTACACGATACTCGGTGCTCAGGACCCGGAACATCTCACAACCTTGCGGCAGCTGTACCAAGCCGTTAGCGGCCCGGTCTTCGAGACTCAAATTCCTGTAGCGGAGATGGTGAAATACGTCTGCAACGCGTTCCATGCGCTAAAGATCGTTTTCGCCAATGAAGTTGGGACACTGTGCAAGAACCTTGGAGTCGACACCGAAGCGGTCACGAAAATTTACACCTCCGATACGAAGCTGAATATTTCTCCGGCTTACCTGTCGCCGGGTTTCGCCTTTGGCGGGTCATGCCTGCCCAAAGACTTGCGGGCGTTGAGTCATAAGGCGAAGGAAATGGATGTCAGCCTTCCTCTTCTCGAGTCCATCCTTCCAAGTAATGTGCTGCACATCGACAGGGCGGTGGAAGCGGTTTTGCGCACCGGCAAGAAGAAAATTGCGTTCCTCGGATTAAGCTTCAAACCCGGCACCGACGACCTCAGAGAGAGCCCGCAGGTCCAGATGATCAAACGCTTGCTCGGCGAGGGTTGCCAGGTGCGAGTGTGGGACCGGGACGTGTCCTTGGGTCGACTCGCCGGATCGAACCGGCAGTACATTGAGGAAGTCATTCCGCATATTGGCTCATTGCTCTCCGCCAATCTGGAAGAAGTAGTGCAGAGCGGCGAAGTCGTCGTCATTGCCACCAAGGTCGATAAGGACCAACTGGCTCACTGGCTCGGTCGCAACCAGAGCGTGGTGGATCTTATCAATCTGGCATCGGCCTCCCGTCCTGGCGCAAGTTCGTCCTATCAGGGAATTTGCTGGTAGACCTCGGCCAGGAAGAATACACGTTCTGGAAATGAACCAATACCGGCTCGTAAAGGATTGCATCTGGAAACCTCGGGAATGAAAGCAAAGATCGTCGATCCTGAAGTGGTCGACTGGGCACGGCTGGACGGCTTTGCGGATCGTACGGTGTTCCAGACCCACGAATGGCTTCAGTTCGTGCGCGAAAGCCAGCGCGCTAAGATCGTCTTGTGCGAACTGACCGAGAGTGGACAGAGCGTCGGCTATTTCTCGGGACTCGTGTTTTCGCGGCTCGGCATCCGAATCCTGGGGAGTTCCTTTCCCGGATGGACCACACCCTACATGGGCTTCAATCTTCTGCCCGGAGCGTCGCGCAAAGCAGCCCTGGCCGCCATTGAACGCGTCGCATGGGACACTTTGAAGTGCCTGCACATGGAAGTATCCGATCCGTTTTTCAATCCCGAAGACGGACAACAGAATGGGTTCGCAGCGGAAGCCTACGCTTCCTACCGCAGCGATCTGACTGAGCCTGAAGACAAACTCTTCGGCAAAATGGATAGCGCCTGTCGAAGATGTGTGCGCAAAGCTGAGAAGAGTGGCGTTATCATTGAGGAGGCGCACGATCTCGCGTTCGCTGACGAATACTACGAACAATTGAAGGATGTATTCGCGAAGCAGGGCCTGGTTCCGACATATCCGGTGGAACGGGTGCGAGCCTTGGTTCGAAATCTGGAGCCCACGGGCCGCGTGTTGCTGCTCCGCGCTCGCGATCCGGAGGGCAAATGTATCGCTACCGGAATCTTTCCCGGTTTTAACAAGATTTCTGAATTCTGGGGAAACGCTAGTTTTCGTTCCAGCCAGAATCTGCGCCCGAACGAGGCCATCCATTGGTACGCCATGAAGTATTGGAAAAGTCGTGGAGTGGAAGTGCACGACTGGGGTGGCGAAGGGGCGTATAAAGAAAAATACGGCTGCATTGCACACCGCGTGCCTTGGTTTACCAAGTCACGCTTCGGGCTGATCTCCGCGCTGCGCGGCCAGGCGAAGGCCATGTTCGCGAGAAAACAGCGATTTCAAGGATGGCTGCAGAGTCGGCGTAACCCTCCGGAGAGCAAAGTAACCGGCGCTGGAGAAGAGTAAATCTGCATCTGAACGAAGTTCTTTGGTAACCATTTGCGAACTAATTCGCCATGGCTATCGCTTGTAAAATAAATGCACACCTTGTTTTGCGATGTCGATCGATGATGGCGTGTAAATACTGAGGCAAAGAAATGCTGAAAAGAGGACTGAAACATCTCTCGCGCGTCAGCGACGTACTGTTTCGCAAGCTTCGAATCGAGCGCGACATCACCATCTTTCCGGACGATGTTTTCCTGACGTCGTATCCGCGCTCCGGCAATACGTGGACGCGCTTCCTGGTGGGTAATCTTGTGCATACCGAAGAGGCTGTGACTTTTCTAAACGTGGAACGCCTGGTTCCCGACATGTACAAGCATAGCGATCACTATCTTCGAAATCTGGCCAGGCCGCGCATCCTGAAGAGCCATGAGGTATTTGATCCGCGCTATGAAAGGACGATCTATATCGTACGCGATCCTCGAGATGTAGCCGTCTCGAACTATCACTGGGAAATGAAGCAGAAATCGGTTCCTGAGAATTGCCCGATCGAAAATTTCGTACCCCGGTGGATTCAGGGGGTGTATTGGGGTCGTCTTGGAAATTGGAGCGACCACGTTACGAGCTGGTTGAGCACACGACAGGGCACCGCGAGCTTCGTGATCCTAAGGTACGAGGATCTGATGGCCGATGCCTCCCGCGAGCTGACCAAAGTCGCCAACCTTCTGGGCATTGAGCCGACCAGCGAGCGCCTTACGCGAGCTGCCGACCTGAGTTCTGCCGACCGCATGCGGCAGCTGGAGCAGACTCAAGGCAGAAGGTGGGTACAGACCCGATACACCCGGCGGGACAAGCCGTTCGTACGAAAGGCCTCGTCTGGAGGCTGGAAGTCGGTTTTGCCCCCTGAGTCCGTTGCGCAGATCGAATCCGCGTGGGGAGAGGTGATGACCTCGCTGGGTTACGAATTGAGTGCCAACGGAGCAGAGAACCGGGATTTCTCCCACGCACAGCAATAATCGTGCTAGAAGTTACGAGGCAAACCATCGCCATCGGCTCGAGTCACGTGTAAGGATGTCTTGTTTTGCTCGAGTGGTTGAAGCAGTTCGGTCAGCTTCTTCGAAGCTGCAAAGATGAAAGTCGACGGCCCCTTCAAGAAGCCGGAATCCTCAAGAGCGCGACCCCAGGCGGAATGACTCTGATTGGAAACGATCAAATCGACGCCGCTTTTTACAAGCGTCTGCGTTGCACCGCGGACTACCGGCAGCATGTCTTCCGGCGATGCCCAGCAATCCACTATGGACCCGACGCGCATCTGACCAAATTTCTGCACGTCTTTGCGCCGTTCTCCTACGACTGCCCAGCCTACAGGCCCGCTCTTCCGGCTCACGCGCACGCAGGTCAGAAAGCGGTCGTTCTTCGGATACAGGATTTGCAAGGTATTCGCGTCGCGTACTGCAGCCATGTTGACGGTACCCTTGGCAGCGCTCCAGAGGTCGTCCGCCCACGATGAAAACTCATTCACTTCTTCCACGACGAAATCTTGGGGACGACTGCGTAACCTTGCGGCAGCTTGAACTGTCTTGATCGCCAACCAGCCGGTTCCCGAAGCAGCCGCCAGGTTCATGAGAAGTACGCGCCATCGAGAACTGCGCAACGCGTTCATCTCAAAGAGAAACTTTCTGGGATGCACGATGCGGAAGTAGAACGGTACCAGGGTCAGGCTGAATCCAAGAGCCTTGAGCATCTTGGGCAGCGGGTTTTCAAACCCCCCCATGCCGAGCACGTAGAGCAGGGGTTGACGGGCAAGTGCGTCCCTCACCAGCGAGGCCCCAACCCTCGCATAAGTCTTGTCAATGATTCCCTCAGACAGGGAATGATGGTAGCAAGCGACCTGGTGCATTCCCTTGTCACGAAAGAGAATTTGTTCCTGCTTGAGCCCGTAAGCCCCCCTGACAAACGGTTCTTCGACAGCCACGAAGAACTCGTTCCATACCGGACTCTTACCGGTGTAAGGGAGCCAGCGCGGGATCGCCCTTCCGGGAAACACCAAGTTAGGGTCCGCGGTGCCCTGTCGAAGGCGCCGGTTAAACTCCGCGACCGCGGGCTCGTGCTCCTGCCGATAAGGTTGGATGACTGTGGACAAGACTAGCTCGGCGGGACTTGCAGTTTACCTTCTACGAGGTGCGCTATGTCGCCAACAGTTTTCATTTCGTCGATCTCTTCGGGCGACAGCTGCAGGCTGAATTTTTCTTCGAGAGCGAGCACCAGGTTCAGATGCTGGACTGAGTCCCAAGCCTCGATATTCTCGGGTGAAGAAGCAGCACTGATCTGGTCAGCGGGAATTCTCAACAGATCGGATACTATGCTTCGAACTTGTTCATACACAGTCAATGATGTCCTCCTTGGCTCAGCTCACCTTTATCCATTCTGGCGAATCGATCATACGCCGGGTCAGATCGAGAGACCAAAGCGACGCATCATCGTTTTGTCGGGAAACCTCGAATCCATGCTGGCGATAAAACTCACTCGCTGGAGCATTCTTCTTGGTCGGAATAAACCAACCAAGCAGTTGCTTGCGCCCGCGAGAGGCAGCGCCGTGGGCCAGATGCGCAAGCAAGGCAGTCTCAACAGTTCTGCCTATGACCCGGCAACTCAACAGAAACGTTTCAATCTCGCAGGTTTCGTCGTCGTCGCGCGTAATCGCGACGCCTACCAACCCGTGGTCTCCAAATCGGTCATGAACCGTGATGGAGAGGACCTGCCATCCCGGGCGAGCTGCGATGTCGGCGATCTGCTGCTCGGTATACCGCCGGGTGGTCAGGTTGAATTGATTGGTCTTCTGCGTGAGTTGGGCGACCCGCGCCAGGGTAGCCGGTGATACGGGGGCGACTTCAGCTTCCTGATCGAGGTAACGAAAAAAATCCTCCTTGCTTTGGAAGCCCTGTTCCGCCCGCGAGCGATCACGCTGGGCCGCATACAGGGTAGTCCGCTGTTGATCTTCGCTGGACAGCGCAAGCCGTTCGAAAGCCGGGCAATCCTGAACGACGGAAGCGTAGGCCAGCGGATTCTCGGGCAGATCGAGAATCGTGACCTCGGGGAGCGCGCCCCGAACCTGTTCCCGCTCCACGGGGTTGTCGTCGAGAAAGGCGAGAGCATCGGTTCCAACGTTCAATTCCGATGCAATCTCACGCAGGTTCTGTGCTTTATCACCCCAATTGATGCGCACGGCGGAGAAATCCTTTGGCCGCAGGATCATTCCCGGGTGATTCTGCAGTGCTTCCATCGCGTCTTCAGGATTATTCTTGCTGCAAATGGCGAGCAGGATTCCTCGCCGCGTCAGATCCAGCATGGCCCGTTGGACGCTTTGAAAGGCTGCGCCGGGGTACTCTGGACTGAGTTTGATTCCGGTCATGCCGTCTTCGCCGATCACGCCCCCCCACATCGTGTTGTCGAGGTCGGTCACGAGCACTTTGGCAGTTTTCCCGGAGAGTGGAATCAGGAAGCGGAGCCATTCGCGAGCGAGATCGATGAGGTGATTGGCGGCAATGGGCATTCTGGCAAGGAGCCACTTTCGCTGGTCATGCCAGCGCAGGCGACCGTGGCGGGCGACGAGGCCGTCATAGTCGAGAACGTACACACCGCGATGTTCTGCAGCGCTTTGCCTCAGTGCCCGGTTGATTTCGTAGATCGCCGTTGCCTGGCCGCCCCCTTGTTGCGCGTCAAGAATGCCCGTGAGCGGACGCGCTGGGAGTTCAAGGGAATGCACGAGCAGCGCGGCTGAACTGTGCTCTCGAAAGGCCCGGATCCATTGCCTGAAGCTGTCCGACACGCGCTGAATCGCTGAGGAAACGGCTTGGGGCGCGAGATCCGCATACTGATGCCACAGGTCGGGTGCGAGGTCGATGGTTTGTACCGCAAGTATCACAGCGTCGGGAGCGAAACGGTAAAGAGAAGAGTCGGGATCAAGAATATCCTGCGGGTAGGCGTTGAAGTCTCCCAACTGCACGATCAGATCGATTCCACGCACAAATGCCTCGGCGCGGAGCAAAGGAATCGCCGGTTCCGCGGTGAAGGATCGGAGAACCGCGAGGCGATAGGGTATCAGAGGCAGTTTGCCGCGCAGTTGTTCGAAGCGCGATACGAGGAAGGCGGCGGCAACGCCGCCAGCTTCCTTGCGCCAGAGTTCGGCAAGGCACTCAGAGGCTAGGGCCTCCGACCCTGCCGAAATCATGCGGTCAGCTTCGCTGCGCAGGTCTATCCCTTTAGGATCCGAGGTCATTCCTGAGCGGGTCCTCGTTGGCTCTCCAGATACTCCACAAGAAGCTGGTTTTTCGTGTACACCCAAGCGATGCGACGCCCTTCAAACGCCACGGCCGGGAGCGGTTGGCGGACCACGAGCCCACCTTCGGATCGACTCAATGCCAATTGCTGCTCCAGGTTGTCGATCTCGTAGCACAAGTGATGCAATCCACCACCGCGCTTCAAGAAGGGAATCACCGGCGATTTTTCGCCAGCCGGTTCCACCAGTTCAAACAAGGGATTGCCAGGGCGCTTTGGGCGCAGGAACGTCACTCGCACCGATTGATGGGGATCATGAAAAATTGTTCCGTCCCAAACCGCCTGCAGCGAATCGAGGAATCCCGGCACGGAGGTCGGAATGGACGCGACCACGAAGCCAATGTGATGAAACGTGCCCAGGGACTGAGTGACTGCACCGCCGGCAGGTTCCATCTAGGCGGGGCTCCCGACATCAAATGACTCTTGGGTCCAATACATCATTTCAGTTCGACAATAAAGACATCAGTCCGATATTTGTCGCTGCCCGGTAATTTTCCCAGCTGGTCTTGCCAGTCGGAGGTGAACATGAAGAAGCGTCCGTCCTGTGAGACATTTCCTCGTGGAGTCGACCAAAAGCCGTTCTTAGCGGTGCTGTAGGTGTGGGCGAACCGCCAAACTTTGGAAGCGTTGGCAGTGCTCTGCGCCGCACAGCCAGCCGCGCACACCGCCAGCGCGGCGAACCCGCGAAGTAAGAGCTTCACAGCAAAATTCGCTCGTCTTAGTATTCTCATCGAGCTATCACGTGAAGTCATTCTAATTTGTTATCACAAGGCTGCCAACAAGGGGCGACGGGGAGTTGGCTCCCTCTTTCCAGGAACAAGAGCGCAGCTAACGGAGCAGGGTGGCGCGCACACGATCGTATAGAGAGTTGCCCAGAACCTGTTTTGCAGCCTGTCGAATCGCGTCCTGGGCTCGCATACGGGACAACGGGGTACCAGCACAGATCGCCGCGAACGCGGGCAAGGGAACATCGCGCAACATCGCCACACGGGCCAAAGCAAATAAATCCGTGGTGCTGGTATTTGCCTGAATGCGGCTGGTGGAGACGGTCCGGTAGCCGGCAGATCGCGCGACAGTTATCACTCGCTCGTCGCAGCGACCTCCCGGACAAGAGAAGGGATCTACCGATTGGCCGATGATCTGCTCCAGTTGCGTCTTGGCATCGGCGATTTCATACCGCAACCCACTTTCGTCGACATCGGTGAGGTACGGATGAGTCATCGAGTGACAGCCGATTTCGAAGCCCTGCGCGCAGAGATCCTTGAGTTGAGCGGGATCGAGAAAGCCCGGTGTTCCCAATCTTCCAGTAGTGATGAAGAACGTCGTATTGAAACCGGCTTGTCGAAGGATGGGTGCCGCGGCCAGCAAGTCCGTTTCGCAACCATCGTCGAAAGTGATGGCCACGCAGGTTCCCTCAGGAAATACGAGAGCCTGGCCGACACTGAGCCCATGCCAGGCATTTGCCTTTGGGTGTTCCATCTGGGAGCGAATATCGGGCTCGGGCAGGACATAATGAGTGTAGCCCGTGAAGCGAGTAGGCTGAGACTTCCACCGGCTCAGAATCGAGCAGCCAGTGCATCAAATCGACAAAGTGGCACGCTTCTCCGAGGATTGCGCCGCCGATCGCGGGATCCGCCATCCAGTAGGATCCGGAGATTCCCGGCGAATTGACGCGGCAACTCAACACCGCGGGTCCGGTTCGTTTTGCAATTTGCTTCTTCACGTTCAGATAAGTTGGCGCGTAACGCCGGTTGAATCCGACGGTGAGCTGTTTTCCGGAATCTTCGACGGCTTGAAACAGGTCGCGGCATTCTTGCTGCGTCAGCGCCATGGGCTTTTCGACAAAGACGTTCTTTCCGGATTGCAGCGCTGCAAGACTCTGCGAAGCGTGCAGCGGATTCCTGATGTATGCTGGCAGTCTCAGTGCCGCTACTGATCAGCGAATAGATTGGCCGAACCAGGATGTGATGAGGACTGACAACCGGGTCGGGGACCTCGTCGACGATGATGTCTTTCAGCCCTTTGCGGAGAATCTGCTTCATGGATCTTCGGGAGCGGCGCCCAACGGAAACTACGAGCAAATGACAGCGAAAAACCACTGCGTTGATGTAAATATATCGGAGCTAGTTACGGTTAGCATCCGTGTGCGTCTCTCCGAAGTAACGGGATAGCCTGCTCCTGAGTTGAATTCCCATGGGTTCTTGGGCCAGGACGAACCATATCAGAACCATACCGTAAACCGCGGACCCAGCCAGAAGATTCGGAACCACCTGAGGATAGCTGCGAGCATAGAAGAGTGCCGCATGACCAGCAGGACTGCACTCAAGGGTACGCACAGGACAACCGGATAAAAGTGGGTCTCCGCGATGAATTTCCGCACGGGAATCTCCAACTGGCGGCACATGTGGCGTGGCAAGAGGAACAAAGAGGTGCATAGCAGCGGGATCGGCGTGCCGATCGCATCGCCCACGATTCCGAAGACGAGTGCTAGAATCGGACACTCGGATGCCCTCACCAATCCGGCCCCGGTTGCGCGTTTTGCGATGGCTGGTCGCCGCGGCTATCGCGACGATTCTTTGCCTGCTGCGCTGGGGCGGAGACCTTTTGATTGCCAGTGATCCGCATCCCGCACACGCAGACGTCGCAGTTGTCCTGCAAGGCTCGATTGCCGCCGAGAAGGTCCGCATCGCCGGAGCCATCGATCTGTTGCATCGGGGTGTTGCGGACCGCACGTTGCTGAGTGTCCCGAAGGAATCGTATTGGGGCCAATCGATCCCACCGATTGCCCATGCCTATCTCGAACGGGTCTACGGCAGCGACATGGCGGCTCGTGTCGACTTCTGCGAGACCAGTGGTGACGTGAACTCCACCGCGCAGGAGGCGCAAGCCCTCAGTCCCTGTATTCGGGAGCACCACTGGCACTCCGTCGTGATTGTGACCTCCAACTATCACACCCGTCGCGCAGGCATGATTTGGAGAGAAATAACCAGAAGCGATGCCAACATTCACGTCTGGATCGAAGGCGTGACGGATCCAGAATTCCAGCAGCCCTGGTGGCGCCACCGTCAGTCTGCGAAGGTTTTTGTCATGGAATATTCGAAGTTGGTTTGGACGCTACTCGGTGGATGACAGGTGATTCTCCCGAGAGATCAGCCGCCAGCGGTGTGCCAAAACCCTGCGGATCGGCGCCTAGAGCCCGATAACACAATCTCGCCACTTTGCCCTACTGGCCGCCCTACAGGGTGAAGTGATGAACTTCATCCTAGGACAATCGTCTACAGTCTGCTCGGGAATCTAACTCTGGCGGCCTCAGGACTGTTCGCCACGGCGCGGAAAACGCCGCTGCCTCGAAGCGCTTGTAGCGATGCGAGTTTGACGGTCCTCAGCATTCACATTGGGAGATTGAAAGAGTTCCTGCTTAGTGTATAAGGCGTTTTCGGAGGGCAGGAACCGACGTCCGTACACATTATGGTTCCGCTTAAGGAAATAAATTCGCTCGTGAACGCGGATGTCAGTCCTTGCAATGCGTAGCTGCTATAGTCTATCCGGGGCGACGCGCCTCACGGAAATCGCCAGAGACCAAAGATGGCCTTCGAATTTGCGCCGATCCAGGCATCCGAACAACCTGTTCTTATCCAGTTCCTGGTGAAGTCGTTCCTGGCGGATCCGGCTGTTAACTCCTTTCATCCGGAAGTCATCCATTGGAAGTATTTCGCGCATCATCCGGAGTGGAAGAACGCACGCAGTTTCGCCGTCAAACAGGACGGCCAGATTGTGGCTCACGGGGGAGTGTGGCCGGTTCGACTGGTGACGCCCAAAGCCGAGATCAAGGCCATCCATCTGATCGATTGGGCCGCCAGCCGATCTGCGGTCGGGGCCGGAGCGCATCTTCTACGGAAAATGGCGGGCCTCGCCGACACTCTGCTGACCATTGGCGGCTCGCGGGACACGCAGAACCTCCTTCCGAAACTGGGCTACCGAACCTGCGGCGAACTGCGGCAATACGCGAGAGTGATCCGACCCTGGTTGCTGTTTCGTACGACGCCCCAGAAGCATTGGAAGACGCCCGTTAAGTTCTTAAGAAATTCAGCTCGATCCCTGACCGGCATTCCGTCGGCGCCGAAGGGTTGGGAGGCGGAGAGGGTCATCAGTTTCGCAGGACCGATGGAGGGTGGGTCCATCGGTCAGAAGACCAGCTTCACGTCGCCGCACAGAACCGCGGCGGGATTGAATCATCTGCTGAGTTGTCCGGCGGCCCGTTTTTCTGGGTACCAGGTACGTGATGCGCAACGAATGCGGGGCTACTTTCTGCTCTCTCAGATTGGCCGGCAGGTGCGCATCGTCGACATTCAGATGGACGGTGAAGAGCGAGAGTCCTGGCAGGCAATCTGTGCCATTGCCGCCCGTACTGCTGCCGAGGACCCCGAGATTTGCGAGATTGTAGCCGCGTCTTCGATTGAACTAACGTGGGAAACGTGGTTGCGCGCGGGCTTTGTGCAATGTCGAATGGAACAGATCTTTTGCTACGATCGGCGGAATCTGGTGAGTTCCGCGCTTCCGCTGGCCCTGAATCTGGTGGATGGCGACGGCTGTTTTCTGAGTGATCCAGGCGCTCCGTATCTTTCCTGATTTATGGGGAAGGAAAGCGGCCGCAATTTGTACTGCGCCGATTCGATCCGGCGCGCTCAGCGGGTTACAGGTTCCTTAGCGGTCGCGAGTTCATAGCCTACCGAGTGCATCACGTCTCCCCAGGATGACTCGATCTGCGCAACACACTGCTCGGACAATGTGGATTTCCAGGCGCCAGCTGCTGCCTTGCGAACGAATGGCTTATCCTGCCGGGTCTTGCTGGTTGCTGCCCACTGGCCCGACTGTTCCTTTTCGAGCTTGCGCATGCGATCCGCGGAACTCAGGTCGACAGCACGGCGGATGCGATCCGGGTGGCAATCTAGGCCAAGGAAAGATGCAATCTTGGAGGCTTCCCGCTGGGTGTCGGCGATCATTTCTTCGTAGCGGAGCAGCAGGAAATTATTCTGCCCGGCACGCGTTGCCATCCAACTGACAACGTGATCTCGCCATGTGCCAGTCTTGGGCTCGATGGCGGACTCCAAGAAACGCGGGAGAAATTCCTCCAGGCTGCAGTCGTCGGAGATGACTCGGCGCTTAAGCTGAAATTCATAGTACGAAATGAAGACGTCACGAGGATCGCGCACGATATAGATGATTCTCTTGTAGCGGGGATCAAAGCATTCGTGGCTCTTGATGACGCGCGGACGTGGGAATGCGCGCAGTTTCCAGTCGCTGACGTAGTAAATCTCAGGGATTCGCGATTCCAGTTGAGCGAAATTGACCGGATCATCGGGATTGATCAGGTTGCAAACCAGGAATCGAGTCCAGGTATTTCCAGATCGGGGGAAGGAGACCAAGAACGTGTCGTCGGGGTAAACGGTCAAGCCTCTCGCCGCGGGTTGTCGCTTGGTAATGACCCGGGCATAGGCGGCCAGTTGTTCCTTCAAATTTGACATCGGTGGTTCCTGCTCCATCTTATCCGTCTGATCTCTTGGCCCGCCCGGTTCCAAAGGCCTTCTTGCCTCTGACGCCCACTGGGATCTCTCCGATACTCAGATCTTCCAGTCCGCAGCTTTCAAACCAGCGGAAGACCGTGTCATTTCGTTGCTTGGGGACAACTGCGCACCCTTGCGGAGAACTCTGATTGCGGCTCCACCCCAAGTTTAGGTTACCGCAAAAGCACAGGTTGCGCGATGGCCGGTGACACGAAAGTCATCTGTCTGGCCATCATTTTTGGGCGTCGGGGTCGAAAGAGCCAATTCGGTTGCCGGTCCGCAGAGGCTGGCCGCGGTTAGACGCACCGCTCAGGAAAGGAAGAAGGCTTCACAGGGGGAAGGGGATTTGGAATCGGCAGTGTTTCTCAAGAAGGAAGGTTCTTTTTGTTTTCATCGGACCGGAATACTGGGTGCTGAAGTTCTGCGAATTTGTGGTGATGAAGCTATGAGCGAACCTTTAGAATCGGGAAAGCCTTCTTGAAGAATCTGCAGCCGCTGACGGAAGATTTCGGGCTGCATGTACAAGCCGGGCCCCCACAAATGCTCATCAATCCGCGAAATACCGTGGTAGCAGAGGATCAGCAGACGATTGTTCCGCCATGTGCTGTCTGCCACCCAGCGGAAGATGCCGCTGCTTTGTTGCAGGTGAAATGCGGCCCATCGTAAATGTCTTAGCATTGAATGAATTCGAATCCGATTTTGAAGTGCTGGGGCGGCCTTCCCTTCTCCTAGCAGCAAGACGTTGTACTTACCTCACAGCACAGCCCACTATCCATTACTTCAAACTTCTGCTTCAAACTTCCCGATAGACTTGAACCAGCTTTCCTTCCTTGGTCAAAGGTATGCTCTTCACCCACTGAAGATCAACAGGTGTAGCACCCAGGAAATGGGCAAGCAATCCTCGAACCTGCGCTTCTCGATCTGGGCTCAATCCCTCGCCTCGGAGAAAAATCCGGAGACTGCCGTTTTTGCGTTGGATTACCTGGAATTGAGCATCCTCGTTGATTTCTTTGAAGAAATGATTCCAATAGAGATTGTTGATCTTGCGGCCGTCCGGCAATTCGAGGAGCCCACTGACCCGGCCATGAAGGCTATCAATGGCGAATATACACCTGACTCGTTGCAATCGCACGCCTGAAACGTGCCGAGATCTTCGACATCATTGCGAAGGAAAGGAGTTCCTCCGCAAACGGTGCTTGTCCATACGAGCCGGCCAACTTTAGGTGTGCTTGGATTGATGCTTGGGCGAATACCAGTCGAGCGTCGACGGATTCCAACTGTCAGAACACGATCGGAGCCGTTTCGCAATCAGGCGAATTCTTCGCCTGGTCATCTGACTGTCGAGGCAAGGACAGTAACAATCACAATCGCTGTGATGTATTCATCGTCAACTTGGCTGCCGCGCAGGGCGCAAGCAACTGAAGAATGGGCTGCGTCAACCAAAATGGGACATCGGACTTGCATGAGCGGCGTTGCCTTTTCCTTGGCGTCGACGTCTGTTTCTCTGAAACACCCATTCACCGACTTCAGTAGAATGTGGGTTACAATGATGGCGACTTGCGGGTTCGGTGCGGATACAATCGGATGAGCCTTAAGGTTCGAGCTCTCAAGAACATCCTTTCCAGTTGGGGAGGCCTGGCCACCAATATTGCCGTCGGCTTGTTTCTATCCCCTTACATCTTGCATCACCTCGGGGATGACGCTTTCGGACTCTGGGTTCTGATTTTTTCGCTGACCGGATATTACGGGATTTTCGATTTTGGGATCAGGTCCTCGCTCGTACGATATGTCTCGAAATTCCAAGCCACAGGCGATCGAGAAGAGCTGGCCCGGCTGATCAACACCTGCTTCTTCACCTATAGCTGTATTGGTGCGATCCTGCTCGTTCCGACATTTCTGGGCGGCTTCTACGTGGAGCACATTTTTCATGTACCGCCCGGATTCCTTCGCGATGCTCGCATTCTGTTCATCATGGTGGGCGTGTCACTGGCACTTGGTTTTCCGCTGGGAATCTCGGGCGGCATTCTCGAAGGCTTACAACGTTTTTATCTGCTGAATTGGACCAATATCGTGGCTATGCTGCTGCGAGCGGTGTTGGTCGTTTATGTACTGCGGACCGGCCATGGACTGCTTGCGGTTGCACTGGTAACCGTAGCGCTCCCATTAGTCGGAGCCGCGGTTCGGGTGGTGATTGCGCACCGGTTGCTCACCGTTCCGTATGGCTGGAAATACGTGAGCCGGGGATCGCTGCGACAGGTAGCGAGCTATGGCTCGGTGACCTTCATGATCATTGTAGCTGGACGCTTGCGTTTCAAAACCGACGCAGTGATCATCGGCAGCTTCCTAAGCGCCGGGGCCATTACCTTCTTCTCCATTGGCGGAAGACTGGTTGACTACGCGACGGAGGTGGTGAGCAGCCTCGCGCAGATTTTCGTTCCCATGTCGAGCCATTTCCACGCGAGTGGAAATTTCGTGCAGCTGCGCAAGATCTTCATCGCTGGCAACCGAGCTTGCGCCTTTGTTACTCTCCCGC
>Ga0210405_10002949_pt1 | contig 17055 bp, 19 predicted proteins | sample IncBWH11MmetaG_FD_155492 | JGI IMG/M metagenome (GOLD analysis project Ga0210405, IMG submission 155492) | Forest soil microbial communities from Barre Woods Harvard Forest LTER site, Petersham, Massachusetts, United States - Inc-BW-H-11-M | ecosystem: Environmental > Terrestrial > Soil >... | reverse complement strand
GTCGCATTGCCGCGACACCCGAGAGCCCAGACCTGCGCACGCCTTTAAGTCGCGCCCGCCAGCCGGTGAAATGATAAGCCACGTGCACCTCCAGGACTGGGATAACCCAGTATGCGTAGGTTCCTGACGAGGGGCTTTTCACGGCGCGCAATGAAGGTATATTATACGAGCCGCATTCAGTTCTGGTGACATCAGTTGGCCGGACAAGGAGGGCATCTTGACGTCTTCCGCGTTGGCAATCCTCATCTTTGTGGCCCTACCTCCGCTGCCCAAACGGCACCAGCGTCAGCTTCTGCGCAATCCGTACCCGTATGGTCCCCCTCGAAGGACATCGGCGTTTTCGTCTTCGGGAAAAACGGTCAGAACCCTGACCAGCAACTCAAGGACGAAAGCGAATGCTACGGAGCGGCCAAGCAGATGACCGGGATCGACCCCAAGGCTCCGGCTGCTGCGGGCAAGACCGCCGAACAGAAAGCAGCTGAACAAAAAGAAGCTGCGAACAATGCTAACCAAGCGAAGGGCGGGCGTGCCGCAGGCGCAGCTAGGGGTGCTGCGGGAGGCGCTGCAATTGGCGCTATTGCCGGGGATGCCGGAAAGGGAGCTGGAGCTGGGGCCGTTGCGGGCACAATGCGAGGTGGCATGCAACAACGCCAAGCCAACACTGCGACCCAGAAACAAGCCGCCGCACAAACTGCTGCCAAACAACAGAAAGAAGAAGAAGAGCTGAAAGCTGCTCACGCTCAAGGCTTAGATACCTTTCAGAGAGCATTCGAGGCCTGCATGGACGCCCGGGGTTATTCGGTGAAGTGATCGAGTTCCGACAGGCACATCAGATCGCTTCTGCGCGCGACACCGGAGTAACTATCCCGACCGTGGAAGGGATACGGTTGTTCTGCACGGCTATGGTCATCTCCCCTGGGCGGTGCAAACTGGCGCTTTTGTCGTGTTTGTCGTTGACAGGGCACCATGGTGGTCGTAACATCCTCCAATTCCTGCTCGATCTAATGTAGAACAGACGCGAGCCGGGCAGTTTCGTACCTCTGATTCACGTCGTTTCCGCGGCATGAACTTTTTCTGTCAGTCAGCTCTCCAGTGGATCTGAAGTTTGGATTTCGGTTCAACATTCCTGATTCAAAAGCGAGGGTCAATGAAAAACCACAAGATTGTTCTCGGATTGTTGAGCAGTTTGTGCCTCCTCACGTTCACCGCGCTAATTATGCACTCACAAGACAAGAATGCTCAGGGCGCGGTCCAAGTCCACCTGGTTGTCACCAATGAGGCCCAACGCGGTGACGAAGTTCCAACTTTGCAGCAGGGCGACGTAAAAGTAAAACAGGGAAAGAGTTTTCTGAAAGTGAACCAGTTGATCCCAGCCAAGGGCGACAATGCTGCGCTCCAGTTGTTTGTCTTGATCGACGATACCCTCGACACGGGGGTTGGAAACAATCTCAACGACATTCGCGATTTCATCAATGCCCAGCCTGCGACCACCGTGATTGCCGTCGGCTATATGTCGAATGCGGCCGTCCAGGTAGCCCAGAACTTCACCGCCGATCACAACCTCGCCACCAAAGCCCTCCGCCTGCCTCGCGGAAGCTTGTCGACGATGGATAGTCCGTATCTGTCTCTGATCAGTTTGGTAAAAGGATGGCCCCAGCAGAATGTCCGGCGTGAAGTCCTGATGGTGTCAGACGGCATCGACCGGCTTCGCGGAGAGCAACCCGGACGCTCAACAGCTCAGCCTATGACGCCTCGCTCTGGACGCATGCAGCCCGGATCTTCGCGCCTGGGCCCGGACTATGGCCCCGTGTATCACAGCATGCCAACCATGAGCCCCGACGTGAACTCCGCTAGCGAGATCAGCCAGCGCTACAACGTGATTGTCTACCCGCTCTACGCCGTCGGCCTCGGACGAGCTGCCCGAAGTTCCTGGGATCTGCAAATTGGCCTTTCTGGACTTACCAAAATCGCCGATGAAACCGGCGGGGACTGCTTTTCTCTCGGCACTTCAACTCTAGTCAGCTTCAAACCCTACCTGGACCGCCTGCAGAAGATGTTCGACAACCAGTACTACGTAGTTTTCCAAGCCACGCCGGGAAAGAAAGATGGCTTGCAGCGTGTCAACTTAACCACAGAGGTGCCGAATTCCGAGATAGCCGCTGCCGACAACGTTTGGGTTTCGGCAGCCAAATAAAGAGTCGCACGAAACAACCTCAAATTGTAGGTCAAATTTGGACGCTCAAACAGGATGTTAGCGTCGAAAACGGAGGAATAATATGATGAACCAAATGCCTAAACTGCCGCCCCAAGGTTTCGGTTTCGATTCAGACGACAGCAAAGTCCACGAGCCGAGCGGCGTTCGTAATGAGCCCGCGAGGCGGCGTTTCCTGCAACTCGCAGCCGGTGGCGCCTTCGTGGGCTGGATAGGAATGGCAGCGTCGCAGTTACGTTTTCCCCAACCAGCTTTCGCACAGAGCACGCTCACTCCCGATGCTGCGCTCGCGGAACTGATGGCGGGCAACGGGCGCTTTGTGAACCGGAACATCACATCCGATGCCCAGGATCTCACCATCTTGAAGCAAAACAACGCCGAAAAGCAGGAGCCCTTCGCTGCGGTGCTCTCCTGCGCCGATTCCCGCGTGCCCGTGGAGTTGGTTTTTGATCAGACCATCGGCCACATCTTTGTTACTCGTGTCGCGGGCAATGTCGCCACCTCAGAGATTATCGCGAGTCTGGAGTACGGGGCGGCGGTTTTGGGAACGAAGGTGATCCTGGTCATGGGACATGCAGGCTGCGGCGCGGTAAAGGCGACGATCCAGGGTGCAGAAGTGCCTGGGCAGATCAGCGCCCTCTATCCCCATATTCAGCCAGCAGTCGATCAGGCCGGGGCCAATCTGGACGCGGCCACTAAGGCGAACGCCAAGATTCAGGCGGCGTTGCTTGCCGAATCGTCCACGGTGATCAAGGGGCTGGTGAAAGGAGGCAAGCTGAAGGTTGCGGCAGCGTACTACGACATTGCCGCTGGTAGCGTAACGTTGCTGAGTTAGTCGGCGCGCCCATGACTTCCTCAGCCACACCTTATGGCCCTTCTGGATTCGGAGCTTCGCAAGATAGGGCACAGCTCGGCTGTTGTGAGCGGACTGTCTTGGTCCTGCGCGGGATCCTGAAGGCGAGCGAGATACCGAGGATTTCGTTTGTGTCCCAGCCACCAGGCAGGTTAACCGACTGTAATAAGTAGTAGGGCCGAACCGAAAACGAATCGGCGATGGGCAATCGTACTCCCACCTGGAATCGGTTCTGGGTAAAGCTGCTGCCGCCGTTAGCGAAGGGGTTGTTTCCGGGAACGATGAAGAACTCGTTGCTCACCACCAGCACCGGCGGCCGCGACATGCGCAGCGGTAAGGTGTATTCGACGCCCGGGCGAAATCGAAGACGTGCCGAAGCAGGCCGGTTATCAACAAAGCGTCCTTCGATGAGCGTGCGGAGTGTCGGCCGCCATGGGCCACGGGATGTACTCAGGGTGAGATTGAGCTGCAACCGGTTTTCATAAGCAATTGCAGGATTGCCAGGAAAGCGCTGGTAACGATAAATCGGTATCAACGTGAACCACGGCCGCAGACGGAAGGCAACACCACCTTGAACGAAGTACTCGTACAGGTTGGACATTCCCTCGTCCAGCCGCTCGTGGAATTCGACATCCAGAGATTTATTCGCCGAAAGGCCAGTGGAAATTCCCTGATCGAGCCACAGCCCTATCTGCTTCTCATCTTCGGGGTCCTCGGGCAGATCTTGTTGCTGCGCCCTAGCCGGGACAGCGAAGACGCAACTGCACAGCACCGCAATGACACAGACGATGTGCCGCCGCGTCGTCATCCACCTAACCTGTGGAGCCGTCTCCCGCGCTGTGGGACACGTGCGGTAACTCAGCGAAAGCACCGCCATGAAACCAATTTCACTTTTTGCAGTCGCCAGATGCTGGCTGCACTTTCACAACCTTGAAGTGGGGCATCGGTTGCGCCGTTCCCGTATCCGTGCTCGGGGTCGCGGATTGATCTCCGACGAGGCTGACAGACTTTCCGACATAGGAATTAAGGTGAACCGTTGTACTATAGACGATGTTCGTGACTCCCTTTTCGTCCACGAGTTGGTATTCATGACTGCTGCCGGTACTGGTCAGGCAACCGCTAATTGTCTGGTGAGTTTTTGGGTTTGGGGACTGAGCAAGAGCTGGCGCAACTATCAGAATCGCCAGCATAGATAGACTTCCTCTCATGACACACCTCCAACTGACCACGTGAAATGACTTGGCACCCCGCGCGCAAGAAATTGTAGTCATGTCCAAACGCTTTGTAAAGGCACTTTGTTCTTCGGTCCAGCAACCCTCCTCACTCCCTTTGCGTGTTGTCGAAAAATCGCGGTTAGGCTCATTGACCTGCTCAGCCAATTCTCAAAGAGTGTAATGGCCTGTGGCTGTTGAAAAACTCACTTGCGAGAAATCCACAGAAAAAGCCAGTTTGCCAGAGAATAGGGCGCCGCATAGAATTGTCCAGTCTGCACGAACGTCTCGCAGAGTATTACAATCGGAGCAATAGCGTCACCATTCTCCTCTGTAATTATCCAAGGAGGAATCGGCATGAGGAAATTGTGGTTTGTCATGCTGCTCTTGGGCAGCTTTCTGCTCGCGCAAGAAAGCAATCCCAGCAACCCGAGCCAGAGCAGCCCGAAGACTTCTAAAGGAGAGATAACGGTACAGGGCTGCGTCGGCAGATCTACTGGCGATTACATACTGACGAAGCCGGACCCAGGTATGACTTACCAACTTCAGGCTACTGGAAAAATAAAACTAGGCCACTACCTGGGACAACAAGTAGAAGTTACCGGAAAGGAATCACCCTCGCTGAGAATGAGCTCCAGCTCCTCAGCAAGGACGGGTCCGGCCTCGGTAGCTTTAATCATCACCTCGATCAAGACCATCGAGAAGGAATGCTCAGTCCGATAGCCAATTTAGCGTGACCCGAATCGTCCCGAGGGCCTGCCTCCGTATTGAAGAAGCACGCTACGTGGGATTGGCGAAAAATCACATCACTCATTGACCGCGTCGTCTGCCCCATTCGGTGTGGAAAGTCTGCAACAATAGCCCGGTAGTTCAAATCCCGCCACCGGGCGGATGGCAGTCACTTGAAACCGAAGAACAAGGCACACTCCTTGCCGCAGTTCTGGCAAACATCAAGCATGAATTCGAGTTCTTAAACGATCCGGATGGTATTCCATGGGCGCGTGTCCTAGTCGGCGGGCAGAACGGGCACTACGAGCACATAGAAGTCCCGGGCAAAGGTTCCGCGTTTCAGTTGTTCGTCGCGCTCATTGAGCTCTTTCTCTCACACCTTCGGCGAAGGCTCGACTTTTCAAGGCAAGTGCTGCAGGTCGATCATGGGCTGCTGGCTCACACGGATGAATCCAGAGCGTGGCCGGTCGAGATCGACGATTAGGCCGAGAACCAGAGTGATGGCCAACGCGAGCACGCACGTCGAGAAAACCTGCCGCCGCCCGCTCAGGCCAAATGTGTATCCGACCAACGTGGACGCCAGTAAGCCTACAATGCAATTCACATAAATCACGCTCTCCGGCACAGGATTTTGGAAAGCCATCCCCGCCGCTTCGGTAAAACCAAAAATTCCCCCCACAGCATTTAGGAGGACCAGCTGTGCGAGTTTCGGGACGCAAGAAGGGTGCCAAGGTTCCTAAGAAAAAAGCCGCATAGCTGCTCGTAGCGGGTGCCGAATCAGATTGGGCTGGGATTCGGCCTTGCACTGTGGCGCAAGAAGAAGGGGATCCCTTGAGGGATCGCCCTTTTCGTCTTGCAGCTCGATCTGCGGTTACAGAGTCGAACTGGTTAGAAGACCAGTTTGCCAGATACCTGAACGACGCGCACTGAGGAATCGAATCCCAGGAACACGCCGTAAGGGCTGGTCGGCATTGGCTGCATGGTACTGATCTGACCGAACGCCGAATCGCCCAGACCGTTGTCCGGCTGACCGAAGTTTGGATGGTTGAACACGTTGTAGGCCTGGGCGCCGACTCCGAGCTGGAGACCCTCAGTTACCTTGAAGGTCTTGAACAGGCCCATGTCCATGTCGAAGAAATGGGGCCCGGTGTACTGGTTACGCCGCTGCGTCGAGAGGGCTGTAGGTGCCAAGTTAAAGGTATCCAGGAAAGCAGCTGCATTCAGACAAGGCGTGGCCGAGGAAGTAATGCTTGCGGCTCCTTTGCCGCAAGAACCCAACCCGGGGGCGTTGCCGCCGATGATCGGAGTAGCGAGGACGGTCGTGGCCCCAGCGTTGGTGCCGTAACCACCGTTCAAGTTATTGTCAATGATCGAGAACGGCAGTCCGCCGCGCCAGAACATCTTTCCCGACCACTCCCATCCACCAAATGCGGCGTTCATGAAACTATTGCCGAAGTGATAAGAGGGATGCACGACAAAGTCAGCATTGAAGCTGTTGCGAATGTCGTAATCTGAGCTGCCGTAGTTGCACGACTTCAGGCTCTGCGGGCAAAGCTGGTTCTGGGGAATGTTGTAGTTTTCTCCACCGTAAGGAAAGATGCCGCCGTTGGAGAGTTCGTCCAGGTTGTGCGCCCAGGTATAGTTGGCATGGGCAGACACCCAATGCGAGAAGTTACGCCGAATGCTGACGGTCAGACCGTTGTAGTTTGATACTGCGCCGTTCTGCACCGTGGTGACCGTCGAATAATTTGGAACCGCAGGTGCCGCTGGGAGTACACCGACCGGCCAGATCCCAAACTGGTTGTAAGCATTTGGCCAGATGTCCTCGTAGGGAATGCGAATACCGTGATTGCCAACATAGTTCAAAACCAGCACGGTCGCCGGATTAATCTGTTGCTGGAACTGGAGGTTCCATTCCTGCCACCTGGGGGCGTGGATGGTGCCGCTGAGAGCTGTGAACGCAGGAGCAGCGAAATTTACCCCAAATGGGACTAAGGAATTCTTGATCTGAGTGTAGGTCTCACCACTAGCAAACCCATTGTTAAAGGCCGCGGCCGATTGACTCCAAGTGCTGGCTGAGCCGGTCGAGCCAGGATCGAAGGCGGGCGTGCCAGTCAGCGGCCGGACGCGAATCGCGACCGAAACCGGAGGATTGGCAAGCAGATTGTCCACCAGACCAGCGGGTGGGTTGTCGTAGAACAGGCCAAAGCCTCCGCTGATTACCTGCTTACCCGAGTTCCGAGGTGAATAACTAAACCCGAAGCGCGGTGCCCAGTCGAGGGTATCGACACCGGGGTAGGCCTGGTGCTGGTTGAAGGCGATGTCGGACGTATACGGGACATCGCCGGCGCCCGCTCCTGCAGTCACGCTGGGTAACGAGGAAAAATTTGTTTTGAAGTTGGCAAAGCAATTGATCTGGCAAACCGGATTGGAGTTGCGCTCCGCGCGGATAGCCAGGGTCAGGGTGAGATTTGGCTTTACCTTCCATTCGTCCATGGCATAAACGCCAAGACCCCAAAGTGCGACGGGGACGTTACTGGCGAGGTTATCGGACTTCCGGTACTGGCCCGCCAAGCCATCGGCGAACAACTGCAAAGAGCTGACCGGATTACCATTTGCATCCTGGGCGGCCAAACTAAAGTAGGTCCTGGCGGTGTTGTAGAAGAAGTTGTGATCGCTGACGTCGTAGCGGCGGAAGTTACCACCGAATTTCAACCCATGGTTGCCGTGGGTCCAGGTGAAATTGTCGATGAATTGATATTGGGTGATGTTGCGGCCCTGGGGGAAATCATACATCGAGCCGACACTGTTCGGAATGCCGCCACTCTGTGGGCCAAGGAGGGTATCGCCTCCGAATTCCAGGGATTGCGGGAACGTAGACAGCGCCAATGATTGGTTCTGCGCAAACTGGGCAACGTAGTGGCTTCCGGCTGCGGTGAACTCGTTGGTCTTGGTGGGAGAGAAAACATGCGTCTCCTGGAGCTGAACATCCCAGGCAGGCTGATTAGACAATGCGTCAAAATTCGAGTTAATGGGATCCAGATAGGTTGGCTGCACACCATGGTCCAGCTTGTAGCGACCGAACAGCTTGTCGTTTTGTCCAATGTTCTGGTCGATCTTGAAAGCCAGAATCCATTCCTTGGCGAGCGCGGACGGGGTGGCGTTGTAGGTGGCAAAGCAGTTCTGCGTGGCCCCGTTGAACCCGGGTAAGAGCAAAGGAGTTAGAGCCGTGCATGCACCGTTATTGGGGATTGCCTGAGCACCGGCGGCGCCCGGGGCGTTGGCAAACAAACTCATCATCTGTTTATACAAAGGCAGGGACGCCGGCTGCAGAACGGCCACGTTGTTCAGAACTGCGTTGGCGAAGGCGGCGGTCGGAACGTTGACCACATCGACGTTCGGCAGAATGAAGCGCAAGCCCTCGGTGTCAAAGAAGAAGAAGGTCTTGTTCTTGATAATTGGTCCGCCGACCGAACCCGCCCACTGGTTGGCATTCGAGAAAGCCCGGGGCACTACCGGGGTTGAGTCGTTGTTCATCCAGTTGTTGGCGTTCATGGTCCGCCCGTTCCACCAGTACTGGGCGTTGCCGTGGAATTTGTTGGTTCCGGACTTGGTCACGTAAGTGACTTGGGCGCCGGACAACTGGCCGTACTCGCCCGAGTATGCGTTGGCGATTACGGTGGCTTCCTCAATCTCGTTCGAACCGATGGTGAGGTTCGTGGCGCCGGAGTTATTGATGTTGAAGTACGGATCCATGTCATTTTCGCCGTTGACGGTGAACAAATTCGAGGTCGCCGGCAAACCATTCATGGTGAAGTTGCCATAGCCACCGGTGTTGTTCATCTGGGCGCCGGGCGAGGTCTGGGCGATGTTGGTAAGATCACCGCCAGGATTGGGCAGGAGCGCGAGTTCCTGCTGGGTATAGGGGGTGGCGATACTGGCGCTGGTGGTATTGATGATCGGCGCGGCGCTGCTGACCTCAACCGTCACCGCTGAAGCTGACAGGGTCAGCGAAATGTCGGTTGTGGAGGTCTGGCCTACGGCGACCGAGACGGGAGTTTCCACCGTCCCAAAGCCGGTCTCTTTCACCGTGACTTTGTAGTTCCCTGGCTTCAACAGCGAAAACCGATAGTAGCCAGTCCCGTTGGTCTTGGTGGCTTGCGAGGAGCCCTCGTCCACACTCTTCAGTTCGACGGTGGCATTGGCGACGACTGCGTGGCTGGGGTCGGTGACCGTACCTGCGATATCGCCAGAAATGAGCGACTGTGCGAAGGCCGCCGGCGCCATAAGGCTGGCTACCAGCAGGATTGTGATCAGCGCGTTTCTAAAGTTATAAGCCATCTTTGATTCTCCTGAAAAACGAAAGTTCGTGGCGCAAATTGCTCATCGAGAACCGGTGCTGCGGATCGATCCACCCGAAACAGATCCAAACCCGCACTTTACAAATGTTGGCTAAAAAGGCCAAGACAATTACAAACTACTGTTAGGCAACTCGTGTTCCAAAGAGTTGTCCTTGTTAGGCCATATAACTCAAGCAGTTATGGTGATGATTTGTTATCTCTACCAGAATTGGGAGGAATCGGATCGAATCAGATATGAAATTTCATAGCCGGGCAGAGATTGGTGGTACGGTTCTTCCTCGGGAGATCGATACAGACTTCCCCCGACGTCGCTTGCCTAGGGGGATGGAAGTTGGTCGTTGGGTGCGGGGATTTCGGGCTCGTCCGTAAGGTGGGACTTGAAACTGCGGGTTGCCTTGTCGAACTCTGCTTTAACGTGTGCCACCCTTCCCAGCAGGGCGTGCATCTGCTTGGGTCCCAGGATCAGGAACCCCAGCAGAAGCAGCAATAGAAGTTCCGTGCCAAGACCCACGAATTCTATCCTTTATTGTGGTCGTTAGCGGGCACATTGGCGGTGATCGCGTGTGGCTCGGCTTGTTCTTTCATGGCTGACTTGAAACCGCGGATGCCCTCGCCGATTCCTTTGCCAAGTTCGGGAAGTTTCTTGGGACCGAAGACGAGCAGAGCAATTCCGAAAATCACCAGCAGATGCATGGGCTGAAATAGTCCTTCAAACATTGAGTGCTCCTTGCAAGAAATGTCAAAGCTTACGGTTGATTAAGGGTGCGAGCACCGTGACCGGTAGTTCGGGGCACGGCGCCCGCATAAGTTTCAGGTTCGGCAAAATCAGAAGCCGCGTTGGGCCGCGTCGGCAGCCTGCGCCAGCTTCGTGATTGCAGCAAAGAAATCTTTCGATTGTCCGATGAAAAGCCCGTCATTGGTGAGCGCTTGCACTGCGCCCATGGCGGCGCCTTTTGTGTTGGTTGGCCGAATGATCGAGCAGGGCTGGAACTTTCGGCTGAGAAAAGGGCACGGCTCGGGCATGATCAGGTTGCCTTCCAGGGATTCCGAGGTGAGGCCGGCGAGTTCCCGGAAGTGCACCTTTGAGCCGGTGACCGGGTCCACGTCGGTGAGGGTAAGAACATTCCCGGCCTTGTCATGCCAGGTCTGGAAGTGAGATGTCTCGGTGGGCCCGATGCTGAGCAGGATCCGCAAGACTTCGACGTTGGTTACTCTCTGAGCCAGCGAAGGGTAGAGGCTGCTGCCGCCCTGCTCGATAGTACAGAAGTGAAAGCCCGCGGTGAAGGCGATCGCCTTGAGATGGTCCGGGACGTTAAATGGGGCGATGTTGGCCGGGCCATTCAGGTCATCATCGGTTCTGGGAATTGCGGTACGATTGACGATGTTCTCGGCTTGACCAAACACAAAGTTGGGATCGAGATCGGGGTTGTGGTTGTCGCTGCGATAGCGGGTCCAGAAGCTGGTGTCGACATTGAGATTCATCAGGTTCGTCAGTCGTCCGACATCAGCGGCGCCGGTCGCTTTGCTGCTGGGCAGATTGGCAAACTGATCGAGGTTCACCGGCCGAGCTCCGACCGACTCCAGGTAGGAGTTGATGAATGCTTGGTGACTCTTTTCATCGTCGGTGTTGTCGTGGATATACTGCGGCATGTCGCCGTCTAGGATTTGCAGCGCTGCCATGTAGAGCGGGCTGCCGCCGTTGACTCCGTGCTCTTCCGCGTCCTGGGTTCCTCCCAGTTCGGTGTACTGTTGCCAGAGGTCGGTCTCGATGATTTCCGCCGCAGCCAGAAACTGCAGGATTGCGATGTCACCTTTGGTTATTGCGGGACCTTTATGGTCGGTTTCAGCCAACGCCCGTAAACTGCCGCTCAGGATGCCAGCGCCTACGGTGGCCGTAGCTCCGGCGACGGCACCGTTTCTGATGAACGACCGCCGATTCGAACTGCCTAGAATTTCGGTAATTTCCTTCATATTTGTGCTTCTCCCCGGTATCCCGATTTGGTTGGTGGGATACCTGAAGCGACTCTACAAGTCGGGAATTTGACTTGTGTCACGCCGGTGTCTACAGAGCGTAAAAAGTAATTAGGTCTTCGTGTCTCCGCGATGTCATCCTTATGTCAAAGCGTAGATTTGAATGCAGCAGAAATGTCTTGTCCGATATCTGGACTGTGGAAAAATGACTCTTCAACCGGAACGACGTTTCGCGATGACTTCAAAACATAACATCCAGACTGTTCCCATCGGCGCGCAAGTCGACGCAGCCCCGGCCAAGCGCCCGCAACGCATTGGGCTCGACGGTCGCGTGGTCAGCGTTGTTCCCCTTGATGCTGCGGCGCACGCCGAGACACTTTACGAGGGCTCGCGCGGAGAGCAAAACGAAGGGTTGTGGCGCTATCTATTCGAGGGGCCGTTTGCTAGTCGCGCGGCGTTTGATGCTCACCTCGGAGAGAGGGCCAGCTCGGAGGATCCTCTGTTCTTTGCCATTCTCGAAAAGTCTACGGGCGATACGGTTGGATCGGCAGTGGGATACGCTGCGTATATGCGCATCGAGCCTGCGCATCGAGTGATTGAGGTTGGCAGCATCCTTTTTACTCCTCGTTTGCAGCGGACCGTCGGCGCGACCGAGGCGATGTATCTGATGGCTCGGCACGTTTTCGAAAATCTCGGATACCGGCGCTACGAATGGAAATGCAATGTACTCAATGCACCTTCGCGCCGCGCGGCACTGCGACTGGGCTTCACATTCGAGGGAATCTTTCGCCAGCACATGATCGTTAAAGGCCGAAATCGTGACACGGCGTGGTTCTCCATGCTCGACTCAGAATGGCCGAAGCGAAAAGCGGCATTCGAGCGCTGGCTGGATCCGTCGAATTTCGACTCCGAGGGACGGCAGAGGGTTTCTCTTTCCGCGATCAATGCGCTAGAGACGTAGCTAGCTACGTCTCTCCGGGGACGAGCGCGGCACTGGCGTCTACATTAATGCGAATTCCCGGATAGTTCGTGAACGATGCTGTTCACGAACGACTTGGCGTCTCCAAAAAGCATTAGGGTCTTATCGAGGTAATACAACGGGTTGTCGATGCCGGCGAAACCTGGATTCATGCTGCGCTTGATCACCATGACGGTACGGGCTTTGTCGACATCCAAGATCGGCATCCCGAAAATGGGGCTGCCGGTATCGGTGCGCGCGGCGGGGTTGGTAACGTCGTTCGCGCCGATTACCAGGGCAACGTCGGTCTGGGGAAAATCGCCGTTGATGTCATCCATTTCGATCAAGCGGTCGTAGGGAATATCGGCCTCAGCGAGTAGAACGTTCATATGTCCGGGCATGCGGCCGGCTACGGGATGAATGGCGAAGCGAACATCCACGCCGCGTTTAGTAAGTGCGTCGTACAGTTCGCGAACTTTGTGCTGGGCTTGCGCAACGGCCATGCCGTAGCCCGGGACGATCACAACTTTATTGGCCGCAGCCAGGATTCCAGCGGCTTCATCAGGCGTGGCGCTGCGCACTGTTTTCTCTTCCTGTCCAGCCACGGCGGAAGGCTGCACCTGTCCGAATGCTCCGAACAGAACGTTAGTGAAAGAGCGGTTCATCGCTTTCGACATGATGATGGAGAGGATAAGACCGGAGGAGCCGTCGAGCGCGCCGGCAATAATAAGGAGCTTGCTATCGAGGACGAATCCCATGGCCGCGGCGGAAAGGCCGGCGTAGGAATTCAGGAGCGAGATGACGGTCGGCATATCCGCGCCGCCGATGGGAACGATCATGAGCACGCCGAACAGCAGCGGCACCGCGATCATCACCGGAAAAAGTTGGTGCGCGCCTGGGTTTATTACGAGGTAGACGGCAATTGCTACTGAAGCTGCGAGCAACGACAGATTGACGAAGTTCTGTCCTTTATACGTAAGCGGGCGTTGCGGCAGGATCTCCTGGAGTTTTCCGGCGGCCATCAAACTGCCGGTGAATGTCAGCGAGCCGAGGATCACTTCCATGGAGAGAACCGCCATCATAAAGCGCGGGACGTTTGGAGTTCGGAGATAAAACTCGGCGGTGCCGACCAGGGTTACGCAGAAAGCTCCGAAAGCATGGCTGAGCGCGGTCCGTTGCGGGACCGCGGTCATGTGCACCATGCCCAGAGGGATTCCTATTCCGGTGCCGAGTACGAGCGCGATGGCGATCCACTTGTAGTCCACGATGCCGTGGTGCAACAAGGTGCCTGCAATCGCCAGGACCATTCCGATTTCGCCCGCCCGGACGCCGCGCTGAGCGGTGGCTGGAGAGCTCATCCACTTCAGCGAAAGAATAAAGAGAACGCTGGCGATGAGGTAGGCAATCTCGATAATCTGCTGATTTCCCGCCAAGTCGGTGTTCATGGTTTTGTCGGACGGCTGGACTTGAACATTTTCAGCATGCGATCGGTGATCAGAAATCCGCCTACGACGTTAGTGGTGGCAGCGACAACTGCCAGGAAACCGAACACGAACGAAAGCGTGCTTTTATGTTCGCCCACCAGGACGATGGCTCCGACGACCGCGATTGCGTCGAGGGCGTTGGTGAGCGACATCAGCGGCGTGTGGAGTAGAGGTGAGACTCGGCGGATGACTTCGAATCCGATGAAAGCGGCGAGCATGAAAACGAATAGGCCATTGATTAAAGCTGAACCCATCTTGCCTCCTAAATTTCTGTCGACTTCGCACGGCGGGGACGCCCGCGCCTACATTAGTTATGCGCTCTGTGAGACCGGCGCTGGTAGTTTGAAAAATTCCCGCACGCGTTGGTTCACAATTTCACCGTCCCGGGTCACCAGGGTTTCGCGAGTAATTTCGTCTTCCAGATTGATCTCCAGCTTTCCCTCTTTCCCTAAGTGCAAAAGAAATGCGGTGACGTTGCGCGCATACATCTGGCTGGCGTGATAAGGGACTTCGGTTGCGATATTGATGCGCCCAATAATAGTGACTCCATGCGCGACTATGGTCTTGCCGGATTCCGTGAGTTCGCAGTTCCCTCCTCGCTCGCCAGCGAGATCAAAAATGACTGAGCCCGGCGCCATCCCTTTCACCATATCCGCGGTCACGAGAACCGGAGCTTTCTTGCCGGGGACGACTGCGGTCGTGATCACAACGTCGCTCTCGGCAACCACGCGGGTCAGCAACTCACGCTGTTTCGCATAGAAGCTTTCATCCTGAGCAGTGCCATATCCGCGCGCATCCTGAGCATCTTTGGCTTCAATGGGGAGTTCGACGAAACGTCCACCAAGACTCTGCACCTGCTCTTTCGAGGCCGGCCGCAGGTCGTAGGCAGATACCACAGCGCCAAGCCGGCGCGCAGTAGCGATGGACTGAAGTCCGGCGACTCCCGCGCCAATCACTAGAACGCGGGCGGGAGTAATGGTTCCGGCTGCCGTGGTCAACATGGGGAAAATTCTGGGCAGCGTATCGGCCGCGATCAGCACCGCTTTGTAGCCACAGATTGTGCCCATCGAGGAGAGCGCATCCATGCTCTGCGCACGCGTTGTCCGCGGCATCAACTCCACAGAGAAAGAAGTAACGCCGGTTTGGGCAATTTGCTGGATCACTTCCAACGATCCGAGCGGCCGCAGGAAACCAATGAGCACCTGGCCTCGACGCATCAAAGGCAGGTCCGCTTTTCCGGTGACGTCATTCGATCCGTAGCAGAGGACTTGAACGACGATGTCGGCATTCGCGAAGAGGGCAGCACGATCAGGAAGGACTTTCGCGCCCTTTTCGGCGTAGAACGCGTCCGGGTAACCGGCTTCCACTCCCGCGCCCTTTTCGATCACTACCTCAAATCCTGCTTTAACAAGATTGGGGACTACCACGGGAGCAAGCGCAACCCGCCGCTCCCCCGGATAAATCTCCTTGGGCACACCAATGATCACGGAGTTGTTTCCTCTTGAATTGGTTAAGACACGAACCGGCTATTGTAACGGATGAGCGTCCGCAATGCAGTGAGATGGATCCCTAACAAGAGCAATAACAAAGGAATTCTCCGCTCTTCGCGCGAGTAAAGGATATGCCCTCACTGCAACAGTCTAGTTGTTATCGGGCGAGGACCGTATCAGGAACACGGAGTTGGCTGGGAAGCTGGAATGTACGCTAGCTACTTTGCGCAGTGCAGAATGATTGCGTTCAGCCTGGATGTTTCCCAAATTGACAAAGTTGACGCGGCGCAGCGTGACTTGCTCGCCATTGGGCCAGATGCAATCCTGCTATTTGGCACAAGGGGCAACGCGGCGAACGAAACATTTCTTGCTGCGATCAATACCTCCCAACCTAATCTCGTATCTGAAGCGATTTTGGACCCTCCAGCCCGCGAGGTGGAAAAGCTCTTATGGAGGGTGGACCATAACCATTGATCTGGAGGTGTAGCCTTCTTTCCTTTGCAATTGGTACCCAGCATCAGCTTTGCCAAACACGAAGCGATAGATAGTTTGGTAAGCAAGGATATTGGTGATTGAGCCGCCTTTTGAGTCTTTCTAATTTTGAGTCGTACAATTTTTCGCGCCTAGATTTGTGGATTCCTTGTTTTAGGTTGTGGGAGAAAATTACCGTCATTTTGGTGGATTCCATACTGACCGACAAGAGCACGCGGGCTCGCATTCATTGCAGACGTACCGAGAGTCACAACAAAATAGTTTCGGACAGACACGTTGCACCGGGCGATTGGAAACTCGCCATCAACTCGCCATCAAAACTAGGTTGTTTTTGAAGTGTTTTCGGACCTGTCAAGTGCGGAAAGGCTAGATAGGGAAAGGGTTTAAGGTTGCTGACCGCAAAATTGACACGGTAGAGGTCAGGAGTTCGAGTCTCCTCGTGCCTACCATTTATCTTATTGAATGTGCTGAGTGGTTCCCGGCAGTCCGCCCGCGCATTGGCCCAACTCGTCACCATTCGTCACCAAACGCGCTAAGTTTTCGACCGCCGCCCGCTGATGTGCGGGTATCGGCACGGTGTAGATTTCGAGCGTGGTAGATAGTTTCGTGTGTCCCAACTGGGCTTGAGCGTCCTGCCCGCCACTTGTAGCAACGTGGCATGAGTTCGCCGCAGAGTATGCCAGCCGAGCCATGGGGTACCGATCTTTCGGCCCGAGGGCTTCAGCTCTCGGTGGAGCAAATTGGTGTCGCTGAGCGGAGTGCCTTTGCTTGTCGAGAACACAAGGTCGAAGTCTGATTTCCCCAAACGATGTTCGTATAAGGTGAGCAAGGTTTGGAGAATTGGTTGAGGTAGGGGCAACGTGCGTCGGCTGCCTTGGGTTTTGGGAGAGCTTGTCGTTCCGCGATAAATGGTCTGCTCGACCCGCAACTGGCCGGAGATCAGATCGATGTCCTTCCAGCGTAGGCCAAGAATCTCCCCGACCCGTAGACCAGTTAGCAACCCCAAGAGAACCATGGTTCGACACGGTTCCTTGAGAAGTGCCAACAGTTGCAAGATCTGCGACGGAGTCAGAACATGCTTTTCGCGAACGACACTTTTTTCGGGTAACTCCACTCCCAAGGCGGGATTTTGCCCCAAGAAGAAGTTCCATTTCTTCGCGGTTGTGAATACACTCATCCATGAAATCAAGTTCTCCCGTGTGCTTGTCGCTGGCCTTCGGGATTGCGCCCACCGGATAGATACGACCGTCTATGCCCATGTCTCCCACCTGAGTCTTGTTTGGAATGCCGCCCA
>Ga0210405_10002948_pt1 | contig 17058 bp, 14 predicted proteins | sample IncBWH11MmetaG_FD_155492 | JGI IMG/M metagenome (GOLD analysis project Ga0210405, IMG submission 155492) | Forest soil microbial communities from Barre Woods Harvard Forest LTER site, Petersham, Massachusetts, United States - Inc-BW-H-11-M | ecosystem: Environmental > Terrestrial > Soil >... | reverse complement strand
CGATTCGCAAAGCCTTTGCCCGGTAAACGGCCCGCATGGCGTCACGGTGGTGCTGGTCGACACCTCGGATGATCTTCCCGAGACGACACAGCACGAGGTCCTGGGCGAGCTCGACGATCTGATCACGTCCTTGCCGACGCTCCACAGGCTCGACATCCGGGTGCTCGACATGACGGGTGGACGCAGCCGTTCGCTGTTCTCGAAATGCAACCCCGGTGACGGCGCGGGCTTGAGCGAATGGACCGACAATCCGCGCATCGCGCGGCTTCGATGGATCGAGGATTTCCGCAAACCTGCCGCCGAGGCGGTGAAGCACAGCATCGCCGCCGCGAAGGCCGCGAACTCGCCGATCATGGCCGCGATCCAGGACATTGCGATCGACCAGTTCTCGAGCGCGGCCAGCCACAACGTCGGAAAGACGCTCTACGTCATTTCCGACATGATTGAACATACCAGGGACTACAGCCAATATCCCCGTGCCGGCGACCTGTCGTTCCAGCGCTACAAGCAGTCGCCGGCTTATCTGAAGTATCGAACCGATCTGCATGGCGCGACCGTCATCATCCGCTACGTGACCCGGCAGACCAATGGTCAGCCCCTGGTCGACGGGACCAGGCACATCGAGTTCTGGAAGGCGTGGATCGAGGACAACCGGGGCACGTTTGGCGGCGCCAAGCGGCTGCAGGGAGCATGAGCCGCGTGACGACCAACGACGAGAGACCGCTTCTGCCGCCAGGCCTGATCAATGGCCTGTTGTTCTTCGCCGTCGTCGTCGTTGGCAGCGGTTACATCATTGTCTCGAAACTTCACGACTTCGGCGCCTTTGCCGTCACGGCGGTTCCGGTGCTGGTCATGATCGGATATGCGCTATCGCTCGGCGCGCGGCTGTTCCGGCTGCGCGACGACCAGGCCGGCGATAATCTCTACTACATGGGGTTTCTGTTCACGCTGACGAGCCTTGCGGTTTCTCTGTACCAGTTTTCCGCTGCGGGCTCCGCCGAGCAGATCGTCCAGAATTTCGGCATCGCCATCGCCTCGACGATCGCCGGCATCACCTTGCGCATCCTGTTCAACCAGATGCGGCGCGACCCGATCGAGGTCGAAGCGACCGCGCGGCTCGAACTCGCCGAAGCCTCGCGGCGCGTGAAGCGGGAGCTCGAGAGCAGCATTTTGGAGTTCGGCTATTTCCGTCGCATGACCCAGCAATCGATCGGCGACGCGCTCGACGAGTTGCGGGAAAGCATCGGCAAGGCCCGCGACCAGCTGGCCTTGGAGATCAAGGCCTTTGCCGCCAGCGCCGAAAAGCCCTTCGAGGATGCATCCAGGAAATCGGAACAGACGCTTGCCCATCTGAACGAACGAACCGTTCTCGTCCTCGAAGTTTCCAAGCAACTGGTGCAGGAAGGCGAACAGCTGACGCGGAACACGGCCAGGATCGTCAAGGCGATGGACGCGCTGGTGCTGCGGCTGTTGTCGCTGCAGGACTCCGCACACGCCGTCGACACCAGGCTTGCGCCGGTGATTCAAAACCTGACGCAGGCGGTCAACGCGTTCGGCAAGAGCACTGAGGCGCAGGCGAGGACGATCGAAACGACGTTGAAGCAGACGCAAGGCGCCGTGGCGATGGCCACGCAGCTCCTGGAGGACATGCGCGTCGAAGAGCGAACGCGCTAGCCGGCGGCGGGCGCGTTGAACAAGGAGAGTTCCGCCATGGACGGACGAATATTGCAGCAGCAATCGTCATACCGGCAGGGCCTGGTGCTCGGCCTGACCATGGCCGAGATCATGATCCTGTTGGTGTTCTGCCTCCTGATCGGCATGGCGACCTTCCTGAAGCGGGAGGAGGGCAAGCGGATCGTCGCCGAACAGGCGTTGCAGCACGCGCAGCGCGAGAATGCGCAGGCCCGCCAGACACTCGCCGAATTGCGCCCGGATGCCGCGATCGGTGAAAAGGTGCAAAGCCTCTCGGGCCTCAGGGATCCCCAGGCCATCGATCAATATTGGCGCGAACTCATCGACAGCCGGGCCGTGGTGAACGAGATCGAGAACAGCGGTGTCTCGGTGAAGGATGTCCGCGAGGGGCTTGCGACCATCGCCTCGCTTCGCGCCGACGGCATCGACGTCGACAAGGCGATCCGCGATTCCGACACGGTCGCCGCGATCCATCGCGCCATGGCAAACCCCGGGCAACCGCCGGTTTCGACCCAGGCGATTCTGGATGCGATTGCGCGCGGGCAGGCGGCGGGATCGGGCTCCGGCGGCCACCAATGGCCTCCGATCATCCGCATGAGCGAGGCCGACGGTTATTTTTTCAAGAGCCGGAGTGCCGAACTGTCGACGGCGTTTCACGATACGCTGCTCAACACGACGCCGATGGAGATACTCAACTACATCAGGAGGTATGATGTCGACGTGATCGAGGTCGTCGGCCACACCGACGAGCGCCCGATCGGCATCCGCCAGCTGTCCAATCTCGACCGCGAACTCCCATCGGTCCTGAAGAGCAGCAGCAGTGTGGCGAGCCTCACTCCGGCTGACAATGCCGGGCTTGGGCTCGCGCGCGCGGTCGCGGTCGTCAGCGTATTGCGCCAAAGCCCCTTGCTCGACGGCTACAAGATCATTCCATTGTCCGGCGCGCAGCTCGTGAATACCGACGAGACGCTCGCGCTCGAGGCATCTCCCGATGATGTCCAGCAGCGCCGCCGGATCGAGATCCGCCTGCGCAAATCTGTTTCAATTGACACCACATCGGGCCTCGCGCCGGCGAGCCCGCCGTCGCCCTAGTCCAGGGAAGTCTGACTGTGTTGGGTGTGATCCCTGCAGGTCCGGATCAAAGGTGGGTGAGAGGCAGGACTGGTTCGCGGCCTGCGCTTTCGGAAATGTTGCCCACAGGCGTGATCGCCGGTGGTGCACGTCACGCGAGCATCGATCTGGACAACAACCAGACGGATGCTTGTATCAGGCGAAGGCGTAGGCGATCAGGCTGGACCAGAGCAGGAAGATTCCTGCCGCCGTCAGTGCAAGAAAGCCGTCCGAGACGAGGTCCTGATTGCGCATCTTACTGTCTCCGTGCTTGTCCGACCCGGTCAAAAAAAGTTCGGAAAAGACTCTGTCGCAAGACATGGTTGGCTTGCCCCCTTGCGAGGACTAGTGCCAGGAGCGAACGCCCTCAAATGCATGAGCCAGGAAGATCCCGGCGCCCATCAAACCCATCAGTGCTGTTACCGCGTCGATCATTTCAGTGGTCCTTTGCACCCCCGCGCAACGCAACCAAACGACGTGGACCCCTACACAGTCAAAATGATTTCTGGTCCGAAACCGAGATCGGCGACGACAGATGTTTTCGTGCAACAGGTGTGTCAATCAGGGAACGCCCGGACCCCGCGGGCGCCAAGGAATGGTTAACCACGCCGGAGGCCTCCCCATTTCCGCCGCGATCGGCTTGCGATATCGTGGCGCGCTGGCCGCATGGGGAGCGCCTGGCACCACCGGTCTTGCCCGACATAGGCGGCGGGGCATGGGGGATGATAGTTTGGGGTTGTATGGGGATTCGGCAGTCAGATTCTGTCTTCCGGGTAGCGCGCGGGGCTGCGGCCGTTGCCGCGTGCCTGCTCGTGGCCAATTGCGCGTCGTCCAGTAAATTCGCCAGTCGGGTAGACCCAAAATACGGGGTGTCCTCCAGCGCGCGGGTGGTGGAGTTCGGTGAGCCGGTCCCGAAGGGCGGCGGCACCTACCGGGTCGGCAAGCCTTACGTGGTCGCCGGCAAGGTCTATGTCCCCGAGGAGGATGTGAATTATCGGCAGGATGGCTTGGCGTCCTGGTATGGGGATGATTTCCATGGTCGGCTGACCGCCAATGGCGAGGTTTTCGACATGGAGGCGCTGACTGCGGCCCATCCGACCCTGCCGATGCCGTGCTATGCCCGGGTGACCAACCTTTCAAACGGCAAGTCCTTGATCGTGCGGGTCAATGATCGCGGCCCCTACGCCAACAACCGTCTCATCGACCTCTCCAACAAGGCCGCCGAGCTCTTGGATTTCAAATCCGTCGGCATCGCCCGGGTCCGGGTCGAATATGTCGCCCGGGCGCCGCTGGAGGGCTCCGACGACCGCCAGTTGATCGCGACCCTGCGCACCGGAACGCCGGCGCCGGCGCCATCGCTGGTTCGGGTGGCGTCGGCCCGTCCTTTTGTGCCCGAGATGGCGCCGTCGGGCCGGGCGATTCGGGGCGAGATCCCAATGCCGGAGGGCCGGCCGTATGATCTCGGGAACGCCTCAGGCGCCATGGCGTCCATGTCAGCGCCGTCGGAGATGTCGGCCTCGCGCCGGGTCCGTTCGAGCGTACGGGTTCCCGATAATCCGCGTGCCGTCTCCTATGAGAATGACCCGCGCTATACCCCGTCGACCGACTTCGAGCCGGCCGATGCGCCGGTCGATTCGCGCGGACCGAGCGAGGTCTTGCACGCCCGCGGGCTTTATTGAGATTGAGCGGCGGCGTCCTTGATGAAGGCGATCAGGGCCGCGTTGACCTCGTCGGGCCGCTCCTGCTGGATCCAGTGGCCGGCGCCGTCGATGATGAGCTTGCGCCTCAGCTTCGGCAGCACGCGCTCGAGCTCGTTGACGCGCCTGGCGCCGATCAGGCCCGTGATCACGGGATCCTTCGCGCCCGCAATGAACAGAGAAGGCTGGCGGATCTGCGCGTCCTGCCAGGGCGCGGTGAGCTCCCAGTTGCGATCGATGTTGCGATACCAGTTCAGCCCGCCGCGGAAACCGGTGGTTTTGTAGGCTTCGACGAAGACGGTCAGGTCGTCCTCGCCGAGCCATCCGGGAAGCGGCTGGTCGACACTCACGTTGTCGAGAAATCCCTTGCCGTCCTGAATTAAGAGCCCCACGGTCGGATCGGACAGTCGGCGACCGGCCAGAACCGACCGCATCGTCAACGCCACGTCGCGCTCGAACTCGGCTTCCGCCACGCCCTGTGTCTGAAAATACTGCCAATAGAAATTGGTGACGCCATTTTCGCGCAACATCTGGAGCGGGCGGCCGCGCCCGCGAAACGGCGGCGGCACGCTGAGGCCCGCAACCGCCGTAAAAATGTCGGGACGGAACAGCGCGGCATGCCAGGCGACCGGAGCGCCCCAGTCATGGCCGACGATGATGGCTTGTGTCTCGCCGAGCGCCGCCACCAACGCCACCATGTCTCCGACCGTGTCGAAGATGGAGTAGGCGGCGATGTCGGCGGGAGCACTCGATCGGCCGAAGCCGCGCATATCGGGTGCGACGACATGGAAGCCGGCGTCCGCGATTGCGCCGACCTGGTGACGCCAGGAATAGGACAATTCGGGCCAGCCGTGGCACAGCACGACGAGCGGGCCTTCGCCTTGTTCCCTGAGGAACAGCTCGATGTCGTTCGCGACCACGGTGCGTGAGGAGGACATCGCTTTTCCGCCTTGTTTGGACGATTTTGTTGGATCGAGCTCTGGTGCCGAACGATAGGGTCGTCGGACACGCACCGCAATCTCGCGGCGATCAAAAAGCTCAGTTGTTTGCGTAACTTCCAACTGTTACAACGCCGACTTCAGGGCTCTGGCCGATGTCGTTCGTGATCTTACCGCTATCATCCGTTGGCTTGACGGGGCGCCGGCTGGCGGCCGTCGCCGTGGCGGTCGCGCTCGTCTGGGGCGGCATGCTCCACGCAGCCAATCAGAGCGTACAGGGCGCCAAGAAGGAGGAAGGCGGTTTCGACGGCGACGCTCCGACCGCAATCCTGGTGGAAGCGAGCAGCGGCAGCGTGCTGTTCGAGAAGAATGCGGACGAGCTGCGGGCCCCCTCCAGCATGATGAAGCTGGTGACGGCCGAGGTCGTGTTCCACGCCGTCAAGCAGGGTGACATCAAGCTGTCGGATGAATACCGCATCAGCGAGAATGCCTGGCGCAGGGGCGGCGCGCCGGCCGGCGGGTCGACCATGTTCGCGGCCCTCAACAGCAAGGTCTCGGTCGACGATCTCCTGCATGGCGCGATCATCCAGAGCGGCAATGATGCCTGTATCGCGCTTGCCGAAGGCATCGCGGGCAACGAGAAGCTTTTCGCCACCGACTTCATGACCAAGCGGGCGCGCGAGCTCGGCCTCACTCAATCGACCTTCGCCAATTCCAACGGCCTGCCCGACCCCGGCAACAAGATGACGGTGCGGGAGCTCGCCAAGCTCGCCCGCCACATCATTCTCGACTATCCCGAGTTCTACAAGCTGTTCGGCGAGAAGGATTTCACCTGGAACAAGATCCACCAGCAGAACCGCAATCCACTGCTGAACTCGCTGGAAGGTGCCGACGGGTTGAAGACCGGTTACACCAAGGAAGGCGGCTACGGCATGGTCGGCTCGGCCGTGCAGAACGGGACCCGGCTGATCGTCGTGGTCAACGGCCTCGAGGACCCGGATGACCGTGCCAGCGAGGCCAAGAAGATGCTGGAATGGGGTTTTCGAAATTTCGAAACCCGCACGCTGTTTGCCGCCCAGCAGACCCTCGGTTACGCAAAAGTGTTCGGCGGCGACAGCCGTTCGGTGAAGCTTAGCAGCCCCGAACCGGTCAAGGTGATGGTGCAGAAGAACGTCAATGACAAGCTGATCGCCCGCGTGGTCTATAGCGGACCTGTCCACGCACCGATCGAGGCCGGCCAGAAGATCGGCGTCGTTAGGGTCTGGCGCAATTCGAATATCGCGGTGGAGACGCCGGTCTATGCCGCGGAATCGATCGGCACGGGGTCGACCGTGCGGCGGGCGCTCGACGGCGCGAGCGAACTCGTGATCGGCATGTTTCGCGCGGGCGCAGAGAAGCTCTGAGCATGGTTGACGAGTTGGTCAAGCGCAGCCCCGGTCGCGGGCGTTTCATTTCCTTTGAAGGCGGGGAGGGGTCGGGAAAATCCACCCAGATCAAGAGGCTTGCCGAGCGTCTGAATGCCTTGAAGCTGCGCAACGTCGTCACGCGTGAGCCCGGCGGCTCGGTCGGGGCGGAGATCATGCGCCATCTCGTGCTGTCTGGGATGGGCAAGCTGCTCGGTCCGGACGCCGAAACACTTCTGTTCGCGGCCGCCCGCGACGATCACGTCAAGAACGTGATCGAGCCCGCGCTCGCACAAGGGGCATGGGTCCTGTGCGACCGCTTCTCGGATTCCACCCGCGCCTACCAGGGCAAGCTCGGCAACGTCTCGCCGACTGTGCTCAATGCCATGCAGCGGGTGACGATTGGCGATCTCAAGCCGGATCTGACCTTCATCCTCGACGTTCCGGCCGAGGTCGGGCTGAGGCGGGCCGCGCATCGTCGCGGCGCCGGAGCGCCCGACCGGTTCGAGGGCGAAGACCTCAGATACCATGAAGCGCTGCGGGACGCCTATCGCCAGATCGCGGCAGAGGATCCGCAGCGCTGCGTCGTGATCGACACCACGGTCGATCCGGATATTGCGGCCGCGCGCATCTGGACCGAGTTGCGCAGCCGCCTGCTCACCATGTCGACGTCGGCTGCGCCGGCATGAGCGCAAAAAAGGCCGAGCAGGAGATCGCGATCTCGGCGCCGCGCGAGACCTCCGTGCTGTTTGGCCATCGCGAGGCCGAAAGCGCCTTGCTGAACGCCTATAGCAGCGGGCGGATTCCTCATGCCTGGCTGATCGGCGGGCCACAGGGTATCGGCAAGGCGACGTTGGCCTACCGGATGGCGCGTTTCGTGCTCACCCACCGCGATCCCGCCTCCGACGGCGTGCAGCGCGCCGAGACGCTGTGGGTCGATCCAATGGGGGCGGCGGCGCGGCAGGTGACCTCCGGCGCGCATGGTGGACTTTTGGCGCTGGAGCGAACCGCCAACGACAAGGGCGTGCTGCGTACCGTAATCACGGTCGACGAGACGCGGGAGACGATCACCTTCTTCGGCTCGACTGCGGCGGCCGAAGGCTGGCGCGTCTGCATCGTCGATACTGTCGACGAGCTCAATCCGAACGCCGCGAACGCGCTCTTGAAGATCCTCGAGGAGCCGCCGCAGCGATCGCTGTTCCTTCTGCTCAGTCACGCACCGGCGCGCGTGCTTCCGACCATTCAGTCGCGCTGCCGAAAATTGCGGCTGCGCGCGCTCGACACTGCCGACGTCGTGCGTGCGGCCGCGGCGGCCACGGGCATCGCGCCGCCCGACCCGGCGCTGAAGGAGGCGGCTGAAGCGTCGGAGGGCAGCGTCGGGCGGGCGCTGACGCTCCTGGGCGGCGATACGCTCAAACTCATCGAGCGCACGGCGGCGCTGCTCGCCAATCTGCCGCGCCTCGATCCGCGCGAGCTGCACGCGCTCTCCGATGCGCTCGGCACCAGCGATCGCGTGGCGCTTGCGGCCTTCGTGGACAGCGTCGAGCGCTGGGTCGGCGAGCGGCTGCGCGCGGATGCGAGCCTGCCTCAGGCAAGTCTGCCCCGCCTTGCGCAGCTGGCAGAGGTGTGGGAAAAGATCAGCCGCGCCGCGCGCGACACCGAATCCTATAATCTGGAGCGAAAGCCGCTGGTTTTCTCGGTGTTTGGGATGCTCGCCGAAGCCACGCAGTAAACCGCTCCGCCGATCGCCATCCCTTCATTGTCTAACCTGACACGAGGATTCGCCGTGGCGACCGCCAGCAAGAAAACTGTCAAGAAGCGCAAGGCCAAGAGTAAGGCCAAGAGTAAGGCCAAGAGTAAGGCCAAGAGCGCGGCTAAGAACAAGGCCAAGAAGACCGCAAAGAGCGCGTCATCGAAGTCTGGCGCCAAGGGCAAGGGCGGCGCCAAGAAGGCCAGCAAGGCCGCCGGGAAGGCCGCAAAGAAAGCAGCACGGACGGGTGCAAAAAAGTCTGCCAAGAAGGCGACGAAAAAGACAGCCAAGAAGCCCGCGAACAAAGCGCCTAAGGCTCCGAAGAAGGCGAAAGCGAGCAAGACCGTTTCCGAACCAAGGCTGGCGCCCGAGGCTCTCAGCGCGATCAAGAGAGCCGCCGAGGCAGCAGCGGCAGCTCTCGCGCCCACCCCGAAACCAGCCATGCGGGACGTTGAAGGCGTCGCGGTGACACCGGTCTCCACAGAGCATGTCGAAGTGGCCTCCGTCGAGACGATCGCCATGGCGGTGGCGCCATTCGCGCCGTCTGAGCGCCAAAGCTTCTACATCACGACCGCGATCGCCTACCCGAACGGCAGTCCCCATATCGGTCATGCCTATGAGGCGATCGCCACCGACGCGCTGGCGCGTTTCCAGCGGCTCGACGGCAAGGACGTGTTCTTCCTGACCGGCACCGATGAGCATGGCTTGAAGATGATCCAGACTGCGCAGAACGAGGGGCTCACGCCGCATCAGCTCGCGACCCGCAACGCGGGCCGCTTCAAGGAGATGGACGAGCAGCTCAACATCTCCTTTGACCGCTTCATCCGCACCACGGAAGAGCAGCACCATCGCTCCAGCCAGGAGATCTGGCGGCGTATGGCTGACAATGGCGACATCTATCTCGACAGCTATTCGGGCTGGTACTCGGTGCGCGAAGAGGCCTACTACGCCGAGGAAGAGACCACCCTCGGCGAGGACAATGTGCGGCGCGGGCCGCAGGGCACGCCGGTCGAATGGGTCGAGGAGAAGAGCTATTTCTTCCGCCTTTCGGCCTATCAGGACAAGCTGCTCGCGCTTTATGAGAGCCAGCCGGATTTCATCGGTCCGGAGTCGCGGAAGAACGAGGTCACGAGCTTCGTCAAGAGCGGCCTGCGTGATCTATCGGTCTCGCGCACCACCTTCGACTGGGGCGTCAAGGTGCCTGGCGACGCCGAACACGTGATGTATGTCTGGGTTGACGCGCTGACCAACTACATCACCGGTGCCGGCTTCCCCGACGAGAGCGATCCGAACTGGCGCTACTGGCCGGCGGACGTGCACGTCATCGGCAAGGACATCATCCGCTTTCACGCGGTCTACTGGCCGGCCTTTCTGATGTCGGCCGGCATTGCCGTTCCAAAGCGCGTCTATGCCCACGGCTTCCTGTTCAACAGGGGCGAGAAGATGTCGAAGTCGGTCGGCAATGTCGTCGATCCCTTCAACCTTGCCGACCAATACGGCGTCGACCAGATGCGCTATTTCTTCCTGCGCGAGGTGCCGTTCGGCCAGGACGGCAACTACAATCACGAGGCCATCGTGGCGCGCATCAATGCCGATCTCGCCAACGATCTCGGCAACCTCGCGCAGCGCTCGCTGTCGATGATCGCAAAACAGCTCGGCGGCCTGCTGCCGGAGCCGGGCAGCTTCTCGGACAACGACAAGGCGATCCTGGCGCAGGCCGACGGCATGATCGCCATCGCGCGCGAGGCGATGGCGACACAGCAGATCCATCAATGGCTGAATGCGGTGTGGGCGGTCGTCGCCGAAGCCAACCGCTATTTCGCGGGCGAGGCGCCGTGGGCGCTCGCCAAGACCGATCCGGCGCGGCAGAAGACCGTGCTGTATGTGACGGCGGAAGTCGTGCGCCAGCTTGCGATCCTGACCCAGCCCGCGATGCCCCAAGCTTCCGAGAAGCTGCTCGACAGTCTCGGCATCCCGCCAGATGAGCGCGTTTTCGCGGCGCTTGGCGATGCGGCCCGGATCGCGCCGGGGACGCAATTGCCGGCGCCGCAGGCGGTGTTCCCACGTTATATCGAGCCGACGGCGGCATAAGCAGCTCATGCTCGTCGACAGCCATTGTCATCTAGACTTCCCGGATTTCGCCCCCGATCTCGATTCAATCGTCGCGCGGGCCGCCGAGGCCGGGATCGGTCGCATGGTCACGATCTCGACCCGGGTGCGCAGGCTCAACGAGCTGCTCGCCATCGCCGAGAGATACGACAACGTCTATTGCTCGGTCGGCACCCACCCGCATCACGCCGACGAGGAGGACGGGATTTCCGCCGATGAGCTCGCTGAGCTGACGCGGCACCCAAAGATCGTGGCACTCGGGGAGGCCGGCCTCGATTATTTCTACGACAATGGCTCGCCGCAGGCGCAGGCGCGCGGTTTTCGCGCGCATATCGCTGCTGCGCGCGCGACCGGCTTGCCGCTCGTCATCCACACCCGCGAAGCCGATGAGGATTGCGGGCGCATCCTCGAGGAGGAAGCGGCCGTCGGGCCGTTTCGCGCCGTGCTGCATTGCTACACCGGCGGCCGCGAGCTCGCGATGAAAGCCATCGCCCTGGGTCTTTCGATCTCCTTTACCGGCATCCTCACCTTCAAGAAATCGGAAGCCTTGCGCGCGCTGGCGGCCGAACTGCCGGCCGATCGCATCATGGTCGAGACTGACGCGCCGTATCTGGCGCCCGGAAAATTCCGTGGCAAGCGCAACGAGCCCGCCTTTGTGGTCGAGGTCGCCAGGGTGCTGGCGGAAGCGCGCGGGGTCTCGCTCGACGAGATCTCGCGGCAGACCACTGAAAACTTCTTCCGCCTGTTCTCGAAAGTGCCACGGCCGGCCGCCGCATGACCCTGACCTTGACGATCCTCGGCTGCGGCTCCTCGGCCGGCGTTCCACGCCCCGCGCTCGGCTGGGGCCAGTGCGATCCGAAAAATCCGAGAAATCGCCGCCGCCGCTGCTCGCTGATGGCCGAGCGCACCTCCGGGCACGGCACGACCCGGATCGTGATCGACACCTCGCCCGATCTGCGCGAGCAGTTGATCGACGCCGATGTCGAGCATATCGACGCGGTGTTTTTGACCCATGAGCATGCCGACCAGACCCATGGCATCGACGACCTGCGCTCGGTCGTGCTGCACCAGAAGCGGCGGATTCCGACCTATCTCAGTCAATCGACTGCCAAGGACATCATGCACAGGTTCTCCTATTGCTTCGTCTCGCCGCCGGGCAGCGACTATCCGCCGATCCTGACCCAGCACGCGATCGAGGCAGGCCAAAGCCAGACCATTTTGGGCAAGGGCGGGGAGGTGACGCTCAAGGCGTTCCTCGTGCAACACGGCAACATCCCCGCGCTCGGCTATCGCATCGGCGCGGCCGCCTATACGCCTGATCTCAACGATGTTCCGCCCGAGAGCTTTCCGTTTCTCGAAGATCTCGATCTCTGGATCGTCGACGCGCTACGGCATACGCCCCATCCCAGTCACTTCAGCCTCAGCGAGGCGCTCACCTGGATCGAACGCTTCAAGCCGCGCCGGGCGATCCTGACCAACCTGCATTCCGACCTCGACTACGAGGCTCTGCGCGTCAGCCTGCCCGCAGGCGTCGAGGCGGCCTATGACAGGATGCAGCTCGCGGTCGGATAATCGAGCCGAGCCCGGTTGCCAGTTGCATCTGGAAACGAACGTGGAGGCCAGCGCGATGATTTCTCAGTTCTTCGAAGTCCAGCCCAAGGCAGCGCACATCGATCAATATCTGGATTTGGCGGCGGCGTTGAAACCGCGGCTTGTCGCCATGGGAGGCTGTCTCTTCATCGACAGATTCAGGAGCCTGACGCGGGAGAATCTGCTGCTGTCTTATCAGATTTGGCAGGACGAAGGGTCAATGACGGCGTGGCGCGTGGATTCAGCTCATCATCGCACCCAGGAAGTTGGTCGCGAGCAGGTGTTTGCCGACTACCGCATCCGCATCGCGCAGGTCATCCACGAAGCGCGTCCAGGCAAGCCTGTCTGGCAACCCGAGCGGCGCACCCCCTACAATGACCCTGCGAGGCGCCCGCCAACCTATGTCCTGGCTTCGGAATCGAAGCGAGCCGAACTTCCGGTGAGGACCGAATGGCGGCGCGACGCTTTTGCGAGCGTGTATCGTGACGGCCAGTTTGCGCACCTGATTGATCTGCCCGACCTCCAATCCGGACTTGAACTCGGCCCACGGCTCTTCGCCGATGCGACGACGGAGTATTTTCGAGTTTTCGAGATCATGCGCGATTACGGCATGTACGAGCGAGGCGAGGCGCCTCAATACTATCCACCGATCACCGGACAATCGGGTTGATCCGGATCGTCGCCGATCAAGCTGCCAGACGTAGCGCACAAAAGCTTCGCCGGCGTATGACCGGGTCGTGTCGGAGAAACCCGCCCTGCAAAGTCATGGACGCGAGCAGGCTGTTCAGCCATCGGAGTTCAGCGGAGGCGATGGCGATTGCGGAATCGGGAGCTTGTACCATGCCGTTGGGGCCGCGCCTTCCGACTTAGCTGTTGCAATATCGCTGCCACATGTCCCGATAGGCGTCTTCGACCGCCCTGGCATAGGAGCGCGGCCCGCAGCGGCGGTCGATCATCGCCGGCAACTCCTGCCGAAGCGCCTGCAATTGCTCCTTCGTCGGTCGAGACGCGATCTCGAGGTAATCCTGGTCATCGTTGGCGATCCAGTCGGTGAGGCCGATGGCAGACAGGATGGCGCCGGCCGCGCGAGTCGAGACGCCCGTGCCGGGCCTGGTCACGACCGGCACACCCATATACAGCGCTTCCCAGGTCGAGACGCCGCCGCCATGCGGGAACGGATCGAGACAGAGGTCGATCTGGCTGAACGCTTCGAGGTGCTCTTCGCGACTCGTCGATCCCAGCAAGGAGATGCGGTCGAGATCCGCGCCGCTGCGGGCAAAGCGGTCGAGCAGGATGCGACATGTCTCGCCGTCATCGAGCATGTGGTCCTTGATGATCAGCCGGGCGTCGGGCTTGGACCCCAGGAGTTTTGACCATAGGACGACGGCGCTATCTGAGATCTTGCTGATCCGGTTGAACACGCCGTAGGTCAGAAAGCTGTTCTGCGTGACCGGAGAAACAGCCGATCGGAAGTCGCCCCGCGGCGGCTCCGCAACGATCAGGCAGGGCAGGTCGCAGATCTGTTCGGCGTAGTGGTGCCGGACCTCGTTCGGAATGGCGATCGGATCGGAGAACAGGTAGTCCATCGTCGGCATCCCGGTGCCCGTGGCGTGTCCCCATGCCGTCACCTGAACAGGGGCCGGCTTGCGCGCGAACACGCGCAACCTGTTGTCGGCGCTGTGCCCGAACAGGTCCACCAGGATGTCGATCTTGTCGCGCCGGATGCAGTCTTCTAGCTGGTCATCCGGCCATTGCGTCACCTCTCGCCAATGGTCGGCCGCCTGCCTGAAACTCTCCGTGACCTCGTCCGACTTCGACGTCGCGGAATAGCAGACCACTTCGAAGTTCGTCTTGTCGTGGTTTTCAAGAACCGATCTGTAGGTATAGGCGGCCGAACAGCGCTTGAACTCCGCGCCGACATATCCGATCACGAGCTTGCGGTGGGGACTGCGCTCGTTGCCGTGAACAGGCGCGGGGCGCAGCCGCGCTTCCACTGCGCCGATCGCGCGCCACCAGTCCGCCCGCGCGGCCTGGTGATCGGCGTCGCTGGCCGTAGCGCTGAAATCGAGCGTAAAAATCCGGTTTGCGTGCGCCCCCTCATCTCGCGGATCAATACGAAGCGCTTGCTCGAAAAGGGCGATGGCTGCTTCCACGTCTCCCTGGTGGGCCAGGCATTGGCCGAACTGGACCAGCGCCTTCACCGAGTTCGGCGCGACGGCAAGAACCTCCTGGCAAGCGCGCTTGGCCTCCTCCACGCGCCTCGACAACACCAGGACATTGGCGCGGCCGAGCCAGCCTTCCGGCGATTGCGGGTCCAGTCTGATCGCCGCGTCGTAACTCTGGAGCGCCTCGGGCAGCAGGCGGCGCAACAGCAGCGCCTCACCGCGATTGATCCAGGCGCCGGCGTGTCCCGGCGCCAGCGCAATCGCGCGATCGAAATCCGCGATCGCTTCGTCGGTCCTGCGCAACTCGATGAGCGCGGCCCCCCGGTTGATGTAGGCCAGCACATGGCCGGGATCGAGGGCGAGCACCTTGTCATAGCAGGCGATTGCCTCGACAAACTGCCTTGCCTTGTGCAGCGCGTTGCCACAGTTGTTGAAAGCGTCCGTGGACTGCGGGTTGAGGGCGAATGCCGTCCTGAAACTCGCCGCTGCCTCGATGAAGCGCCCCAGTGCGAACAGGACATTGCCGCGGTTGTAGTGCGCATCGGCAAAAACGGGAGCCAGCCGGATCGCAGTCTCGCAGGAGACAAGCGACTCCTCGGCCTTTCCCAGGGACAGCAAGACCGTCGCGAGATTGGAATGTGCCGATGCGGATTGTGGATCGACCAGCAAGGCGCGCTTGATTGAGCGCATCGCGGTCTCGGAATCGCCCAGCACCTGCTCGCAGAGGCCGAGCATGTGCAAGGTGTCGAAATGATTCGGATGCTTCTTCAGGACGAGCCGAAAACCCTTCTGCGCTTCCGCCACGAGGCCGCGCTGATAGCAGGCCATGGCGTGGGCATATGCTCCGGCAACGTCCTGGCGGCGCTGAACTCTGGAGCCGGCTGAGGTATGGAGAGGAGGGGGCAGAGCGGCCATGAGTCGGATCGGTTCCCGATGTCGTTTCGCCGAAACAATACCCAGTTGGTTAATGAAGCGTTAACTCTCGCGGGCTGGTGATCAGGGTCGTGCGCGAGGCCGGATTCCGGTCCGAAACGCCGTCCGGCCGACTCTCAGTCGCAGAGCGATTGCCTGATGTCGTGACCGTTTATCGCGTAGAGTTCAAGCACGCGATCAAAGCTGATTCCGCTCTTCTGCTCAAGTGCAAGCGGATGAGGAGTCGCCTCTAACTCGACACGCGGTCGCTGCCGACCGCTCACCGGATGAACCCGACATTTGAGGTTCAGCGTATCAGGATAGCCCTTGAGGCGATTGGAAAACCATCCGAACCATGGCCCAATCCGATCCTGCTCGCTGCTGTCGAATGTCTCGATGTAGCGGTTAAAAGTTTCTCGTGACAGCGTGGACCACACGCCGACGCCGAACCGTTGCTCACCACCGCCCATGATCGGCAACTCGAGCACCGCTCGCACAAAAAATGCTGACCGTCCAGCACGCAGAAATCTTCCGACAAGAAGTTGCCACTGAGATCAAGAGCGCTGTTCAGTGCTTTGTCCTCAACGCCAGGCCATTGCTCGGGTTTTCCGCAGGCCAAATCAAGGAGCCCCTGATGCACTCCGCGGCATGCGCTGCAGGACCATGGGCGATCCCACAGACGCCGCCAACGCGGGTCGTTGGCCAAATCGTCTGTTGCTTCGGCGGACAAGGTCGCTCCTCGCAATGGCGACGGCGACGATCTACGCCGAAATCGCCTTCGCCGACTGCACCTGGTCGCGCAGCACGAATTTCTGGATCTTGCCGGTCGAGGTCTTCGGCAGCGGACCGAACACCACGACCTTCGGCGTCTTGAAGCCGGACATGTGACTGCGGCAGAAGGCGATGACGTCGGCTTCGGTCGCCGATACGCCGTCCTTGAGCTCGATGAAGGCACAGGGCACCTCGCCCCATTTCGGATCGGGTTTTGCGACGACGGCTGCGAACAACACCGCCGGGTGCTTGTACAGGATGTCCTCGACCTCGACGGAGGAGACGTTCTCGCCGCCGGAGATGATGATGTCCTTGGAGCGGTCCTTGATGATGACATAGCCGTGCTCGTCGAGCACGCCGAGGTCGCCAGTGTGAAACCAGCCGCCGGCGAAGGATTCGTGCGTCGCCTTCTCGTTCTTGAGATACCCTTTCATCACGATATTGCCGCGGAACATCACTTCACCGATGGTCTCGCCGTCGTGCGGCACCTCGCGCATCGTGTCGGGATCGAGCACCGTGATGGCCTCCTCCAGCGGGTAGGATACGCCCTGCCGGCGCTTCATCTGCGCGCGCTGATCGGGGGCAAGCTCGCCCCAGCCCGGCTGCTCGGCGCAGACGGAGGCGGGGCCATAGGTCTCAGTCAGCCCATAGACATGGGTCAGCCTGATGCCGATGCTCTCGGCGCCCTCGAGCACGGCGACCGGCGGGGCTGCGCCGGCGATCAGCCCGGCCACGGGCTTCGCGGCCTTGCCCCTGGGCGCATCGGGCGCGTTGATCAGCGTGTTGTAGACGATGGGCGCGCCGCACATGTGGGTGACGCCATGCTTCTTGATCAGCTCGAAGATCCTGGTCGGCTCGACCTTGCGCAGGCAGACATTGACGCCGGCCGCGGCCGCCACCGTCCACGGGAAGCACCAGCCG
>Ga0210405_10002946_pt1 | contig 17079 bp, 13 predicted proteins | sample IncBWH11MmetaG_FD_155492 | JGI IMG/M metagenome (GOLD analysis project Ga0210405, IMG submission 155492) | Forest soil microbial communities from Barre Woods Harvard Forest LTER site, Petersham, Massachusetts, United States - Inc-BW-H-11-M | ecosystem: Environmental > Terrestrial > Soil >... | reverse complement strand
GCCGACAGATCAGCGGGTCTTCAAGATTGCCGACCGCTTCCTGTTCCGGCGCCTGTCCCGAGACCCCGATCCGACGTTGCTCCTCGAGTTCCAGCGCGCGGCCAAGTCCGATCCGGGACTGGGCATCTGGGCGCGGAACATGGGGCGGGAGGCCGCGGCGGCCGCGCTGGCGCGCGCCTCGCGTGGCGAGGACCCGCGGCTTCGCGGCGCCGCGCACAACATCCTGACCGCCATTTCCCTGTACCTCCGGAGCCCCCTGCTCCAGAAGCCCTTCAAGAAGGCCCAGGGCAAGACGGTGATCGAGCCGGAAGCGGCGCCCCCGTCGATTTTCGCGATGGAGATGCTCGCGTTCCTGCCGGCGCTGCAGCGGGAGCGGTCCGGATTCGTCGAGCGTCTGGGGGCGTACTTCTCGAATCCCGCCCCCAAGCGCGCGTTCTTCCAGCTGGCCGGGAAGAAGGTGCTGCCCCCGCTGTTCGTGCTGATGGGAGATCCGCTGCGGGCCGACGCCCACGGCCATATCCCGGACGTCCCCTTCGCGGTCTACTGGCTGGAGATCCTGGCCCGGCTGGGCCTGGTGCGTCAGGTGCCGTCGGCGGGCAAGGTGCTGGCGCGGCTTTACAGCGAGTGTGACGACCAGGGCATCTGGACCCCCAAGGCCCTGCGCTCGCTGCCGAAGACCGACAGTACCGTCATCACCCACTACTTTCCCCTCGAGGGGGCCGGCAAGAGTCCCGCCCAGCGTCAGACCGACGTCACCTTCCGCCTGGCTCTCATCGCCAGGCTGCTGGGGCTCCCCATCGAAGTCGTTTAGTTGACCAAGAGGGCCATAGCGTAGTAGCTTCTACTACTACGCTATGGCCCAAATCGACCTCACTCCCTTCGGCTTCACCCCCACCGAGTCCGTCGTCTACGCGTCGCTCCTCCGCCTGGGTCCCTCCACCGGGTACGCGGTCGCGCGCGCCTGCCGCCTGGCCCGCGCCAACGCTTACTCGGCGCTCGAGGGTCTGGTCTCCCGGGGGGCAGCTACCACCACCGGCGGGCGCCCCGCGCTGTACCGCCCGGCTGACCCATCCGGGCTGATCGCCCGGGTCGCGGCCACTCAAGGCCAGGCGCTGGATCGCCTCAGCCGGGCGCTCGAAGGAGCCAGTGCAGGAGCCGAGCCGACAGTGCATGGCGCCGACGGTCTGCGCGGCACGGTCAACGCCCTGCAGCAGCTGGTCGCCCGCGCGGAGCGGAGTGTTGCGGGCACGGTGTCCGGAGAGCTCTGGCGCCCTTCCCTCCCGGCCTGGCGCCGAGCGGCCGCGCGCGCGACGCTCCAGGTGCGAATCGCGGGCGAGGCGGACGACTCGGAGGGCCTCTCGCAGGGGACGGCGCCGGCGGATACGCCCACCATCCTCCTCGTGGACGGGGCCAGGGTCTTTTCGGCGTCGGGGAGCGGCGACTTGATGAAGTCTCTCTGGAGCGCACATCCGCTGCTGGTTCAGCTCGGAGTGGCGGCAGTGGGAGCGCAGTCGTGAGAAGAGCCCTGGTGGCGTTGGCTCTCGCGGGCGTCGCCTGCCGGGTCGCACCCATTCCCGAGTCCGCGCGGTACCCGGCCGGAACCGGTCTCCAGGATCACTACGTCACCGTGGACGGCACCCGGATCCGGTACGTCGAGGAGGGGGCGGGCCCCACCGTGGTGCTCCTCCACGGGCTCGGCGCTTCGATCTACACGTGGCGCGACGTGATCGGCCCGGTGGCCGCAGCCGGATTCCACGTGGTGGCGTTCGACAACCGCGGCTTCGGAGGCTCAGACAAACCGACGTCGGGGTACTCGGCCGCCGCGTACGCATCGCTCGCCGTCGATCTGCTCGACTCCCTTCACCTGAGCGACGTCGTGCTGGTCGGGCACTCGATGGGTGGGGAGATCGCGGCGCTGACGGCGCTCAGAGCGCCCCAGAAGGTCCGCGGACTGGTGCTCATCGACGCGGCCGGCCTGGGCACTCACATGCCGCTCCTCACCCGGCTGGCCCGGGCACCCCTCGTGGGACGGATGATCGCGGGGCTGCGGGGTCGCAGCGGCACCCAGGCCACCCTCCGGTCCACGTTCGGGGACCCCACCCGCATGACCACGGAGGAAGTGGATCAGTACTACGCGCCCGTCGCCGAACCCCAGTTCAGCCGGACCATGGCGGGCGTCGCCCGGGAGTTCAACTTCGAGGCCCTGAAGGGTCGCCTGGATTCGATCGCCGTTCCGACCCTGGTGATGTGGGGCTCCCGGGACATCTGGATCCCGCCCGGGGTGGGGGAACGCATGGCGCTCGCCCTCCCGCGGGCCGCCTTCGTGCTGGTTCCCGGTGTCGGGCACGACGTCCCGGATGAGGATCCGGCGGCCTTGACCCGGTCCTTGATCGCTTTCCTTCAGCAGGGACTCCCCAAGCCTCCCGCAAACGTTGCAATGATGTAGATTAATATCAACTTTGCGGTTGACATAATGAGCCATGAAGCACAAGCTGAGTAATGACAGAGCGTTACGAATCGTGGATTCCGCTCAGCGGGAGTTCGCTCGGCGGGGTTTCGAGGGCGCGCGGGTGGATCAGATCGCCAGGGCCGCGGGGGTCAACAAGCAGCTCCTGTTTTACTACTACCAGTCGAAGCGCGGGCTCTTCAACGCGGTACTCGGTCGTGCGGCCGCAGATCTCGAACAGTCCCTCAGCGGCCTGACTGCCACCGGGGGCCGACCGCTCGACCGGCTGGAGCGGTCGCTGGACGCGCTCTACGGGTTCTTCGCCAGCCATCCGGAGCTGGTGTCCCTGCTCACCCGCTCCGGCCGAGTGGACATCGCCCCCTTCGCTCCGATCGTCAAACGGTTGGTGGTGCTTCTGGCCGAGGGGCAGGGCCTCGGTCAGGTGCGGGACGATGTCGACCCGCACCTGACCGCTGCTCAAGCCCTGGTCTTAATGGTGGGATTCCTGAATCTCGAATCGGTGGTCTCGGCCAGCGCCCCCTCACTCGCGGTGGATGAACCCGCTTTGCGGCAGCGCTGGCGCGAGGGCGCCACCCGACTTCTGGTCGCTGGGGTCGCCGCGCGTTAGCGGCCGACCATCTTCGGCTCTTTGGGGGCGTCACCCTCGAAGACCAGGTGACCCGCCTCGAACCGCGCTCCCCGCAGCGCCAGCGTCAACACTTCGCCCAGCTCCGACACCAGGTGCACCTCGAGCGTCGAGCGGACGTCGGCCGGCAAGTCCTCGAGATCCCGGCCATTCTCCTGGGGCAGGATGATGGTCTGAATCCCCGCCCGCACCGCGCCCAGCACCTTCTCCTTCACTCCACCGATGGGCAGGACCCGGCCCCGCAGCGTCACTTCCCCGGTCATCGCGAGGTCGTGCCGCGCCGGCCGGCCCGACAGCGCCGACACGAGGGCCGTCGCCATGGTCACACCGGCCGAAGGTCCATCCTTGGGGATGGCGCCGGCCGGGACGTGGACATGGACGTCGGTGGTTTCGAGCCGGCTCGCCGGGATGCCCAGCTGATCGGCGTGGGACTTGGCGTACGTCCAGGCAGCGCGCGCCGACTCCTTCATCACGTCACCGAGCTGCCCGGTGAGCGTCAGCTCGCCTTTGCCGCGCATCACGCTGGCTTCGACGAACATGATGTCGCCGCCCACGGGCGTGTAATACATCCCGGTGGCCACCCCGATATCGTCGGCCCCAGCCTTGTGCTCCGGATGAACTTTCGGGCGCCCGATGAGGACCGGGACATCGGCCGCGGTGACCGTGAGGCTCTCCGCGTCCTTGCCCGCGATCTTCCGCGCGGCCTTGCGTCCCACCTTCCCGATTTCGCGTTCGAGCTGCCGGACGCCCGCTTCCCGCGTGTAGCTCGAAATCACGGCTTGAAGCGCGTCATCCGTGATGGTGAGCTGGGCTTCGGTCAGTCCGTTCTCGTGCAGCTGGCGCGGGATCAGGTACCGCTTGGCGATCTCCTGTTTCTCCCGCTCGGTGTAGCCGGCGAACGTGACCGTTTCCATCCGGTCCATCAAGGGACCCGGGATGTTCTGGGCGAAGTTCGCGGTCGCGATGAACAGGACCTCGGAGAGATCGAACGGCACTCCGAGATAGTGATCGGTGAACGAGTCGTTCTGCGCCGGATCGAGCACTTCGAGGAGCGCCGAGGCCGGGTCGCCCTGGAACGAGATGCCGAGCTTGTCGACTTCGTCGAGCAGGAAGACCGGGTTCTTGGCGCCCGCCTGCTTCATTCCCTGAATGATGCGCCCCGGCATGGCGCCAACGTAGGTGCGCCGGTGGCCCCGAATGTCGGCCTCGTCACGGGCGCCGCCGAGTGAGATCCGCACGTACGGGCGGCCCATGGCGCGCGCGATGGACTTCGCGATCGAGGTCTTGCCCACTCCCGGGGGACCCAGGAAGAGCAGGATGGGTCCCTTCGCCTGCTTGTCGTCCTCGTTCCCCTTGGCCTCGGCGCCCGGGGACGCGAGACGGAGCTTCCGCACGGAGAGGAACTCGAGCACCTGGTCTTTCACTTCCTGCAGCCCGAAGTGATCCTCCTCGAGCACCTTGGCGGCGCGCTCGAGATCGAGGGATTCCTCGGTGCGCTTGTTCCAGGGCAGCTCGGCCACGGTCTCCAGATAGGTCCGGATGACCTGGCCCTCCATGGAGTCGCGGTTGGCCCGGTCGAGGCGCGAGAGCTCGCGATCCACTTCCTTGCGCGCGGCTTCCGGAAGGTCGAGCGCGGCGAGCCGCTTCTTCAGCTCGTCGTCACCCGCCGCTTCCTCTTCGCCCAGCTCCTTGTGAATGGCCTTCAACTGCTCGCGCAGGAACATCTCCCGCTGCCGCTCGCCCAGCTCTTCCTGGACCTGCGACTTGATGTCCTCCTGGGCGTCGAGCAGGCCGATCTGCCGCTGGACGTGCACCAGCACGCGGCGGAGCCGGTCTTCGACCCCGAGGGTCTCGAGCAGGCTCTGCTTCTCGCCGGGCTTGATCTCGAGGTAGGAGGCCACGAGGTCGGCGAACCGACCCGGATCACTCACGTCATCCAGGACCTGCTTCACCACGTCCTCGGGAAGGCCGGATTTGCGGCCCAGATCGCCGGCCCGTTCCCGGGCCTCCCGGTACAGCGCAACGAAGGCCTGGTTCTGGTCATCCAAAGGAGCAAGGTCGGAGACCTCACGGACCACGGCCACGAGGTGCCCGGACGCGTCCTGGTAATGGAGCGCGGTGCCGCGGACCTCGCCGTGCAGCATCAGCTGCACCCCGCCGATCCCGCGCTGGATCTGGCTGATTTTGGCGATGGTGCCGGTGGTATAGAGGACCCCCGGCGTCACCTGGTCGACGTTTTCCCGCTGGGAAACGGCGAAGATCAGGCGGGATTCGCTTCTCAATGCGGCTTCAATGGCGCGCAGGGTCGCAGGGCGACCGGCACCGATCGGCGCCGAAACGCCGGGGAAAAGGACCATTTCACGAAGAGGCAGGACCGGCAGCGTAAGACGCTCGTACATCGCAAGGCACTCCAGTTAGAGAAGGTGGCTCGGGGTCTCCCCGGGTGCATCCACCGTGCCAACGGAAAACCTCCAGCGGAGCGCCAGCGTTCCCCGGCCTCCCCGGCCAAACAGGCAGTTCCTGCCGATCCCGCCCCGGAGGCGCTGTGGGAGCGGCCACTTCGGCGGGGAAGCACCCGGGGCCGAGCGGCGTAAGTTCCGGTGGCTATGGCGGTTGCCGTACCAGTTCCAGAGGGCTAATCTTTCGAGTCTGTTCCGACCGCCTTTAGCGACGGGCCCAAGGGGAGAATGAGCGAGAACGACAACTCATTGATGGGCCGCCTTTCCCGGGCGCTCGGCACCGCCTACACCGTCGACAGTGAGATCGGCCGTGGCGGAATGGGCGTCGTTTACAACGCCCGGGACGAGCGACTCAAGCGGCGGGTCGCCATCAAGGTCCTCCCTCCCGAGCTCGCGTTCCGAGAAGAAATCCGCCTCCGGTTCCTCCGCGAGGCCGAGACGGCTGCGCGCCTGTCTCATCCCCACATCGTCCCGATTTTCAGCGTCGGCGAGGGCCCCGACGGCCTGGTCTACTTCGTCATGGCCTACGTGGACGGCGAGCCGCTGTCCGGCAAACTGCAGCGGCGCGGCACCCTGCCTCCCGAGGAAGTCCGGCGGATCATGTTGGAGACCGTGGACGCGCTCGGCGCCGCCCACGCGGTGGGCATCGTGCATCGCGACGTCAAACCCGACAACATCCTGCTCGAGGGCTCCCGCGGCCGGGTGATGGTCACCGACTTCGGGATCGCCAAGGCGTTGAGCTCCGCCACCGGCGGGGGCACGCTCACCGGCACGGGTGTGGCTATCGGGACACCGCACTACATGAGTCCCGAACAGGCGCTGGGGGAGCGGGAAATCGACGGCCGGTCCGACCTCTACAGCCTGGGCGTCGTGGGCTATCAGATGCTCGTCGGCGAGCTGCCCTTCTCAGCGCCCACCGTTCCCGGGCTCCTGATGAAGCAGATCACCGAAGAAGCGCCCGATATCACGACGAAGCGCACTGACTGCCCTGCGGAGCTGTCGGCCTGCGTGATGCGCTGCCTGGACAAGGACCCGGAAAAGCGGTGGCCCACCGCCGATGCGCTGCGGCGCGCGCTCGAATCGCGTACGACGCCGGCATTCCGACCGTCGCCACGGCCGGTGACCAATCGCATGACCGGTGGCGGTCTCGGAAGCCGTCCGGCTGCCCAGGGGCGTCCCCCGCTGCCCATCCCGCGCTCCCCCGACGTCGGCCGGGGGCGTTTACCGCGGCGGCAACGGGAACGCGACCGCAATCAACCCAAGCAGACCGTCGGCGGCGAAGCCGCGCTGGTCAAGGCTACGCGCGCGGCCCTGGTATCGTGGGCTTCGGTGTTCTCCGGCGTGCTGTTCGTCGATCTGGTCGCCGGCGGCGGGCTGAAGTGGGCGGTCATCGGGGTGAGCATCTGGGGCGCGTTCTCCGTGGTGCCGCGCTTCCTGAAGCTCTGGGAGAACGGGTACTCGTGGAAGGATGTCTTCTCCCGTCCGGCCGCGGCCGACGCGGCCCAGTCCCGGCTCAGTCCCATCGGCTCGACGGCGCCGCTCGTTCCCGCGACCACCGATGAGTTCGGCCGGGAAGCCGCGACCATCGATCAGGTGCGCCGGGACCGGCAGGCGATCTTCGGAGTGGTGGAGCGGCTGTCCCCATCTGACCGCGAGCGGCTCCCCGACGTCACGGCCACGGTGGATGCGCTGATGACGCGCGCCGAAAGTCTCGCCCGGATGCTGACGGCCATGAGCGCGGACGTGGACGGCACGTCCGTCACGCGTCTGGACGACCGCATCGCCTCGATGAAAGCGCAGCCGGAGGGTGTCGAACGGGACCGGCAGGTGGGGCTCCTGGAGCGGCAACGGCAGGCGCTGGCGGATCTGGTGGGGCGTCGGAACGGCGTGCGGGAGCAGCTCGACTCGTGTGTGCTGGCGATGCAGAACGTCCGGTACGACCTGCTGCGCCTCAAGTCAGCCGGGATCGGCGCGGTGCTCGGGGATCTGACCCAGGCCACCCAGCAGGCCCGGGCGCTGTCCCGCGACGTCGATCACGCCATCGCCGCGGCGGGTGAAGTCCGGGACCTGATGCGGTCCTAGAAGGCCTTCAGCTCCCGCATGGCGGCCGCCAGGCCCTCGGCCTGGGGCAGAATGACATCCTCGAGCTCCGGCGCGTACGCCACGAAGGTGTCGGTAGACGCCACCCGCTTGACCGGCGCGTCCAGCCAGGGGAAGCAGATGTCCGCCACCCGGGCCGCGATCTCCGATCCATAGCCCCACGACAGCGAATCTTCGTAGGCCACCAGCACCTTATTGGTCTTTCGCACCGACGCCTCGATGGTGTCCCAGTCGACGGGCGACAGCGACCGGAGGTCGATGACTTCGACCTTGGTGCCGTCGGCGTCCTCGAGCATCTTCGCCGCCACGAGCGCGCGTTGCACCACGGCGCCGTAGGTGATCACCGTGAGGTCCGTGCCTTCGCGCGCCACGCGGGCCTTCCCGAAGGGAATCATGAAGTTCGGGCCGGGGTTGGGCGCCTTGTTGTAGGTCTGCCGGTACAGGTGCTTGTGTTCCAGGAACAGTACGGGATCGTCGCACCGGATGGCGGTGCGGAGGAGCCCGTTGGCGTCGAGCGCGGTGGAGGGGCAGATCACGCGCAGCCCGGGGATCGAGGTGAAGACCACCGCGCCGGTCTGGGAGTGATAGATGGAGCCACCCTTCAGGTAGCCACCGTAGGTCACGCGGATCACCGCGGGGCACTTGAAGGCGTTATTCGAACGCCAGCGCATGGTGGCCAGCTCGTTCCGGATCTGGTGATAGGCGGGCCAGATGTAGTCGAAGAACTGGATCTCGACCACCGGCTTCCACCCCCGCATCGACAGTCCAATGGCCCGGCCCACGATGTTGGCCTCGGCGAGCGGCGAGTTGAACACGCGGTCTCCGCCGTATTGCCGCTGCAGACCCCAGGTCACCTTGAACACGCCGCCCTTGCCCTTCACGTCCTTCAGGGCCGCCTCGCGGCTCGCGTCCGCCACGTCCTCGCCGAACACGAGGATACGCTGGTCGCGGGCCATCTCGTCCTTCATGCAGGAGTTCAGGAGGTCGACCACCGTGGTGGGCTCGCCCTTGAACTGCGGATCGTCCTCGGTGTCGAACTGCTCCGACGTGGGGTCGACGTCCGGGGAGTACACGTAGTCGTACACGGTGTCGGTCTTGGGCTGCGGGGACACCAGCGCCATGTCCACCGCCACCTGTATTTCCTCGTCCACCTGCTTCTGAATCGCCTCGAGCTCGGCCTGGGTTGCGACGCCCTCCGCGAGCAACCGCTTGGGGAAGGTGATGATGCAGTCGCGCTTGGCTTCTTCTTCTCGTTCTTTGGCCGGACGGTAAAGCACCTCGTCGTCCGACAGCGAGTGAGAATAGGGACGGGTGACGTGGGCGTGGACCAGGGCCGGGCCCTTCCGCTCGCGGCAGTATTCCACCGCGCGGCGCATCGCCTCGTAGGAGGCGATCGGATCACAGCCATCCACTTCCTGGATGAGGAGCCCCGGAAACCCGGTGACCAGTTTGGACACCGAGCCGCCCGCGGTTTGGACTTCGACGGGGACGGAAATGGCGTAGCCGTTGTCTTCCACGAGAAAGACGACGGGCAGCTTGAGATTGCAGGCCGTGTTCAGCGCCTCCCAGTACTCGCCCTCACTGGTGGTCCCGTCGCCGGACGAGCAGTAGACCACCTCGTCCTTCTTGACGGAGACTTCGGGGACGTCGGGAATCCGGGCGGCGCGGTACCACGTTTCGGCGCAGCCGACGGCCTGAAGGAACTGCGTACCGGTGGGGGACGACTGGCTGACGATGTTGAGCGCCGCGTGGCCCCAATGGGAGGGCATCTGCCGGCCGCCGGAATTGGGGTCCTCGGCGGCGGCCACCGCGGACAGCAGCATTTCCGTGGGGGTCATCCCGACCGCGAGACAGAGCGCGCGGTCGCGGTAGTACGGGTAGAACCAGTCGTAGCCGGACTTCATGGCCTTGCCCGCAGCCACCAGGATGGCTTCGTGTCCCGCGCCCGAGATCTGAAAGAAGATCTTGTTCTGCCGCTTGAGCTGGATCTCCTTATCGTCGATGCGGCGGGAGAGAAACATCAGGCGGTACATGTCCAAGAGCTCGGTCTTGCCGAGGGTGGACTTTCCGGCCTTGGGCTGGGAACGCGGGGAGGTCTTGGTCGCCATGGGCGGGAAAATAGCCTAGTTGGCCTTCCCCTTCAAAAGGTCTCCCAGCCTGGGAAAGGCCGCGAGGGCCATCCGGACGTCCCGATCGTGATGCAGGTCCAGGTCATAGCGCGCCGCCATCCCCCAGCGGGTTTCGACCACCCGCCGCCCCACCTGGTAGCCCAGCTGCCACTGGGTCAGGGAATCGACGGACGCCTGGACGTGCAGGCGCTCCCGGATGCGGGTGAGCAGACCGGGCATGAGGGTCCTCCCCCACGCCGGCAGGGTAGCCTCGAAGGCCGCCATTCCGGCGGGAGTCCCGGGCAGCGTGGCGGCGATGCTGTCCGCCACCGCGGCCACCCAGCCCGAATCCTCCGCCGCCACCCACCAGGCCCCGGGCTCGGTGCCGGCGGAATCGACCAGGTCGGGCAGGACGCCGCCCCCGCCGCGCACGACGCGCCCGGCGTCGGTGTGGTAGACCTGGTCGGTGTCCCCCTGCGCGCCGCCCCGTCCCGCCAGGGAGTAGTACTGCTCGACGGCCAGACCCGTGTACCGCCGCTGGATGTAGCGGCCTGACGGCGAGATCACGTGGCCGATGGTCATGTGCAGGACTTCGCCCGACGAGAGGAAAAAGTCGGTCTGCATCAGCGCTTTACCGAAACTCCGGCGGCCCACGATGAGCGCCCGGTCGTGATCCTGGAGAGACGCCGCCGTCGCCTCGGCGGCGCTGGCGGAGAGCCCGTTCACCAGGACGATGAGGGGAAGGTCCCGGAAGTCGCCGTCCCGGCGCGTGCGGTACGTCGTGTCGACGTCGACGCGCCGCCCCTTGGTGCTGAAGACAATGGTGCCCTTCGGGACGAATTCCGACACCAGATCCACCGCCTGGCTCACGATGCCGCCGAGGTTGTTCCGGAGGTCGAGGATGATCTGCCGCGCTCCCTGCTTCCGGAGGCCCTTGATGGCGTCGTGCACCTCGTCGGCGGACTTCTCGCCGAACTCGTCGAGGCGCAGGAATCCGGTGGTGGAGTCCACCATCCGGGCTTCGAAGACGGAATGCGCCTCGAGCACCCGCCGCTTCAGCGCCAGCGTGAACGTGTCGGGCTCGAGCCGGGACCCGCGGGCAAAGCGGACCCGGATCTTGCTTCCCGCCGGTCCCGCCATCCGCAGACGGATGGTCTCGATCTCCAGGCCCGCCACCACGGTGTCGTTGATCGCCAGCACCCGATCCCCGGGACGGACTCCCGCGCCTTCCGCCGGACTCTGAGGGTACACGCCCAGCACGGTCGGCTCTCCGTCGATCTCGTCGAGGCTGGCCCCGGTGACGGCGAGAATGCCGCGCTGGAGCGAGTCGAGGCGCTCGTAGTCCAGTCGGGAGAAGAAGAGGCTGTGGGGGTCCAGGTCCCGCAGCACGCCGTCGATCGCGGACTTGACCAGGACGCTGTAACTGACCGAATCCGGGTAACTGTGGAAGATATAGGTCAGCACCTGCGAGAAGGTCTGGAGCTCCTCGTACGAGGTGCGCTGTTGCGCCGAGCTTTTCGTGAGTGGCGCGCTCACCAGGAGCGCGGCCAGCAGGGCCCTACTGCAGCGAGGCAAGGCGCTTCCTGGCATCATCCACCTCGGGTCCGAGACGTTGAGGGGCCATCGCGATGAAGCGCGTGAACGCCTCGCGGGCCGCGGCAGACTGGTCGAGCTCCTGCGAGACGATGCCGAGACGGTAATTGATCTCGGGACAGCGTCCGTCGACGAATTGGGCCTTCTTGAGCGCGGCCGCCGCGTCGGGCAGGCGCCCGGCGTCATGCTCGATGGCGGCCAGGTCGACGAGCAGCGATGCATCGTCCGGATTGGCGTCCACGGCCGCCTGCGCTTCTGCCGTCGCCTTGTCCCACATCTTGTATTGGCGGTACATCTGCGCCAGACGCACGTGCGCCATGTACATCCCCAGGTCCGCACTGATGGCGTCCTCATACAGCTGCACCGCTTCCGCCGGCTTGTGCAAACGCTCCTTGAAGACGGCCAGGAAGTACCGGAAGTCGTTGGTGTTGAGTGGGAAGTGGATGAGTGAGTCCGAGCGCTCCACCGTCTGCGCACGTTTGAACAGAGTTTCGAAGTCGCTGCTCGCTTTGTCGTAGGCGTTCAGGTGGGCCGCGGCGAGGCCATGGTAGATCAACACCCACGCGGGGACGGAATCCTCGGGGCTCGAGCTGTAACGGCGGCTCCAATACAAGTCCATCGCGCTGAAGGACAGCTCGTAGCGCTCGTAGGCGTATCCCGCGACGCCGAGCCACGCCAGCGCATCCGTCGTTTCCTTCTCGAATCCCTTGTACTCCGGCAGGGAGACCAGGTCCTGGGGGATGGGCTTCTCGCCGCGGGCACGCCAGTCGACGAGCGGGTCGATCAGGAGCGCCTGGACTCGAAGCCGGGCCGCGTCGTCAAGCGGTTTCGTCCACTCGGGCGGGACCCGGTTCTTCGCCTCGGCCTTGACCAGCTTCGGCTCACGAACATAAGGCAAGTCGCCGAGCCAGAGGTACGCGGGTGCGTAGCGGGGGTCCGCGGCGATCGCCGTCCGGAAGGCGCGCTCCTCGTCGTCGTATCGGTGGGCGAATTCGTAGAACCGGCCCAGGCGGAACTCGATCTCGGCGTCGAGCGAGTCGCCGCCCTTCACCAGTGCCTCGAGCCGGGCCACGCTGTCCTGCTGGGCCCGCACCGGAGGAGCGGATGTCGTGAGAAGCAGGGCGAGGCATCCGATCGCACGCACGGTCATCGATCAATCCTCTGCGCAGTTTCGATAGGCGGTTTTGCGGCAAACCGGGCCGTCCATGCGGCGTTCCCGATCAAAACGCCCAAATGCCAATCTGCTCCAAAACAGAACGGGCGCCACCCACGGCGCCCGCTGAATTCGGCGTTGCACATTGCACCGCAATCAATGCCGCTCGAACACCACCTTGCCGCCGACCACGGTGACCTGGACGTGGGCCTGCCCGATCGAATCGGCCGGAATGGCGAACAGATTACGGTCCACGACCACGACGTCCCCGTACATGCCGGGCGCCAGCGTGCCCCGCACCTTCTCCCGATGCACCGCGTACGCGTTCCCCCAGGTATAAGCGCGGAGGGCTTCAGTGAGCGTGATTTTCTCCGCCGGCATCCAGCCGTTGGGGTTCTTCCCGTCGTTGGTCCGGCGCGTCACCGCCGCGTCGATGCCCTTCAGCGGATCGGGCGTCGCCACGTCCCAGTCCGATCCGAACGCCAGCACCGCGTGCGTGTCGAGCAGCGTGCGGAAGGGATACGTGGTCTTGATTCGCTCCGGTCCGATCCGGTGCTCGATCCAGCGCCCGTCGTCAGTCAGGTGGGAGGGCTGCACCGAGGCGATGATGCCGTCGCGACCGAACATGGGAATGTCCTGGGCGCGAAGATGCTGGGCGTGCTCGACGCGGAACCGCCGGTCGCGCGGGCCATGGGCTTTGCCCACGCTGTCGTAGATGCCGAGCAGGACGCCGTTGGCCTCGTCGCCGATGGCATGGACCGCAACCTGGAGACCCACCGAATCGGCCGCGCCGATTCGCTTCGCCATGCTGTCAGGTGGAGAGCGGAAGAGGCCGGTGTAGCCGGCGGAATCGGAATAGGGCTCGTAGAACTTCGCGGTTCGCGCCCCCGCGGACCCGTCCATGAACCCCTTCACGCCTGCCACGCGCACCCAGTCGTCCCCGGCGCCGAGCGCCTTCACGGAGTCGGCCACGGCTCGCCACTCCGGGAGCGGGAGATACAGCGTGAACCGCATCGTCAGCTTGCCGGCTTGCTCCATCCGCCGGAGGCTGGCCCAGTCGGCGAAGGGGACGGACACGAACGACGTCCCGGTGAGGCCCAAAGATTCCGCGTACGCCTGGGCGCGCGCCACCGCCGAATCGAGCCGCTCCGGAGACGGCTCGGGAACAGCCTGTGCGATGAGCGCGAGCGCGTTGTCCTTGAAGATCCCGGTAGGCTCGCCAGTCCTGGCATCGTGCAGGATCTCGCCCCCCGCGGGGGTCGGCGTGTCCTTCGTGACTTTCGCCGCCTTGAGCGCGGCGGTGTTCGCCAGGGCTTCGTGACCGTCCAGGCGGGAGATGTACACCGGGTTGTCGGGGGTCACCGAATCGATCCACTCGCGACGGGGGAGCGGCTGGCCCGGCCAGAGCGTGTGGTCCCAGTCACCGCCGGTGATCCATTCCCCCGGCCTGCGCGTCTTCGCGAATGCGGCGACCCGGCGCACGAACTCCTGCGGCGTCGCGGCGGTCCGGAGATCCACCGAGGAGAGCTGGAAGCCGCCGTCCACGAAGTGGGTGTGGGCGTCGTTGAACCCGGGAGCGATGAGGCCGCCCCGGGCGTCCAGGATGCGGGTGCCGGGTCCGACCAAGGGCGCGAGCGCGGCGCTGTCGCCGACGGCGACGATCTTGTCACCGGCAATAGCGACGCCCCCCGCCACCGGGCCTCCGCTGCCCGTGCCGGTCCAGACCATGCCGTGCGTGATGACGAGATCGGCCCGCTGGGCGCAGGCGGACAAGGGAAGCAGGAGCAGCAGGGACAGCCGGCGCATCAACGTCTCCTTACCGCAGCTTGGTGATTCGGCGGATAGTGTCGAGAGCAGCGATGGGGTCGGGCCCGGGCGTGGCGGGAGCCGCGGCGCGTGAACCCAGTCCGTCGCGAATGTCGAGGAGGACTTCGAGGAGCAGCTGCTCCCGCTGGAAAGCCGCGTCGAGATCGGCCATGCGGCGCTCGTCGCCCGCGGTGCGGGCGCGATCGTATGCCTCGCGGTACACCGATTCGAGATTCTCGAGGATTCGCTCGCGCGGGCGGGGGCTCATGGCTTGAGAACCAGCCCGGCCGGGACCTTGGGCACGAAGTACGTGGACTTCTGGGGCATCACTTCGCCCGCATCGGCCACCGCCACCACCTGCGACACCTTGGTGGCGTTGAGCAGCACGGACGCGGCCGCGTGCCCCTTCCGGACGGCGTCGAGAGCCGCCTGGGCATCGGGTGTGTAGGTGAGCGTCGGCGTCGAGGTCCCGGCCCCGAGTATCTGTTTGACCACCAGCGGCTCGATCACCGCGACGTCGAGGGACCGGAGCGCGGGGCTGGTCGACAGGCCCGGTATGTCGTCGAGCGGCGCATTCGACCGGAGCACCAGCGTCAGGCCGTCTCCGGGGAGGGCGACGAAGCAGGCGGGACGGGCGGCTCCCACGCGCGCCAGGTGCGCCACCGGATCCGCCACCAGTCCGCTCGGCGTCACCTCGAACCAGAGCTTCCACTGCTCGATCAGGTGCGAGACCTCCCGCCCCGCGCCGTAGATCACGCGATGCGTGGGAAGGACGACGAGCCCCGGGTCGTGCGCGGAGACAATGAACGCCATGAGACGGTCGGCGGCGGGGTTCTCCTTGGCGTAGGCGACCGCCGTCTCATACCGGTGATGCCCGTCCGCGATGTACAGCGCCCCGAGGGACGCCCGGCGCGCCAGCTCATCCCCGGCCTTTCCCGTCACCACCCAGAGCCGGTGGCCGACGCCGTCCAGCGTCCCGTGGGCCGCCGGAGGGGTCCCGGTCACATCGAGCAGGGCCTTGGTGAGACCGCGGTCCGCGTCGGGGGCGAGCAGGAAAATCGACTCGAGCCCGGTCCGGGTCTCTTTCAGCAGGGCGAGGCGATCGGCCTTGGGGCCGCTGTGGGTCCGCTCATGCGGCCGGACCCGGCGAGTGTCGTACGGCTCAGCCGATACCGCGGCCAGCATGCCCACGCGGGTGCGCCGCTCGCCCGAGGGAAGCGTGTAGTCCTGCGCGACGACGTACACCGAGGGACCGGGATCGGCGGCCAGGGCACCGGCTTTCCGCCATTCGCCGAGCCTCCGGGCCGCCTGCGCGTACTTCTCCTCCGCCACCGCGGCTTCCGGGAGAATGAGGTGCACGATATTGTGGGGATCGCGGGCCGCGAGCGTCTTCCGGGCGTCGGGTGAAATCACGTCGTACGGAGGAGCCAGGACCGCATCGAGCGTCGGGCGCGCGTAGCGCTCTCCGCGAAACGGCGACACCAGCGGTTTGGCAGCGGTCACGAACGGAGGCTCCGGTGTCCTTTGGCGAGGCCCAGGCGGTGGTGGATCAATGGATCAGCCAATATAAAGAAGGATATTTCAGTCCGCTCACCAATCTGGCACGGCTCTCCGAAGAAGTAGGCGAAGTGGCGCGCGAGATCAATCACGGGTTCGGTCAGAAGACCAAGAAGCCCAGCGAAGCGGATGGGAACCTGGCCCTGGAGCTCGGGGACGTCCTCTTTGTGGTGATTTGCCTCGCCAACTCGCAGAAGATCGATCTAGACAACGCCTTCGCCGCCACGATGGCGAAGGTCAGGACCCGCGACGCCGACCGCTGGACCAGGAAGGAACGTTGATCTCCTCGTAGATCCTGTCGTAGGACACCAGGCGGTCGGCGGGAAAGGCACCCTCCTCCGCCGCCCGCTTGACCGCGCACGCCGGCTCGGTCAGATGCCGGCAGTTGTCGAAGCGGCATTGGCCCAGGAAGGGTCGGAATTCCGGAAAGCAGGCCGCCAGCTCGGCCGGCGCGATTCCCCAGGCGCCCACTTCCCGCATTCCCGGCGTGTCGACCACGTACCCGCCCGCGGCCAGCGGCACCAGCTCCGCGGCGGTGGTGGTGTGCTTGCCGGTCCGCCACTTCTCGCTGATGGCGCCGATGCGGAGCTTCAGGCCCGGCTCGAGCGCATTGAGGAGACTCGACTTGCCCACGCCGGACGCCCCGGCCAGCACCGTCTCCCGCCCCCGCAGTCGCTCCCCGAGCAGCTCGATCCCCTCGGGAGCCTTTACGGACGTGAGCAGCACCGGGTACTCCGCCGCCTGATACCGCGCCGCGAGCGCCGGGCCGGCTCCCCGATCGAGCTCGATCTTGTTCACGACCACGAACGCCGGCAGCTGATTCGCCTCGGCGATCACCAGAAAGCGATCGATCATCCGGGGCGTGGGCTCGGGATCCCGCGCCGACACCACCACCAGTACCTGATCCACGTTGGCGGCGATCGGCTGCGCCCGGCCCGCGCCCGCGCCGGCGGCCCGGCGCGCCAGCACGCTCCGTCGCTCCTGGATGGTCGTGATGGCGCCGTTGCCCTCGCCATCGAGGTCCAGCTCCACTATGTCCCCCACCACCACGCGGTCGTCGTCCTTGTGCTTGAGCTTGCCCCGGAGCGTGGCGGTGATTTCGCGACCCTCCACATGCACCCGAAACGTCGCACCCGCGCGCGCCAGGACGACACCGGTGCTCATGAGGCGGCCAACAGTCGATCGAGATGGGCCTTCACGTCTTCGAGGGA
>Ga0210405_10002943_pt1 | contig 17094 bp, 15 predicted proteins | sample IncBWH11MmetaG_FD_155492 | JGI IMG/M metagenome (GOLD analysis project Ga0210405, IMG submission 155492) | Forest soil microbial communities from Barre Woods Harvard Forest LTER site, Petersham, Massachusetts, United States - Inc-BW-H-11-M | ecosystem: Environmental > Terrestrial > Soil >... | reverse complement strand
TAGCCTACTTGCTGGTCAATACCATCCCGGTCGCGGCGGTCATCGCCTTCACGGAAACCGGTGGCCTGTTTGGAATTTGGAAAAAGATCCTGCAACTCACGTTTCCCTACTACCTTCTGGCCGCGGGCGTTTCGGGCCTGGCCAAGCTGGCCGCGCATGCATGCGATTGGTACGTTCCGCTGCTCATCCTGCCGCTGATGTTTCTCGTACAGCGGTCCTTCCGACTCTATTTCCAATCCCTGCGCGAAAACGCAGGGCGTCAGGGCCACTACGCCATGGCCGCAGGCGCTGGCCGCGGTTGATCTCAGCGACTCACACGGTTGAAACTCGCCGGCCAGGTTCCACGACCTGGCCGGTCGTCTTTGAGTGTCTAGCCAATCGTGGAAGGGCATGCCTTCAGAGCTTGCAGAAAAACTCTCGGCGTCGGAGTTTTGAAAAGGGCACGGCTTCCCAGCCGTGCCGTAAGTTTTTGAAGACGATGTACGGCGCGGCTTGGCGCCGTGCCCTTTCAAGGCCCCAGCCGCTGATTTCGAAGTTTCTACGCAAGCGGTTTAGCCACGCCTTACGAGTCCCACAACTCTCGGCTTAGCCGCCGAGGGCGCTTACGCTACATCGAGAACCGCTCAACCTGGAATCATTTCGATGGCATCACCGGAAGCACAAGCGCAGAAGGATGTTGTGCGTCGTGGAGAATCGTGTTGGTTGCTGCGACGAACGTCCGCGCGAACTTGATCTCCTCGCCGGTATTTAAATTCCGGTCGAAGCGCGGGAAATTGCTACTGGAGACTTCCAGGCGCAGCACGTGACCTTTCAGGAAAACATTGGCCGTGGCCCATAGGTCGACCGGGATTTCGTAGATCTTGCCGGGATTCATCAACCCGACATGCTCCGGGGAAGTGCGATAGCGCATGCGAAGGATGCCTTCCGTGAGATTCTGCGCGAATCCGTCGGGCGCGACATCCACCAGCTTAGCGGTGAAGTCAGTATCAACCGCCGACGACTTGACGAAGAGAGTCGCAGTAACCGGGCCGGTGACTTCGAGATCCCGTTCGAGCGGGCCCATCGAATAGATCAGCACGTCCTCACGATTTTCGACCGGTCGCTGGTCGCGCGGGCCGGGTTCCATCCGCTCGGCGTCGCAGCACAGCGGGCCACCAATCGTGGGCGCGGGATTGGCAGGAGTGTAAACGTAGGCGTCGGCAGGCTCGGACTTGGGAGCGGAGGTCGAGAGCGAGCCATCGCCGCGCAGCGAATTCGCCTTACCGGCGGAGTGTAAGAAATATTTTGTGGGCCGGGCTTGCGGTGGTGGCCAATCGTCTTCCTGGCGGTATTCGTTGGCACCCATGACGAAGAGCTTTACCGGTCTGTCCGTGGCGAATTCGTTGGGGATGCCTTTGAAGAGGAAATCGTACCAATCGAGGATTACATCGGTGTATTCGTTCTCGACAGCGTGCGGGCCGAATTCAACGTCACCAATGCGACGGCCGAAGCCGGCATGTCCTCCGATTTCGATCAGCAAATGCTGCTGCGTACGCGCAGCCTCAGTGGAACCGTGGGCTTTCGCGCCCATGTAATTGCGCAAAGTGCCGCCATTGAAGATGTCATACCAGGCGCCGACCTGCAGCATGGGGACAGCGATGTCCGAAAAATGTTCCTCGATCGACCACTGCTTCCAGTAGTCGTCGTAATCAGGATGCGCCAGCCAGTCGAGATAATACGGCGCGATCGCAGCGGTGAGTTGCGCGTCAGCCGGCAGTTGGCCGAAATTGAAAATGGGATAGTTGGCCAGCGGAAGCGTGGGCACGCCAACCCGGGCATCCGTGTTCTCGTGGATCAGGCGCTCCAGCGTGTTCTGCGCAATCTGGGATGTCCAGTTCTGATCGAACCATTGCTCGAAGGCCCCGCTCTGGTAAGTCCAACCGTCGTGATAGTTGCTCGCCGTCATGTTGGGCGCGATCGCAGTCAGATGCGGAGGCCGCGCAATGGCGGCAAGCATCTGGGTCGCTCCCACGTAGGAGGCGCCCATCATCCCGACCTTGCCATCGCAAAAGGGAAGCGCTGCAGCCCATTCGACCGCGTCGTAGCCATCAGCTTGCTCGTGCCTAAACGGATACCATTCACCGTCCGACGTGTAGCGGCCGCGGACATCCTGAATAATAACGACGTACCCGCGCGGAACCATTTTGTAGACGGGCCCAACCGCCCAGCCAACACTCTTGTCGTACGGGGTGCGCATAAGGATGACAGGCCATTTGCCGGTGGAATTGGGCCGGTAAATATCGGCGTAAAGAGTAAGCCCGTCGCGCGTCTTCATGGGCACGTCATGTTGCACGACGATGTTGCTCGCAGGCTGCGGAGGCGCGACCTGCGCCCGAGCCGGTGGCGTGATCCAAGCTGTTGCCACTGCGAATCCGAACGCGAATGAGAAAAGAAAAGGCGCGCGAATTTTCTTCATGCGTTGAGTCTCCTGTAGGGTGGCCCCTGCTTTCGCATGGTCGATGAATCGACCTTAAGATGGCCTAGTCTTTTTTGCATTTTTTCTCCACCGCGTTCGCTAAATGTGTAGAACAGGGTATCATCAAGCTGGTTGGTATCAACGCGTACTAAATGTTTCGGACGGCTGAGGGGCGTATGAAATTGTTTTGCTCTATTTGATCTCTGAAAGAAAGAGAGAACTCAGATGAAAAAACGACTCACTGCCCAAGAGAAGAACTACCAGGAGCGACGTCGGCAGCACAACCGGAAGCACACCTTGCTGCGCCGGGAGTGTTACAAGTGGCTCAGGAAAAATCTGCCCGACGTTTATGCAAAGCTGCGAAAAAAAGCAGGACTGAAACAAACAGGCCGGCCCAAACGTTAAGCCGTTCCTGCCACATCGCGTAACAGAATGCTGCTTGACCGCGATGCTCACCGCCTTTGATGCGATGTCATTCGCACGAATCACGAGCAAAACCCGCTCCGGTCTCTATTCCTGCATTCCTGTCCGGACATCGACGTTTGTTGTCATCGCGGCGTAGTAGAGTTCTGGCTGAGCGACGCGTGCTCTTTGATCCAGTCATTGGCCTGCTGCTGGGCCGCCGCGATCTGCGCGCGTGACATCCGGCTAGCCAGGAGGGCTACGCGGTACTTACTGGCTTCGTCTCCGCCAGCTTGCGCCAGAACCGACCAGAAGTACGCTTTGACCAGGTCCTCCTGAGGAACACCGCGTCCTACCCAGTAGTACGCGCCCAAAGTTGCCTGAGCGGCGACGTGCCCTTGCTCGGCCGCCATCGAGAACCAGCGTACTGCTTCGGAATAATCCTGAGGAACATCCTCGCCGGTTGCATAGCGTGCGCCCATCGAGAACTGGGCAGCGGCGTCGCCCTGCTCCGCCAGTTTCCGTATACCCTCGAGGCCGCCGCTGGCAACTGTGGTTGGCGCTGGCGGACTGGCAAGAACCTTTTCTGGTGCTTGAGACGTCGAAGCGGAGGTGCTTCTCGTAAAGTTAATGCGGTCGCGCGCCGGAATCAGCCAGGATGCGGCGAACATCACCGTTGCTGCGGCTGCAGACAGAAGAATCTTCCGAGAACGAGAAAAATGGGGAAGCGGCAAGTCCGCCGAGGTTTCGACGGGAAATTCATCGTCTACGCTGACGGCCGCGACCGAAGCAGAGACGGGCTTCGTGGAAGCACGCTCTCCAGAACTTCCCTCCGAGGACAAATTCTCCGCGGATTTATTCTCTGCAAAATCGTGATCGGCCAGACCTGGCTCGAGTACACCTGCGCGATGCACTGCGGTGGAAACGATTCCCGCGAGCCGCTGCAGCGCGAGCGGGTCGTTGGTGCTGAAAGCGTAGGGCTCGGGCGAGAACACTTCCAGGAGCCCGATGACCGCATCTCCCCAGCGAATCGGTACTGCGATCATGGAACGAATTCCCAGCAGGCGGCAGCTCTCGCGATCCACCACCGGATCGGTTTCGGAGTCTTCGCAGCGCAGCAATTGCCCGGTGCGCACGCACTCACCCGAAAAACCTGAGCCAACGCTAAACCGCACCCCCAAGCCAGGAACAGCCTCGCCGGCGGTGGCGCGACAAATCATGCTCGAGCCTTCGGTCAGAGCAATCGCTGCGCCGGTTGCGCGGGTGAAAGTCTGCGCTCTCTGCGCCAGCAACTGTAAAGCTCGTTCGAGATCGGGGCCGAGCGAAACCACTTCGCGCTTGACCGCGGCCAGGGCGGTCAGGATGGAGGTGTAATCGGCTGGAGCCGTAGGCTCTAATTCTTGGCGCATCCAGTTGGCTAGCGCGCTGTTCTCCGTCGGCTTTTCATATCCTGATTGCGGCGCGACTTTAGGAAGCAAATCGGCGGGCAACGAACTTGCGGATAACTGAATTGTCGACGAGTGTCCTGATAAAAGATCGGCCCGGTGATTAACACACGCGACCATCACATTCACAAACAGCCATTCCTTGAGCTGGCGGAGCGAGTCGTCCGGCATCTGTGGAAAGCGGATGCCCACACGGCCCGACCGGTCGGACCACACAACTTCGCCGGTCGTGTGAATGCAAGTCCGGGTCGCTGTCAGGTCAAGACACAGATTCACACTGCGCTGAACCTGCAGTGGAAACGAAGTCTGAATGGCCATGCCCGCTTCGCTGATGTCCACGATCTCACTGAGATCGAGGATCTGGCCACTCGAACTTCCATTCAGGCTGGCGTAGGCGGGAGTGTGAACCTTCTGCCGCACCCGCAGGCGGCGAGTACGCAAAGGAGGCGGCAATTCCCGGCCAGCCTCCACCGGGTTGGACCCAAGGGTCTCCATGGCAAATCAGGCATACATATTAACCCAGCTGGGCAATGTTTTATAGGATCATTGTTTATAGGATCATTGAACGGAAAAGGTGCGCTAGCCCGCGGCCTTAGTTCCCAGATTGGCGACAAAACCAGTTTTCGACTAATTCCCCTCGGCAACAACGGCAGCGACTGGCGCACATCGAATTCATCTGGAAAAGACGGTTCCGTGCGCGTAGGCATTGCCATGAAATCCGTGCGGCCACGACTTGCCATCCATACTGACGCCCGGGCGGTCACTGCCGCGGTCGCGGAATGCTTCATCGAGCTTCGCGGAGCCGGTTTGCGGATCGAAGTTCACGATGAAGAGGCGGTGATCGGGACCGTTCTCATCCGAGTTGAGAACGATGCGCGTGCCGGTGAGATCGGCCGCGACCCAGTGCGGCTTCTGACCAGCATCAAACGTAACCCGGCTTACTTCGCGCGGCTTCTCGGGGTCGGAAATATCCAGCACGGTCAAGCTGTGGGTCTCCGGCACCGTTGCCAGCCACCAGTGCCCGATGCGCAGAGGCACACCGCAGTCGCCGCCGGGAAAACCGTAAACAAAGCGAAGCGACGGATTCTCGCTGTCCACGCCGCGCATCAAGTAAAGCCCGCAATTAAACGTGTGCACCAGCAGGCTCTTGCCGTCATCGAGCAGGCGCGGCTCACCGGGATAGTACTGCTCGTCGCCACGCGGACCCGGCGGGAGCGTGAGCGTCCGCAGCACGCGCAGGCTGGAGAATTGCCACACCTGAACCGTACGACTCTTTCCGTCCATGTCGTGCATTGCGGTATTGGTCGAGACGACGCGGTCAGCCGCTGATAACAGCTCGACGCTGTACGGCCGAATCAACTCGCCAGCAGGGGCCCCGTCCTGGGCGCTGCCAGAGCGGAGCACGCGCCCGCCATTGTCGATCTCAAGCAGGCCGCCGCCTTCGGCCTTCGGCCCATGCCCTCCGCGATATTGGAAGGTCGCCAAAACGTTGCCGTTCGGCAACCGGAAGTAAGTGTGGGGATGCATGAATCCGTCGAGGTCGCCGAAGGATGCGACGATGTGGGGCTTGAGTGGGGTCTCGCAGATCGAAGACCCAAGTCCGGCCGGCCTCGAAACCGTTGGCCATGAGCAGGCCACCGACGGGCATCTCGATCTCGGTGTGATGCGGCACAGATCCTGCAACTCCGGTGGGAGCCGTCGCTACGACCTGCCCGTAACTCGGCGATGCCGGATCGGCATCGATGACAGCGAGAAAGTCGCTGGCCGTTTTGTTGTCGTCGCCGCACCAGGCGAAGAGATACGAATGATTCTTGCCAGCGACGACATTCAGAGTGCATCCGAGCAGAAGGACAACGAGTAGCAATCGATGGCGCATGGGGGCATTGTACAGGCGCGAGTGTCGAAGTAACGGCTGCCGACAACAGCTTTCTTGTGTCCTTGGCCTGAATGCCCGGTGTTGATCTTCGATAGCGGTTCCGATCTTCGGAAACCAGTTCGGCGCCGCTGACGGCCAGCACCTTGTCGCCGTAGGTGGCGCGTAACCGTCCCAGGAAATCAGGAACCTCAGCTGCCGGCTGCTCGCTTTCCGGCACTAAACGGGCGATCACGTGGCGGCGCTTGGTAATTTGGATCTCCTCGCCCTGATACAGAAGGCGCTCGATCTTCCTGAAACCATAGCGGAGGTCGTGAACCGAAGCTTTTCGCATGGGATACGTTTTAGCATCACAAATGATGGATTTGCCAATCGATCCAATCGTCGGGTCAACCTCGACCGAACGTGATTTCATTGGCTGACGCAGCAGGTGCCAGGCCTCGCGGTAGTGGGCGAAGGCGTGCAAGCCGGAAAATTCCCTGGGGCGAAAACTTATGCTTTTGCGGCCTAACATTTCGCGTATTGGCAGAATGTAACACGTTTGTTCCGGGATGATGTAAGCCACTAGGAAATCAATTTCGGATTCGGTATAGGGGATCGAAACGCCGTCTTTCCTGCGGCAGATGCGCACTGGATAGAATCCGCCTGAGAGGCTTGCGCACGATTTCACCTGGATGCGCCACAGGCCGCTTCCGCCATCGACGATGAAGTCGTAGGGATGCATGTTCCCGTGAGGCCTCGCCACCACGAGGCCCAGGCTGGTGGCCTTGTATACAAATGCCGCTTCACTGAGATCGCCTTGTTGAGCGCTAGGAAGCCCGCGTGCCCGCGAGGCCTTCCGGGCAGAGCTCTGGCAGGACGCTGGAATGCGTCCGCGTGAAGAGCCCTTGGCTTTGCACATGAGTTTTGAAAAAGACGCGCTCGAAGAAAATGTTGCGAGGGAGCGCCCCCGACAAAAGAAAAGGCGCGGGAATGAAGCCCGCGCCTGAATTTAACTCTATTTCTAGACTAGCAGATTGAAGGGGGTAAACCCGCCAAATTTTGAGATTTATTTCGGTAATAATATACTTGACTGACTACGCATAATTTGCTATCTTGGACTCGTGGCTACCGGCCCGACTCTCATCGACCAATTGGTAGATGTGCTGGAAGACCTGCTCATCGAGAATCGGGCTTACAACTCGACCCTGGAACACTTACCACCGCAGGCGCGGGACTTGGCTGATCGGTTAATTGCGGTTGCGAAAGCGGATCCAAAACTTCGGGAAATGATTCGCGAACGATTCTCTCCATTTCGCAATCAAGCACCGGAACAAGCGATTGAAGGACTTCTGAAACTGCTCCAGAAGAACAAGGATGTGAACTAGTCATGGCATACACTCCTAAAACATTACAAGAAGCCATCCAGTGGTTCAGCGATTACGACAACTGCCGCAAGTTCATGGTAGCCGTTCGCTGGCTGGATGAAGTGGTCCGCTGTCCGCATTGCAACTCCGACAAAGTGACCTATCTGGCGAAGGCGAAGCTGTACCGCTGCTATGGCTATCATCCCAAGCAGAAGTTCTCGCTCAAGATCGGCACAGTGTTTGAGGACTCGCCTATTCCACTTGAGAAGTGGCTTCCTGCTGTCTGGCTTGTCGTGAATTGCAAGAATGGAATCTCCAGCTACGAACTTGGCAAAGACCTTGGAGTAACCCAGAAGTCCGCATGGTTCATGCTTCATCGCATCCGTCTCGCTGTTCAGTCGAAGTCCTTCGTGAAGCTTGGCGGCCCCGGCAGCGCACCTATCGAAGTTGACGAAACTTTCATCGGCGGAAAGGCACGAAATATGCATCGGGCAAAACGTGAGCGCCTGAGCCGTAATGGCGGAATGCAAGGTGGAAGCGGGAAAGCTGTTGTTATGGGAATGCTGGTACGCGGCGGTCAAGTGAAAGCCACTGTCATTCCACATCGCAAACACGGCATCACTGAAAAGATCGTGCGCGAAGTCGTGGAGCCGGGAACAGAAGTTCACACCGACGAATTTCCGGGCTATTACAACTTGAAAGAAGGCTACGTCCATAGGGTCATCAATCACCTTGAGGGATACGTTAAAGAGAACGTGCACACCAACGGAATCGAAAACTTTTGGAGCCTATTGAAGCGCGGATTGAACGGCACTTACGTCGCGGTCGAACCATTCCATCTTTTCCGTTACGTGGATGAGCAGGCTTTCCGCTACAATAACCGCGCGACGAAAGACAATCCGCTGACTGATGCGGATCGGTTTCATTTAGCCTTATCGCAGATTGCGGGGAAGCGGTTAACCTTTGCGGAGGTGACTGGTAAGGTGGGAGAAAGCGCGTTCTAAATCTTTGCGCGGGAAGCGCGGGAAGCGGCCTTCCGCTCCCGCGCTCGTTTCTCAGCGTCGAGCTTAGCCTTAATCTCGGAATGCGGCACGGCCACAAGTCGCCGCATGAAACTCGTGAATTGTCCAAAATCACCCGTAACATTCTTGGCGGAGTGGGTCGGGCGAGTTGGCTTTTGTGGCACGACACTAGGAGTGTGCAATGTCGTGCGTCAAAAGTCAACCTAGATCCCTGCACCCACTCGCCTTGGGAGATGAAGTGAACTTTCGCCTTACTTATGATGGCCCGCTTAAAGCAGCAAGCCAAAGCGAAACCCGCAGATTGGAAAAACACGCGATTCGACTTGTTTTCAGCGAACAATTGAATCAACTCTTAAGCCATCGCAGCGATGTCACAGAAAAAGAATGGCAGAATATGCCGTGGGAAGATTTCCACGCTATGGTTAAAAAAAAGGGCGATCTTACTTTTGTGGCGCTGGTTAGAGGAAGACTGAACCTCGTCTGCGATTTGGACATTCTCTTTTTGCGCCGAGAAAACCCTGGTCAATTGATTTCTGGCGGTGGTGACATTGACAACCGGATTAAGGTTCTCTTCGATGCGCTGCGAATCCCGCAGGACGATAACGAAGTTCGCGGCATTCCCCCTCACGATAAGATCATTTTCTGCCTCACCGAAGATGACAGGCTGATAACTGGATTTCGAGTCACCACTGACAGACTTCTGGAACCCGCACCTTCCGAGCATGAACAAAACAATGTGCGCCTAATTATCGATGTCGAAATCAAAGCAACCAAACTGACGGAAGAAAATCTGGCCTATTTCAGTCATTTCTAAGGTTCTGGCCGTGTTTCTATTCGGCGTCACTGTAGGTGCCGTCATTAAGTCCGAAACAATTTAGGAGCATTCCTTTATGGCAACGGTTGCTGTTGAGGCGCAGGATTTGCTTGCTTTGGTTCGCTCCTGCAAAGAATATGAACTTGACGCCAGAGCGCATCTAGCCACTTGGAACAATCTTCGATTCGCAGTAAACAATACTCAACTCGATCAGCGATACGCTGACTCCTATCGCGCCGAGCGAAATAATTACGCCAAGACGGCAGATTGGAAATACGCTCCCATTGTTGAGGCCATTGATCACGGTATTCCTGTTGCTGACGCTCTAAAGCAGGTAGCAGATCGGCTGCGCCGCTAGCGGTCCAAGCTTCTCTTTGTGCGGCGTCAATGATGTCCTGCCCTGCTTCCCACTCTTCTTTGGTCAGATTGCCATAGCAACTCTTGGGCATCCCGCATCGCCCTGTCACGGCATTTTCATTCTGCATTTTCCCTCCTAGTCAGTCAAGTATATTAATACCTTTATTTCTGCCACCGAATCAAGAGGTTGGCGGAAATTGACTGCCTCAGGGGGCTTGACAACTTTTCGGCACCAAGGCAGTTTCCCCTGCTTTTGGTGAGAAATTTCTAAGCTTCAACCGGGCCCTCGGATGCGGAGAGCTAGGGGACGTCCCGTCTGTCCCCGGATTTCACATGATCAGTCTGGTGGAGGTCGACTTGGGACATCTGGTCGTTCGGAAACGGCGCATCGCGGTATACAAAGTGAACCGGAGGCCGGGGGTCACCTAGCACCAGGCTAAAAGCCCCGCCCTCTCGCAAAGAACGCGAGAAGGGCAGGGCACCCGGTTTTTATACGAAGGGAAAGCTTGGGCGGGTCCACGCCCGCTTTGTGGGTGGTGAAAGGCTGGGCCAGCCCCCGGGAATTGACTGCCTCAGGGGGCTTGACAACTTTTCGGCACAAAGGCAGTATTCGCCGCTTTTGTTGAGAAAGTTCTAAGCTTCAACTGGGCCTTCGGATGCGGAGAGCTGGAAACGTCCCGTCGGTTCCCCGGATTTCCGCCCAGGCTCAGTTTTTTGCGGCTGTCTTTTCGGTGGCCGAAGCGTTTGTCTCCCGAGCCGGCGATTTCTTCTTCGGCACCGTAATCTGCTCGCTCGGCCTGAATGCGGGATGGTACGGGGCGTCGACTTCTATACGCGCTTCGTGGAGTATGCGCTTCTTGCGGGAATGATTTTCGTCGACGGGATCGTCGTTCCAGAACGAGTCGTCGTGGGTGTAAATTCGTTTGATGCCTGCTTGAATGATCGCATTGCAGCACGCAAGGCAAGGAAATTTCGTTACATAGATAGTTGTCTCTTGGAGAGGACGACCGCCAACGCGGGCCGCGTTTACGATCGCGTTGTCCTCGGCATGGCAAATGACCCTCAATTTCTCCGCTGCGTCGAGGAGAGTCTGCTCGTCGTCATGCACACCACGCGCCAGGCCATTGAAGCCGGTTGAGAGAATAATATTGTCTTCTGACACGATAACTGCGCCTACGGGACACTTCGGGTCTTTGGACTTGATCGAAACGGCCTTGGCGATGTTTAGAAAGTACTCATCCCAGTTATCTACGTGCGCGGGGATAGAAATTCGAGGCGGTTGTGCGTCTGGTTCGGATGAGATCGGAATAGGTAAGACGGGCTGCACCTCTGACATGCCAACACCTCCCCCATCTTCTGATATTACGGGTAGACTGCGCCAGGAGGCAACGATTAAGTTCCATAAAAGGTCCGGGCCAAACTTTAGTTTCCATGAGGGCCACCTGGCCGCTTGGTCTTGAGGAATGGACTGCTCGCGCCCCCCGTTATGGACCTAGCTTCTTTGCAAATACTATATATAGTATAGTAGGTACAAGTCGCAATCAGGGATTGCTATCGATTCTGCCCTGGGAAGTCCAGCACGAGGACATAACGAGGCACCCGGCGAGAAAGAGGCGGTGCCTTGTGGATTCATGTCATTTCGCATTTTGACGATTTCCTTAAACAACTCTGCCTTACTGCGGGTGAATGCGAGGACGCCGACGGAAAAGCCGAGCGCGTTGCGCGCTGTCTGTGGAACAATTACTACGTGGGCGAGTTTAATCCTGCATGCTATCTGAAAGTGGGTTCCTACGGAAAGGGAACCTCCTGCCGCCCGCAATCAGACTTGGACATGCCGTTTTTGTTACCGTGGTCCGTCCACTCGCGCGTTGATGGATTCCTCGGTAACAAGCAATCTCAGCTTCTTCGGGAAATTAAGCGTAATTTACTTGAAACTTTTCCAAGCACAGACTTGCGCGCGGATCGGCAAGTCGTTCTCGCACCTTTCACTACTTACGATGTGGAAGTAGTACCCGCCTTCAAATTTCAAGACGGAACATTTCTAATCGGCGACACGAACGGTGGGGGAAGCTGGCGTACGTCTAACCCGATTGCGGAATATGAAGACATTAAAACGTCGGACTCTTTGACAAATGGAAAAGCCACCACCTGCTCCGAATGGTAAAGGCATGGAAACGGGAATGCTCAGTCGAATTGAAGTCGATATGTTTGGAGGTTGCGGTCTGCGTATTTGTGAAGCAGTGGATATATCGTAGCCACACGATTTTCTACTATGACTGGATGGTTCGGGACTTCTTCGCGTTTTTGTCAAACTATGTTAACGGATGGGCTCGCCCTGCAGGATCGCAAGAGCAGATTGACCTAGGAGATGGCTGGGCCAGCAAGTGCGAGAGCGCGTACAGTCGAGCGCTAAAGGCGTGTGAATTTGAACAACAGGATGAGGAGCAGGCCGCTGCCGGAGAATGGCAGAAGATTTTCGGGAGCCAATTTCGCGGTAGGCTTTTGGCTCTGCGATCGCTGCTGGCTTTGGCATGAACCACGAAGAAGATGGTCGAGCTTACGTCCTGGCGACGGCCCGTGAGTTGTACGGCCGAGTGGTCTATAGCCACAAGACCCATGAAAAAGAACGCGAGCTCTGGGGAGCGAAGATCTGTACCACTGGTCGGACTAATGTGGTACTTGTGTCTCTTACGACGTTTTCTTCCATCGTATCGGTAGCACTGCGGCCTCTGTGGTCGCTCATCGTAACCGCAGTTTTGGCCACAATTACTACGGCGTTCGTGCTCTGGCAGGCCAATTTCGATCCGGTCGGTAAAGAAAATCATCACCGCGCGGCCGCAAAGGAACTGCTGTGGATTCGTGAGCAGCTTCTCCTGCTAATAGAGCGGTGCCACGTGTCATCAACGCCCCTTGCGCAGCTGCAATCGGGGTTGGATACCTTGACGCGCGAATTGACGAGCGTATATAAATTTGCGCCGAGCACTTCGCCGGAGGCATATGGAAAAGCTGACGCATCCCTGAAGAAAGGCGAATTCACTTTTAGCGACGAAGAGATTGACGCATTTCTGCCGACTGCTCTCAGAAAGAACACGCAGACAAGGTAGTTCAGTAACTCCCTGGGCCTAGTGTCACAGGTTCGCGTCCGTGCTTGGGACGTTAACCTAGGTCGAGGAACACTCGCCTGGCTTGGCCGCATCAAGCGCTCTTGCGTTGACTGAGCGGCTGGATGCTTGACAAACGCGAGCTCGCTGCGACTATCAGGCTGGAGAGGAGTTGCATGATTGCCACGTCGCGGTTGTCGAAGGCGTGAGGAGCGCCGGAGAGAACCTCGAATACGCCCAGGGTTCTGCGGAAATGGCGAAGCGGAGCTGCAAGGATCGACCGCGCGCCAAGGCGGTGGCAACTGGCCAGATCGACGAGAGGGTTTCGCTCGGCATCGCGGCTGGCCCACCTTTGCGGGAACGTAAAGGTGAGGCCAGCCCCCTCGCTCCTTGGCGATCCTTCAGTTGCGTGCATACCGTTCAGTGTTTTGGGTTGCTGAGGACCGACGGATTCAATGGACAGCCCGTTCCGAGCGAAACGCAAAAAGTTGAGCGTCGCTGCCGCCGCCGAAGCCAGAAGCATAAACTTCGCCGTTCGCAACCGTGGGACAGGAAGAACCGGCACTTCCCATCGAATAGAGTGAGAGCAGATCGCCCGTGCTCGCGCTGAGGGCATAAAAGGTGCCGCTGCCAGAAGTCAAATAAACTACACCGTTTGCCACCGCTGGCTGACAGCGAAGAATGTTATCGGTTGGAGACCTCCAGACGATTGCACCGGTGTAGACGTCGAGGGCCAGCATCTCGTTCGTTCCACCGCTGTAAACTATCCCGTTCGCCACAGCCGGAGAAGCTTGCCATGGGTCTTCCATATAGTTCCAAATCAGCGTGCCTGTAATCGCATCCAGGGCATGCACTCCGGTGTACTGTGCGTCAAGCAAGACCACGCCGTCCGTTACCGCTGGCGACCCCGAGATGAATCCGTCAGCAAAATAACTCCAGAGTAAACCGCCGCTTTTCTCGTCTAGCGCATAGCACACACTTGAATCCGCTGCTTGATCACCCGGACAGTTGTAAACGATCCCATTGGCTACAGCCGGAGCAGCGAAGATTTGACCAGCATCCGATGAGTAGCTCCAGAGCAGTTTCCCGGTCGTGGCGTTCAGAGCATATAAAGTGCCATTTCCCGCGCCAATGAAGACGCGTCCATCCGCAAGGGTCGGAGGAGCATCGGTGATGCCCGTTGTGCTGATCCTGTACTTCCACAGCAATTTCCCCGTGCGACCGTCCAAGGCGTTGAGGTTGGTCGAATCATTTACGTACACCACGCCGTCCTTGACTGCGGGAGACGACACAGCGTTGGGATAGGTCCAGAGAAATGCGCCTGTTCCAGCCTCGAATGCATACAACCCGGACGAGGTACCTCCGCTGTAAGCGACATAAACCACGCCGTCGGCCACAGCTACCGCGGAAAAGCCGTAGCTACTCTGCGCTGTATGGCTCCAGACCAGGTTGAGGCTTCGGACGGTGCTATTGTCCAACACGTTTTCGTACGGATTGAAACCGGACTTACTCGGATCAAACCCCACCTGCGGCCAGTCCGTAAACACCAGGAATGGTTGCTGCGCGCCCTTGTCGTTATTCCGCTCCAGCGCTGTGACCCAATGTTCGCCAGGACGCGCACTGCGAGGTGCATAGATTCCCGCGCCGTGGAATTCTCCCTTTCCGTCGGTGATCACGAGCGCTTTGTCCTTGGTATCGAACAAGATATCCACTCCCACGTTCGGCTCAAATCCAATGCCCGAGACGAGAATCTTGCTCGTTGGCGGTCCTGATTTCTTCGAGAGAGTGATGGAAGGCGTGGCGCTGGCTAACCCAGCGAGCAACAGACACGCAAGGAGCGGAGAGGCGAGAAAAGTAAGTGCTACACAGCGCTTCCGAGGGGTCAACATAATCCCTCCTCGTTCAAGCCGCAAATGGGTGGCGGAGACAGCGTACTTGAGACGTGCCGACAATCTTGTCGGCTTTGCGTTGGTTTGTCAAATACAGCAGATGGTTACAGTTCTGGTTTGGTCAGGCCGCGTCTGAAGATTGTTGACACAATAATATCGTCCATAGCATTTCTTGAGGGTCGTTTCGCCCACACCGCGTCGTCCCGGCAAATCTCTTCAACGGATGGCTGCTGGCTTCTCACGCCGCCAAAGGAACAGCCCTTGCGATCCCATCGCTAGTAGGGCAAGGCTTCGTGGCTTTGAAGACGGCGTGGTCACGGTGGCCGGACTTGCCTGTTCCATGTCGCCGGCGGCATCCGGTCCCTTGGTCTCGCCTGCAATGATTGGCTTGTTCGGGATGGTCTCGTAAGCGTAACCGGTCAGGGTGGCGGTGATGGATTTTGTATCCAGATCGATCCTCACCCGTGCCCAGCCGAAGTGAGTCTTCCCTTTGATTTTGAATTTCAGGCCCAGAAACGCCTGGTTCACTTTGAGCCAAGGCCCAAAGGAACCTGAATCAAAACTGCGTTCAGCCATGATCAGGCCATAAGGATCTGCCTTAAACGCTCCCTTAGGTCCGACTCGCTTACCTGGGCGCAATGCGGCCGCGCAAGCTCTGCTATGGCTAGTGGCTCCCCAAATCTCATTCCCCGCTTGGGCCCGATAAACCTGCACACCTCCGTAGACGGCAAATAGAGTGGCACTCGTACGGTTACTCAAACTGAAGTCGGGGATTCCATCGTGGTTGAGGTCAAAGGAGATCAAGCCACCATTAGGAACAATTCTTACGTTCGCCTTTGTGTAAATGATCTTCCCCTCGGAGGGCTGTGCCAAAGCAAGCAAGCTCACACCCGCCGCGCCGGCCGCGATTGCGTACATGTTGATCTGCTGATGAACGGAGTGGGAAAGGTTGGAAGCGGTCTTACTGGCCCCGAGCGACCATGACATAGAGGCCTCCGCGAACGGGCCTCCAAATTATCTCCCCCCTCCAATCGGGAGTCAAGGTGCAAGGGGTTGTGAAAACAGCGTGCAAAAGACTTGCCGCCGGCGCGCGGCATTGGGGGACTCGGAGAGGGATGGGACGTTTCCCGACGAATGCAGCTGAAGACCTCCCGTGCCCGGTTTGTCCCCTATTTCATTAGCGTGCCCGAGTAACCGATTCAAGCGGACTTGCGCTGACTGAGCGGCTGGATGTTTGACAGGCGCGAGATCGCGGCGACCATCAGGCTGGAGAGGAGTTGCATCGTTGCCACGTCGCGGTTGTCGAAGGCATGAGGAGCGCCGGAGAGAACTTCGAACACGCCCAGCGTTCTGCGGAAATGGCGGAGCGGAGCTGCGAGGATCGAGCGCGCGCCCAGACGGCGGCAACTGGCTAGATCGACCAGTGGGTTTCGCTCGGCATCGTGACAAAGGACCACCTCGCCGGTGCGGACACAATCGGCGGAGATTCCGGAGTCGGTTTGCAGGCGAACGCCGAGATCGGGCGCGGTGCGGCCGGTGCGGGCTCGGCAGATGATTTCGTCTCCGTGGCGCAAGGCGATGGCGGCGCCGGTGGCTCCGGTCAACGCCTGGGCGCGCTCGGCAATCACGCTGATCGCGGGCTCAAGATCGATCTCGCCGGGATGAATATTAAGCTCGTTGCTGGAAACATGGACCATGCTTTGCACCGGGTGCGAACCCATGGCTCGGGCATGACTGCGCGAGGGAGCGAGAGTTGCGAACGACGCGGGAACGCGGTCTTCACAAAACGGTGCAGGTACGGTACGGAGCAGTTCGCGCACCAGGCGGTCGAGTTCAGCGTCCGCGATCAGATGGGCTGTCTGCTCTCCTCGCAACGATCCTCCGAGGACTCGCGACAGGCTCAACACGGCTCTGGAGCCGCAAGCCATGCAGTACGGAGTGTTGTTCTTGCTGATCAACTCACATGCGACACAAAACACAGCGGTCTGCAGACTGAGAAAGCTGATGTCCTGCCCGGTGAGCTTTTCTTTCATCTTTCGGATTTCCTTCCGCGAGTTGTTCTGGGCGAGTGAATGGAGAAAAGTACATGGGATGTCCAGAATTCAGAAGTGACCGGGCTGGTTCGGGTCTGTGGATAAATGTGGCCTTCGCATCCTTTGTGTACCTCTGTGTCCTTTGTGGTTTCAGCATTTGTACTTCATTAACCACAAAGGACACGAAGGTACACGACGGGAACGTCCGGTGTGCAAGGTAATCAGAGGATACTCAGCTGGCTTGTGCCGCAACTAATCCTGAGCGCTGGTCGGCGGCGGGCATTATTTCGAACGCGGGATTCACGGTGCGATCCAAGGCATCCGCCAATGCGACGGGGAACACCGACGTGAGCAGAT
>Ga0210405_10002942_pt1 | contig 17111 bp, 19 predicted proteins | sample IncBWH11MmetaG_FD_155492 | JGI IMG/M metagenome (GOLD analysis project Ga0210405, IMG submission 155492) | Forest soil microbial communities from Barre Woods Harvard Forest LTER site, Petersham, Massachusetts, United States - Inc-BW-H-11-M | ecosystem: Environmental > Terrestrial > Soil >... | reverse complement strand
AGCCGTAAAACCATTGCGCGGGGAATGCCGGGTGTTTCCGGTGTGACCGTGGTGACTAACGCGTGTGCTTTCTACACTACACACGCGGCTGCGGGCGCATCGAGCGCCCGGCATTCCCTGCGCCCTCATTTGGGCGAAGGATACATGCACGACTCGGGCGTATCGCGCCGCGGGAGGGACGATTCATGTTTGTTTGCCGTCATTGCGAGGAGTGAAGCGACGAAGCAATCCATTCTTGCTTTGCCGTTCCATGGATTGCTTCGCTTGCGCTCGCAATGACGATGCTACAAACCTCTGATATAGCTTCGCCCTCAACGAGACCCTTGGGGAACCCCATGCTCACCCTGCATCATCTCAACGACTCCCGCTCGCAGCGGATTTTGTGGCTGCTCGAGGAGCTGGGCACGCCTTACGAGATGAAGCGCTATCAGCGCGACGCCACGACGCGGCTCGCGCCGCCGGAACTGACCGCCGCGCATCCGCTCGGCAAGTCGCCCGTGATTACCGACGGCGGCATTAAAATCGCGGAATCAGGCGCGATCGTCGATTACCTCATCCGCACCTACGGCAAGGGGGCGATGATGCCACCGATGGGCACGCCCGATTACGAGGCCTACAATGAGTGGCTGCATTATTCCGAGGGCTCGGCGATGCTGCCGCTGATGCTGAACCTCTATGTCTCCAGGTTGAGGGAAGCCGGCGCGCCGCTCCATCCGCGGATCGACAGCGAGATCGCCAACCATCTCGGTTATGTCGATAGCGCGCTGAAGGGCAGGGAGTTCTTCATCGGCAATGCACTGACGGGCGCCGATATCCAGATGAGCTTTGTCGGCGAAATGGCCAAGGTGTTCAACAAGCTCGGGTCGTATCCCAGTCTCGCGGCCTGGCTCACGCGATTGCATGCGCGCCCGGCGTTCCAGCGTTCGATCGAGAAGGGCGGCGCCTACCGCTTTGCGAAGTAGGCTTTGTTTTGATGTCGAAACAGAAACAGATGAAACCCGTGTTGCGGCTGTGCTTGCTGCCCATGCTGATGGTAGCGGCTTGCACGCAGCCAAGTTTTTTGAATTCAGGCGCTTCAAATCCGCCAACGGACCCTTCAACCGTCGATCGCTCCCATCAATCAATTGGCAATATCTCGGCTCACGAGTTCCAGCCACCCCCCGATCCGGTGGTGGTCGATGAATCCGTTCAACCTTCTTCGATCCTGCCAGCCAAGGTTGGTGAGTGTGCCGACACCACCATCACCAGCATTACCGACCGGTTTGGCGCGGATTTGACGCCGTCCAAAAAGGGGTCCGATAAAGGGACCTTCATCAGATTCAGCAATTCCGGTGTCCAAGTTTCGCTGGTGAAGGAGCGCGCCATCGTTCGATCCCAGGTCTTTGACAAGGTCAACATGTGTCTGGTCGATATTCCCAAGAATTGCCCAGCCGGGGATAATCGCGGGCGCGTCTACAAGACAACGAATCTGAGAACGGGAGAAAGCTGGAGCTTGCCGAACGATATCCGTAGCTGCAGCGGGGCGTAGTCTCGGGATCGTCGTGCCTTCACGTGCTTGCGAAGGCCAAATTTGCCGGGTTATCCCAACGAGCCGGGTTTGCTATGAAACGTCATTCCGGGTTCGCGCTTTGCGCGCGCCGGAATAATGACGAGGACAGGAACACCGTCGCCGACAAATGAGCTCTGTTACCCGACGATCTTTCCTCACCACCGCCTGCGCCGGACTTGCCGCCGGTGCGCTCATGCGCGGGGCAGGGGCGGCGGAAGGTCAGACGCCCGATCAGATGCTGGACGAGCTGATCAAGGAAAACCAGGAGAACGGCATCGGCAACGGTTTCGACAACGCCTCGCGCAACGTCAAACTGCCGAAGAAATCACTGCCGACGCTGTCGCCCGCGACTGCGGAAACCACGCAAACCTCGATCGTGCAATACGAGGCCATCGTCGCCAAGGGCGGCTGGCCGGAAGTGCCACCGGCCGAGGGGTTGCGTGTCGGCGTCAGGAGTCCGGCGGTGCCGGCCTTGCGCGAGCGGCTTTCGATCGCCGGCGATCTTGAGCTCAATTCCGGCGACCGGCAGGTGTTTGATTCCTATGTCGAGGCCGCGGTGCGTCGCTTCCAGGTGCGCCACGGGCTGCACGCCGATGGTATCGTGCACGAGGCGACCCTGCGCGCGCTCAATGTCCCGGCGCCGGTCCGCCTTGCGCAGCTTCGGACCAATGCGGTCAGGCTGAAAAGCCTTACCGGCAATCTCGGCAGCCGCATCGTGGTCGCCAACATTCCGGCCGCCCAGATCGAGGCGATCGAAAACGGCGTCGCGATCACGCGTCATACCGCGGTCGCCGGCAAGCCCGACCGGCCCTCGCCGGACATCCAGAGCAAGATCGTGCAGATCAACTTCAATCCATTCTGGACCGTGCCGGTGTCGATCATCCGCAAGGATTTGATTCCGAAAATGCAGGCCGAGCCGGATTATCTCACCAAGAATCACATCCGTATCTTCGACGCCAGAAATAACGAGCAGTCGCCGGCGCAGATCGACTGGTATTCGGCGGAAGCCGTCAATTTCAAATTCAAATAGGACGCCGGCGATTTCAATTCGCTGGGCTCGATCCGGATCAATTTCCCGTCTCCGCACGGCGTCTACATGCATGACACGCCGTCGAAGAACCTGTTCGGTGAAGATTTCCGCTTTGCCTCCTCCGGCTGCATGCGCGTGCAGAACGTCCGCGAGCTGGTGTACTGGATCCTGGCCGAAAGCCCGGGCTGGTCGAGGGCCGAGATCGACGACGTGATCAAATCCGGCGAGCGCAAGGACGCCAAAGTGGCAAAACCCTTGCCGCTGTATTGGGTCTATGTGACCGCCTGGGCGACGCCCGATGGCGTGGTCCAGTTCCGCGAGGATATCTACAACCGGGACGGGGTCAGCTGACCCCGAGACGGTTCCCTACCAGGGTATGCCACCATATCTTGCATAAATATCAGGTGCCCACCGCAAGCGCTTGGCCATTGCCGGGCGATGTGGTATCCCGCAAGCACTCTTTCGACCGCCATATGAGACCGACCGCAATGCCCCTATCTGGTTGCGGCGGTGGAGATATTTCACCCATGAGCTCTTCTTCCTCCAGCGCCAAGACCGCATCCGCGCCCGACTCGTTCTTTACGGCTAGGCTGACCGAGGCCGATCCCGACATCGCGGCCGCGATATCCGGCGAACTCGGCCGGCAGCGCCACGAGATCGAGCTGATCGCGTCGGAAAACATCGTTTCCCGCGCGGTGCTGGAAGCCCAGGGTTCGATCCTCACCAACAAATATGCCGAGGGCTATCCGGGCAACCGCTATTACGGCGGCTGCGAATGGGTCGACGTGGTGGAGACGCTGGCGATCGAGCGCGCCAGGAAACTGTTCGGCGCGGGTTTTGCAAATGTGCAGGCCAATTCCGGCAGCCAGATGAACCAGGCCGTATTCCTGGCGCTGCTGCAGCCCGGCGATACCTTCATGGGGCTCGACCTCGCCGCCGGCGGGCATCTCACCCATGGCTCGCCGGTCAACATGTCCGGCAAATGGTTCAAGGCTTCGCACTACACCGTGCGGCGCGAGGACCAGATCATCGATATGGATGCGGTGGCCAAACAGGCCGAGCAGGTGCGGCCGAAACTGATCATCGCCGGCGGCTCGGCCTACTCGCGGTCCTGGGACTTCAAGCGTTTCCGCGAGATCGCAGACAGCATTGGCGCCTATCTGATGGTCGACATGGCGCATTTCGCCGGCCTCGTAGCCGGCGGTGTGCACGCCTCGCCGGTGCCGCATGCGCATGTCACAACCACCACCACGCACAAGTCGCTGCGCGGTCCGCGCGGCGGCTTGATCCTGTGCAATGACGAGGCGCTGGCCAAGAAACTGAACTCGGCAATCTTCCCGGGCCTGCAGGGCGGCCCGCTCATGCATGTGATCGCGGCGAAAGCGGTCGCGTTCGCCGAGGCGCTGCGTCCGGAATTCAGGATTTATGCAAAGAACGTGGTCGAGAACGCCAGGGCGCTGGCCGAAAGCCTGCGGGCGCAGGGCCTCGATATCGTTTCCGGCGGCACCGACAACCATCTGATGCTGGTCGACCTCAGGCCCAAGGGCTTGAAGGGCAACGTCTCGGAAAAGGCGCTGGTGCGCGCGGCGATCACCTGCAACAAGAACGGCATTCCCTTCGATCCGGAAAAGCCGTTTGTCACCTCGGGGCTGCGCCTGGGTACGCCGGCCACCACCACCCGCGGCTTTGGTGTCGCCGAATTCAAGCAGGTCGGCGGCATGATCGCCGAAGTGCTAAGCGCGGTGGCGCAGTCGCAGGATGGCACCGCGCCTGAGGTGGAAGCTGCCATGAGGGAACGGGTGAAAGCGCTCACCGATCGCTTTCCGATCTATCAATAGGTATTGGCCGGATGCGTTGCCCAAGCTGCAACAGTCTCGACACGCAGGTGAAGGACTCCCGTCCGACCGAGGATTCGGCGGTGATCCGGCGGCGGCGGGTATGCGTCACCTGCAATTTTCGTTTCACCACCTTCGAGCGGGTGCAGCTGCGCGAACTCACGGTCATCAAGCGCAATGGCCGCCGGGTGCCGTTCGATCGCGACAAGCTGGTGCGCTCGCTGCAGATCTCCTTGCGCAAGCGTCCGGTCGACCCGGAACGGGTCGAGAAGATGGTCTCAGCCATCGTGCGTGAGCTCGAAAGCGGTGGCGAGGCGGAGATATCGTCCGAGGCGATCGGCGAGATCGTGATGGAGCATCTGCGCCAGCTCGACGACGTCGCCTATGTGCGTTTCGCCTCGGTCTACCGCAATTTCCGCGAAGCCAAGGATTTTGAGGCGGTGCTCGGCGAGCTCTCCGGCGACGACGACGCGCGGATTGCCCTGTTACGCAAATGATCTTCCGCATTCTGGAAGAGCAGCTCGCGCAAAAAACCAGGGAATCGAAGGCTGCCGACCAGCGCTTCATGCAGCTGGCATTGGCGCTAGGCCGGCGCGGGCAGGGCCGCACCTGGCCCAATCCAGCCGTCGGCGCCGTGGTGGTCAACGACGGGGTCATTGTCGGGCGCGGCTGGACGCAACCGGGTGGCCGTCCGCACGCCGAACCCGTGGCGCTTGCGCAGGCCGGCGAGGCGGCCCGCGGCGCCACGCTCTATGTGACGCTTGAGCCGTGCTCGCATGTCGGCAAGTCGCCCCCCTGCGCTGATGCCGTGATCGCCGCCGGCATCAAGCGCGTGGTGTCGGCGATCGAAGATCCCAATCCGGAGGTGGCAGGCCAGGGGCACGCGCGGCTCCGCGCTGCGGGGATTATTGTCGATATCGGACTTGGCGCCACGGAGGCTGCGCGCGATCACGCCGGGCATATCAGGCGCATCCGCGACAAGCGTCCGCATGTGATCCTCAAGCTCGCGGTATCTGCTGACGATAAAATTGCCGCCGCCGGCCGCAAGCCGGTGGCGATCTCAGGTGAGGCCGCAAAGGCTCGCATGCATCTGTTGCGCGCGCAGAGCGATGCCATCCTGGTCGGCATCGGCACGGTGCAGGCCGACGATCCCTTGTTGACCTGTCGCCTGCCGGGCATGGAAGCACGCTCGCCAGTGCGGGTGGTGCTGGACCGCGCGTTACGGATATCAGGCACCAGCCGGCTGGTGCATTCGGCCCGCGCGACGCCATTGTGGCTGATGACGTCCGGCCCTGCCGAGGCGGCTGCGGCGATGAAACTGGGCGCTGCCGGCGCGCAGGTGATCCGCGTCGTCACCGCGGCAACGCCGCCGGGGTTGGACCTGTCGGCCGTGCTGCGCGCATTGGCGGAACGGGGTATTACCCGGCTCCTGGTCGAAGGCGGCGCGCGCGTGGCCTCGTCGTTCGCTGCGGCAGGCCTTGTCGACGAATTCTGGCTGCTGCGCGGCCCGGATGCCGTCGGCGCCGAAGGCATCCCGGCGCTGGATGCTCTGCCGCTTACGTCAATCACGCAGTCGCCGGGCTTTCGCGTTCGTGCTACCGAAAACCTCGATAAGGACACTCTTACCGTGTACGAGCGCGTCTAATGTTCACCGGGATCGTCACCGACATCGGCGAGATCGTCAGCCTGACGCCAACCGCCCAAGGGCAGTTGCATCGGCTGCGCATCGCCTGCCGTTACGACCGCTCGACCATCGCGGACGGCGCCTCGATCGCCTGCAACGGCATTTGCCTGACGGTGGTTGGTTCGGGAATCGCACAAGGCGAAACCTGGTTCGACGTCGATACTGCCGCCGAGACGCTCGGCATGACCACGGCAAAACACTGGATCGTCGGCACCAAACTCAATCTGGAGCGTGCGCTGAAGATCGGCGACGAGCTCGGCGGCCATATCGTCGCCGGGCATGCAGATGGGATCGCTACCATCGTCAGGCGCGATGATCTGCCCGACATGGCGCGGTTCAAGATGCAAACCACCCGCGAGCTGGCGCGCTTCATCGCGCCGAAGGGCTCGGTGACGCTGGATGGCGTGTCGCTGACGGTGAATACGGTCGACAACGTCGCCTTTTCGGTGCTGATCATTCCGCACACGCTCAATGTGACGACGCTCGCCGGTTGGCGTGCGGGCAGCGAAGTCAATATCGAGGTCGATCTGATGGCGCGCTACGCCGCGCGGCTGTCGGAAATGAAATAGCCGGTCGTCATGTCCGTGCTTGTCACGGGCATCCACGTCTTGGCGGCAGTAAGGAAGACGTGGATGGTCGGGACGGGCCCGGCCATGACGGAAACCGGTAGGTATTCGCGCTTGGCTTCCCCCACGACGGCGACTACAAACGCGCAGCGTTGACATTTAACGTAAACACCCAATGTCAACATTCTGAAATGGATTGGACAATGGCAGACGCGCGGCGCGCACAGTTGAAGGATCAGACCGACATTTCCGGCGCGCGCGCGCTGATCGTCGAGGCGCGCTTTTATGACGATATCCAGGACGCGCTGCTTGAGGGCGCGGTCGCCGAATTGAAGGCCGCGGGCGTCACCCATGAAGTGATCACGGTGCCGGGGGCGCTGGAAATCCCTGCCGCGATCGCGATCGCACTCGATGCCGCCGAGAGAAACGGCAAGCCTTATGACGCGGTGATCGCGCTCGGCTGCGTCGTCAGGGGCGACACCATCCATTTCGAAATCGTATCGATGGAGTCCTCGCGCGCGCTGATGGATATCGCGGTGGCAAGGAGGATTCCGCTTGGCAACGGCATCGTCACCGTCAACACCGACGCGCAGGCGTGGGCGCGGGCGCGACCGAGCGAACTCAACAAGGGCGGCGATGCCGCGCGTGCCGCGCTCGCCATGCTGCGGATCAAACGCCGGCTGACGCGGGCCTGATCATGGCAGAAAACAAAAAGACGAAACCGGCAAAAGGCCCGGACAGGAAGGCGAACCGCCGCGGTGCGGCGCGGCTCGCCGCCGTGCAGGCGCTCTATCAAATGGACATCGCCGGTGCCGGGATCAACGATATTTTCGCAGAGTTCGAGAGCCATTGGCTCGGCGGCGAGGTTGAAGGCGACAAATACCTGCCGGCTGAAGCGGCATTCTTCCGCGACGTCGTGTCGGGCGTGGTGCGCGATCAGGCGAAACTCGATCCCTTGATCGACGACGCGCTATCGCGGGGCTGGCCGCTGAAGAGGATCGACGCCATTTTGCGTGCCGTGCTGCGAGCCGGCAGTTACGAACTCGAACATCGCAAGGATGTCCCCGGCCGCGTCGTGGTGTCGGAATACGTCGATGTCGCGCACGCTTTCGTCGAGGCCGAGGAGACCGGCATGGTGAATGCGGTGCTCGACCAGATCGCTCGCCAGTTTCGCGCCGACGAGTTTGTGCGGGCGGGCGGCTGAGATGATCGCCCCCGGTACAGGTTCATCCGGAGAGGATTCCCTGATCGCGCGGTACTTTCGGCCCCTTGCGACCGACCCCGGCGCGTTCGACCTTGGCGACGACGCCGCCATCCTGAAGGCACTGGGCGAGGACATCGTCGTGACGAGCGATGCCATCGTCGAAGGCGTCCATTTTCTGCCGAACGATCCTCCCGACACCATCGCGCAAAAGGCGCTGCGGGTGAATCTTTCCGATCTCGCGGCGAAAGGCGCGAGCCCAGCCGGCTTTGTACTCACGCTCGCCCTGCGCACGGCCGATGATACATGGCTCGCACCATTCGCGCGGGGGCTGGGTGCGGACTGCGTCGGGTTCGGCTGTCCGTTGTTGGGCGGCGACACCGTCTCGACGCCGGGTCCCGCGATGATCTCGATCACCGCGTTCGGGCGGGTCGCCCCGGGCAAGATGGTTCACCGCAGCGGCGCCAAGCCTGGCGACCGCATTGTGGTGACAGGCACCATCGGCGACGCCGCGCTCGGCCTCGACCTTCTCCGAGGGGGCAGGGTGGCGGCTGCCCTCGCGGGTGACCCTGCGGCAAGGGAAATGCTGGTCGGGCGCTACCTCCTGCCGCAGCCTCGTAACGCGCTGGCCCGGGCGGTCCGCGATTATGCCCATGCGGCGATTGATGTCTCGGACGGGCTTGCAGGCGATCTGGCCAAGCTTTGCGCGGCGTCCGGCGTGTCGGCCGTCATCGATGTGCCGGGCATCCCGCTGTCCGCAGCCGCTGCGGCAGCGCTCGCGGCTGGCGCCGTCGGCATCGAGGATCTGGTTTCCGCCGGTGACGACTACGAGATCCTATGCGCGATCCCCGAGGAAGGCTTTGAGCGGTTCGCACGAGCTGCCGATATCGCGGGAGTGGCGGTGAGCTCGATCGGGACTGTGATCGCGCAGGCGTCGCCTCCGAGATTTCTGGATGCGCAGGGCAGGGACATGCCGCTGCCGCGCCTCTCCTACAGTCATTTCTAGGATTTAGCCGAAAAGCGTCGGTTTGGTCGTAAAATGCCTGCCGAAATCGATCATTTTGGCGCTCCACGGCGTTGCGCGAGAGATTTGATTTTGGCATGGTCCCGCCCGATTTGAGGCCGCCCTGTTGGGCAGGGCAGGCCTTGTTTTATGCGCCGGCCGCTCTCGCGGCGACAGGCGTGGGGTGAGCATCAGGTAGATCCGAGGCAAAATTCAATGACAGCATTATGGGTGATTGTGCTCTGCGGAGCGCTTTCCATCGTTTACGCCATCTGGGCGACGGCATCGGTTTTGAAAGCGGATGCCGGCAATCCGCGGATGCAGGAGATCGCGGCCGCGGTGCGCGAGGGCGCGCAGGCCTATCTCAAGCGCCAATACATGACGATCGGCATGGTCGGCATCGTGATCTTCGCGCTGCTCGCCTACTTCCTCGGCACGCTGGTGGCTGTCGGCTTCGCGATCGGCGCGGTGCTGTCCGGCACCGCCGGCTTCATCGGCATGAATGTGTCAGTTCGCGCCAACGTGCGCACCGCGCAGGCCGCCACCATCTCGCTGGCCGGCGGACTCGAACTTGCCTTCAAGGCAGGTGCGATCACGGGACTTTTGGTCGCGGGCCTCGCGCTGCTCGGCGTCACCATCTACTTCGCTTATCTCACTCAATTCCTGGGGCTTCCCGCCAACAGCCGCACCGTCGTCGATGCGCTGGTAGCGCTGGGATTCGGCGCGTCGCTGATTTCGATCTTCGCGCGTCTCGGCGGCGGCATCTTCACCAAGGGCGCTGATGTCGGCGGCGACCTCGTCGGCAAGGTCGAGGCCGGCATTCCCGAAGACGATCCGCGCAACCCCGCCACCATCGCCGACAACGTCGGCGACAATGTTGGCGATTGCGCCGGCATGGCCGCCGACCTGTTCGAGACCTATGCGGTGACCGCGGTCGCCACCATGGTGCTGGCCGCGATCTTCTTCGCCAACTCGCCGCTGCTGGTGAATATGATGACGCTGCCCCTTGCGATCGGAGGGGTCTGCATCATCACCTCGATCATCGGTACCTTCTTCGTCAAGCTCGGCGCCAACCAATCGATCATGGGCGCGTTGTACAAGGGCCTGATCGCCACCGGCATCCTGTCTCTGATCGCCGTTGCCGGCGTGATCGACTGGCTGATCGGCTTCGGTCCGCTGCAGGGCGTGAAGTTCACCGGCATGGCGCTGTTCGAATGCGGCGTTGTCGGCCTCGTCGTCACGGGGCTGATCATCTGGATCACGGAATACTACACTGGAACTGACTACCGCCCGGTGAAATCGATCGCGGCCTCCTCGGTCACCGGCCACGGCACCAACGTGATCCAGGGCCTGGCGATCTCGATGGAAGCAACCGCGATGCCCGCGATCGTCATCATCGCCGGCATTCTCGTCACCTACAGCCTTGCCGGCCTGTTCGGCATTGCGATCGCGACCACGACGATGCTGGCGCTGGCTGGCATGATCGTGGCGCTCGACGCCTTTGGTCCGGTCACCGACAATGCCGGCGGCATTGCCGAAATGGCCGGCCTGCCCAAGGAAGTCCGCAAGGCCACTGACGCACTCGACGCGGTCGGCAACACCACCAAGGCGGTCACCAAGGGCTATGCAATCGGCTCGGCTGGTCTCGGTGCGCTGGTGCTGTTTGCGGCCTATAATGAAGACCTCAAATACTTCATCGCCAACGCTACAAAGTTCCCCTACTTCCAGGGCGTGCAGCCCGACTTCTCGCTGAACAACCCTTATGTCGTGGTCGGCCTCTTGTTCGGTGGCCTGTTGCCGTATCTGTTCGGCGCGTTGGGCATGACGGCAGTCGGCCGCGCGGCCGGCGCGATCGTCGAGGAAGTGCGGCGTCAGTTCCGCGAGAAGCCCGGCATCATGCAGGGCACCGACAAGCCGGATTACGGCAAGGCGGTGGACCTGCTGACCAAGGCGGCGATCAAGGAGATGATCATTCCGTCGCTGCTGCCGGTGCTGTCGCCGATCTTTGTCTACTTCGCGATCTACTTCATCGCCGGCGGCGGCGCGGCCGGCAAGTCGGCGGCGTTCTCGGCCGTGGGCGCGATGTTGCTGGGCGTGATCGTGACCGGTCTGTTCGTCGCGATCTCAATGACTTCGGGTGGTGGTGCCTGGGACAACGCCAAGAAGTACATCGAGGATGGCCATTACGGCGGCAAGGGCTCCGACGCCCACAAGGCGGCGGTGACGGGTGATACCGTCGGCGATCCCTACAAGGACACGGCGGGTCCTGCCGTGAACCCGATGATCAAGATCACCAACATCGTGGCGCTGTTGCTGCTGGCGATCCTGGCGCACTGAACGGCGAATCCGACCAAGACAAAACCCCGCGGTGCGAGCCGCGGGGTTTTGAATTTGGCGGATGAAAGAATGCAGCAATGACGGCTGCGCGCGATCGGCTTACTGACCCTGACCGAAGTTGAGCGCCTTGAACAGCGGCGCCACATAGTTGATCTCCTGGCCTGATGTCGGCGTGGTGCGGCTGATGAAGTCGAAGATCCTTCCGTCCTTCAGCCCGTAATTGGCGAGCCGTTTCACCTGGCGGTTCTTGTCGAAATAGATCGCGATCACGCGCTGGTCGATGATCTTGTCGTTCATGAAAGCGAGCGGACGATCGGCGCGCTGCGAAATGTAATAGAAGACTTCGCCGTTGAGGGTTGCGACCGTGGACGGCGTTCCCATCACGATCAGCACCTGATCCTGACTTGCGCCGATGGGAATTTGCTCAAGCGCGCCCGGCGGCAGAATGTAGCCCTTCTGGAACTGCTCGCCGCAGCCGCCCAGCACCGCGCACACCAGCGCGATCGCAGCGGCGGCGCGCATACTGCGCCAGCGCACTGCGAGGACGCGCGGAGAGCGCTTCTGGCTGGATTCAATCATTCCGGAACCGGTCCCATCCCCTTGCATCGCGTGAGGCATTGACGTACCGGGCAGCACGTCGGATTGCAACAGGCGCGGGCACCCAGCAAACCATTGGGGGCTCGCTTGCGGAACCCACAATGCTTTGGCCGTTCAATCACTTCAGGAAACCCCGGGCACCCTCGCGAGGTACCATCGAGGGCATCTATGGCATGATCGTGACGCAAGCGCGAGAACCGTCATTCTACCGTGATCTGGGCGTACCGGACACGGTTAACGGTCGTTTTGATCTGCTTGTGCTGCATTTGTGGATCGTATTGCGGCAACTTAAGTCCACCGAAGGCGGCGAGAACCTTTCGCAGGCGCTTTTCGATCACTTCTGCGACGATATGGACGCCAATTTGAGGGAAATGGGTGTCGGCGATCTTGCCGTCCCCAAGCGCATGCAGGCCTTCGGGGAGGCGTTCTATGGCCGGGCAGCTGCCTATGATCTCGCTTTTGCGTCAGACCGGGAGGCGTTCGCACAGGCGTTGTGCAGGAACATCCTGAACGGAGAGGGCATCGAAAGAGCCCGGCGGCTTGCCACTTATGCCGAGACAGCCATCGCAAGTCTGACAGGTCTGGACCAGGCTACGCTGTGGGGCGCGGCGTGGAAATTCCCATTGCCGGCCGAGGCAAATGCCTTGCCGTAAACAGAGACGATCAGCACGATGAACAAAGCAGATCCATGGAGCGTCCGCGTCACCGTGGCGCAAATCCCGGACACCGGAATGCATCGCAACTTCGACGCTGACCAGGCGTCGCGCAAGGCCATGGCGGAGGTTGCGGGATTGCGGGAAGTCCTTTCGGCGAGCGCTTCCCTCGATGTGGCGCCCAAAAGCGGTGGCCGCTTCCATGTCACGGGCCATGTGCGGGCGCGGATTGGACAGACCTGTGTGGTGACACTGGATCCGATCGAGAACGAGATCGACGAGCCGATCGATCTGGTCTTCGCGCCAGCGGAGCAAATTCTGAATCTGTCCGATCTGGTGGATGAGGCGGCCGAAAGCGACACCGAGATTCCTGATCCCCCAGAGCCGATCATTGATGGTGTGATCGATCTTGGCCGGATCGCGACCGACGCGTTGTTCCTGGCCGTGGATCCCTACCCACGCAGACCGGGCGCGACCTTCCAGCCCCCCGTGGAAACTGTCGATCCCAATGATCACCCGTTTGCCGCGCTCAAGGCGCTAAAGCCGGATGCCAAGCCGCCGGCCTCTAAAAAGCGTCCCGGTAACCCCGGGGGCGGAAAAGGCGGCTGAAAGGCCGTGGTAGAACTTGCGTGGCAACAAATCTGAGTTCGGCTTGACCTCGTATTTCATTCAGTGCGTTGAATTTGTGGCAGTTATTGACATATTCCAGATCTGCCGCGGCGCGGCTGGGCCACCAAAAGGAAGCCGTCAAGAGGTTGTGTCGGAGCCGGGAAACGCTATTGTCGCGGCCCGGCCGGGGCGTAGCGTAGCGCTTCGCCGATCGCCGCTAACCGTGGCGGTTTCCGCGGCCCAGCGTTCAAGTCCGCAAGAGATCAGATTTCCGGGACGTTCATGCCTCAAAAGGTTCGAATCGCGCTTGACGCCATGGGTGGCGATGTCGGCGCATCAGTGGTCATTCCCGGCGCCGCAATTTCATTGAGCCGACACCCCGACACGGAATTCCTGCTGTTCGGCGATCGTGCCGTGATCGACTCCCAACTGGCAAAACATCCGGCGATGAAAGCGGTTTCGCGGGTCATTCATACCGATGTCGCCGTCGGCAACCACGAAAAGCCGAGCCAGGCGTTGCGCCGTGGCCGCAAGGCCTCGTCGATGTGGCTTGCGATTGAAGCCGTCAAGAAGGGCGACGCCGACGTTGCGGTGTCCGCCGGCAACACCGGTGCCCTGATGGCGATGGCGCGGTTTTGCCTGCGTATGCTGCCCGGGATCGACCGTCCGGCGATCGCGGCGGTATGGCCAACGATGCGCGGCGATTCGGTGGTGCTCGACCTCGGCGGCAACACCGGTGCTCTGATGGCGATGGCGCGGTTTTGCCTGCGTATGCTGCCCGGGATCGACCGTCCGGCGATCGCGGCGGTATGGCCAACGATGCGCGGCGATTCGGTGGTGCTCGACCTCGGCGCCACCATCGGCGGCGATGCCCATCATTTGATGGCGCTGGCGGTAATGGGCAGCGCCATGGCGAGCGTATTGTTCGATCTCGATCGGCCGACGGTCGGCCTGCTCAACATCGGTGTCGAGGAAGTGAAGGGCGGCGAGGAAATTCGCGAAGCCGCTGAATTGCTGCGGGCGATGAATCTGCCCCAGCTCGAATATATCGGCTTTGTCGAAGGTGACGGCATCGGCAAGGGTGCCGCGGACGTCATCGTCGCCGAAGGTTTCAGCGGTAACATCGCCCTGAAAGCGGCGGAAGGCACGGCGCGCCAAATCAACGAATTTCTCCGCGCGGCGCTTGGGCGCACGTGGCGTGCCAGGATCGGCTATCTGTTCGCCAGAGACGCCTTCAAGGCGCTGCGCGACAAGCTCGATCCAAATAAATCCAATTGCGGCGTGCTGCTCGGCTTGAAAGGAATCGTCGTCAAGAGCCATGGCGGGACCGACGCCGAAGGCTTTGCCTATGCGGTGGATGGTGGCTATGAGATGGTCCACTACGATCTCCTTACCAAGATCAATCAAATGCTCAATCGCGACGGCACTGTGCTCCCGCCGGCGCCGACCGCGCCGGAGGCTGTCTCGTGACTGCGATACGCTCGGTCGCCCTCGGCTGCGGCTCCTATTTGCCGCAGCGAGTCCTGACCAATGCCGAACTGGCCGCGCGAATAGACACCTCCGACGAGTGGATCGTGCAGCGTACCGGCATCCGCCAGCGCCATATCGCTGCCGAGGGCGAGTTCACCTCGCATCTGGCGATCCATGCGGCGCGCTCGGCGCTCGCCAATGCCGGGGTAGACGCGCAGTCCATCGACCTGATCGTGCTGGCGACCTCGACGCCGGACAACACCTTCCCGGCAACAGCGGTCGCGGTCCAGGACGGACTTGGCATCCACCACGGCGCAGCCTTCGATTTGCAGGCGGTCTGTTCGGGGTTCGTCTTTGCGCTCGCGACCGCCGATAACTTCCTGCGCACCGGCGCGTTCAAACGCGCGCTAGTGATCGGCGCCGAGACATTTTCGCGAATTCTTGACTGGAACGACCGCGGCACCTGCGTGCTGTTCGGGGACGGTGCTGGCGCCGTCGTGCTGGAGGCCCAGCCGCAGCCTGGCAAGTCCTCCGATCGAGGCGTACTGACCACCCACCTGCGCTCCGACGGGCGGCACAAGTCCAAATTATATGTCGATGGCGGCCCCTCCTCGACCCAGACGGTCGGCTATCTCCGGATGGAGGGCCGGGAAGTGTTCAAGCATGCCGTCGGCATGATAACCGACGTCATTGTCGATGCCTTCGAGGCGACCGGCACCAGCGCGGAGGACATCGACTGGTTCGTTCCTCACCAGGCCAACAAGCGAATCATCGATGCTTCGGCGCACAAGCTTCATATTGCGCCGCAGAAAGTGGTGCTCACGGTCGACCAGCATGGCAACACGTCGGCTGCCTCAATTCCACTGGCGCTGTCGGTTGCGGTCGCCGACGGGCGCGTGAAGAAGGGCGATCTGGTGCTGCTGGAAGCCATGGGCGGCGGCTTCACCTGGGGTTCGGCGCTCCTGCGCTGGTAAGCGGCACGTTAAAAAATCGATGTACTTTGCTTTCTTCTTTCATGCTATTGCATTGATGAGCGCTGTTGACCGTGGCTAGTTAAGCTCTTAATTTCAGATACGAATTGAACTTGTTCGCCGTGAGTTGGGGCAGGCGATGACCGGAACCGGAAAAACCGTCACACGTGTTGATCTGTGCGAGGCCGTCTACCAGAAGGTAGGGCTGTCGCGCGCGGAATCATCTGCGTTTGTCGAGCTCGTCTTGAAGGAAATCACCGATTGCCTGGAGAAGGGCGAGACGGTGAAACTGTCTTCGTTCGGCTCGTTCATGGTGCGCAAGAAGGGCCAGCGCATCGGCCGCAATCCCAAGACCGGCACCGAGGTGCCGATTTCGCCACGTCGCGTGATGGTGTTCAAGCCGTCTGCCATTCTGAAGCAGCGGATCAACGGTCACAGCGGCGCCAACGGCGACGGCAATACCGACTAGATCGATCTTTCAACCGGGGCGACGACAAGGGGAGCGAGCATTTGGACAAGGCGCCGGATGCGTTCCGAACGATCAGCGAGGTCGCCGACGATCTCGACATCCCCCAGCACGTCCTCAGATTCTGGGAGACGCGCTTTGCCCAGATCAAGCCGATGAAGCGGAGCGGGGGCCGCCGCTACTATCGCCCGGACGATGTCGATCTGCTGCGGGGCATCCGCCGCCTGCTGTACGGCGAGGGCTACACCATTCGCGGCGTGCAGCGCATTCTGAAAGAACACGGCATTGGGTCGGTGCAGCGGTTGGCGGATGCCTCTGCGATAGCCTCGTTCGGCGCGATCGAAGAGGTGATCGGGCAAAGCATTCTGGAGCAGGATGACGGCGAGGCCCCCAGTCTCGACCTCGATGACGACGATTATGACGGCGGGGAGGAGCGCAGGGCTTCTCGCCTGGCCGGACGCGATAGGGGCAGAAATCTCGAGGCGGTCGACGAAGACCCGATCCCCGGGGTGGCCGAGCTGTCGCCAGCGTTTGACATCGAGCGTCTGCAAGGCGTGCTGCAGGATCTGATCGCCTGCCGGCAATTGCTTGATGCCGCGCTGAAGGGTAGCTGACCGCCTCATCGCCGCGGACGACCTCGTCTCGGCGGAACCGGCATTGGCCGCTGCCCGGTGCCAGTCGCGCGCCTTGCGCGCCAGCCGGATCGAAGCTAAGGGAACGGGATCGGAGCGTGGCGCAGCCCGGTTAGCGCACTAGTCTGGGAGACTAGGGGTCGGAGGTTCAAATCCTCTCGCTCCGACCAATCATTTTCATGCTCAGCTTCGACGTGCTTCCAGATATCGAGGTTTTTCGGAGCCACATCGGAATCGGACCCGCCAGAGCACGCGGCTTAGGGTCCTGAGGCGTCTGTCCCCTACAAAGGCGCCGGTGTTTGGGAGATGATCTTCCCGATCCGCGCGTAACCCGACACGGCAGATCGCAAGCGCCGACGTCTTCGCTTGCGATCCGCTCAGGATTCCTACATCGGCGGGGTCAGGCCGTCCTTGCCGAAGAGAACTGCGCCGCCGTTCAAGGTTCCGTCCGGCTGACGTTGGGTCGGCACGAACACGATCGCGCCGGGTTTGATCTCCTCCTTAGTGA
>Ga0210405_10002940_pt1 | contig 17131 bp, 17 predicted proteins | sample IncBWH11MmetaG_FD_155492 | JGI IMG/M metagenome (GOLD analysis project Ga0210405, IMG submission 155492) | Forest soil microbial communities from Barre Woods Harvard Forest LTER site, Petersham, Massachusetts, United States - Inc-BW-H-11-M | ecosystem: Environmental > Terrestrial > Soil >... | reverse complement strand
GGTCATCGACAGGGCCAAAGAACACGACGAACAAGGACACTCTTTGAAGTGAACGGAGAAGTGCGCTCATAAATAGCTTGCCAGAGCCGACGTTGTTAGAGATTTCCGGTTACGACTTATCAGGACTTAGCCGAAAACTACTTGCGGTAACAAATGTGTTCTCGCGATTTGATGGGTTAGAATCAACGCGATGACCGCTCGTATCATGAGCGGGATCGTTACCTTATATAGGAAATCACGGAGCGGCCAAACAATGGTCGAGGATATTTCACACCGGAGTTGGGTACAGCGGCAGGAGTACGCCGTCTCTGGCCGGAGGTCCTATGAATAGGACTGCTCGATATGCAACGTTCGTTGTTCTAGCGCACGCAGGGGTCGTCTTTTGGCACCTGGTTCTGGTAGCGAAAATCACTCCGGGGCTTACAGAGCATCAAGTGTTGGCCGCCACGACCGCGATAAACTTGGTGCCCACGGTTGCATTGGTGTTGCTGTGGACCCACTTTCTCCGCCTCGGGGGATTTCTTCTTTTTCTTCCTCTGGCCGTAGGGCTCGTGATCGGAGGCGGTGAACATTTTGTAACTCCGGGACCGCTTACTGACTCTCGCATAATATAGAGCTATTCTGGCCATAAAGAAGATTGTTTCCAGAAGGCAGTGATCAGTCGCGGACGGCGACGCATGCGACGTAGCGTTCGGCGCGCAGCCTCACTCAATTGCCAGTAGTCCTTGGGGCAGACATTGGGCAACTCGTGTTGCTTCCAGTAACCCCAGATGTACTCGACCGGGTTTAGTTCCGGCGCGTAGGGCGGCAGATAGGCGGTGGCAATCCAGCCTTGCAATTCGGCGATGAAGTCTTGTACCAAGCGGCTGCGGTGCGCCGGCAGACGATCCCACACGATCAGCAACGGCTGATCCAGGTGACGCAGCAAGGCCGCAAGAAAGTCCACGACTTGTTCCTTTTTGATGGCACCGGCATAGATGCGAAAGTAGAAATTCCACAACGTGAGTCCCGCTGCGACCGACAGAGTCTTCCAATTAAAGTTGTATTGCAGGATGGGTGTCTGTCCGCGAGGCGCCCAGGTGCGACAACGATGCGGACGCTGGCTCAGTCCGCTTTCGTCAATGAACACCAGGATGCGGCCCTCTTTCAGCGCTTTTTTTTTAGCCCTGGCCACACCTGCTTCTTCCACTGGCGAACCTGCTCTTCATTGCGCTCCCGGGCTCGCCCTTCCGGTCGCTGCGGACTCCAGCCCAGACCCACGAGAATCTTCCACACATGGCCCTCGTGATAGCGCACCTGAAATTCCTGCTCGATCAAATCGGCCACTCGGGGACAGGTCCACAGGGGAGTCTCATAGCCTATCCGCTCCGGACCTGCGACCAGTAGTTTCTCTAACTGCTGCCGCTGCTTCTCACTCAAACGCGGCATGCGACCGGCCCGTCCCGCTTTGCGCAGCGCGGACTTACCTTGGGTGCGATAGTCGTGCGCCCAACGAGCCACCGTCTGCGGGACAACGCGCAGTTGCCGAGCAATCTCGGCTTGACGCAATCCACGCTCCAACATTTGAATCGCTTGAAAGCGTCGTTTCTCTAAGGCTTCAAAATCGCGAGGTACTCCAGCAGGGTTTCCCATATCCGGTTAGACGCAGCATATCGGAAAATGGTTCGCTATATTATGCGAGATTCAATAATATCGCGATTGGCGAAGCACTTCAGATGGTGATCGAGCACGTCCGTTGTTGATTTCATGGTGGTCTCCTAATCAGCGACAACAAACGCTCGCCGGTCCTATGTGTTTTAGGCGCTATGCCGTAGCGGCATAACAGATGAAAGGGCCTCCACGACCTCATCCGTGGTCAGAATGGCGCTAGCATAGTTCGGAAGATTGGTGGCAAGAGCGGCGTGCATGTGCTGGTCCGAGTAATCTGCGGTCGCATCTTTTACCAGCGTGACGTCGTAGCCAAGCTCGGCGGCAAAGCGGACCGTTGCTTCCACGCATGTGTGTGCGATGAGCCCGATCACGATGAGCGTGTGGATACCATGCTTTTTGAGAAGCAAATCCAGATCCGTGTTGGCAAAGCCGCTGGAACACCAATGCTCCCGGGCCACGACATCGCCCGGCTCAGGTTTGAACTCGCTGCGGATCTCGCCTCCCCACGTGCCCTCTGCAAAGACCTTACTATTCCATGCGGCCTTCTGGATTGGTGCAATGTACTTCCAGGTCTCGTAGTCGCCCGGGCGGTAGCGGTGGTGCATTGCATAGAAGATGCGAATGCCCGCTTTCCGTGCAGCAGCCACAACCTGCGACATGTGCGGGACACAATGATTGGCCTCCGCAACGTTCTTGATGCGAGGCCATAATTTGCCGCCCTCGGAAATAAAATCGTTGTATGGATCGATGACGAGTAGTGCGGTGATCTCTTTGTGAAGCTCCAGATTTGCCATATTCTTTCCTCCTGCGTCCGCAAGTCAGGCTTTCAATTGCGCGACACTGCGCATACGCATCATTCAAGCTAGCTGGGCTGAGAGCCCGAATCGTCTCGCAGCCTGCGGCCCTCGCGTATTGCACCGCCAAATGCCCAAGCCCGTCGAAACTGAAGAGAGGGCCTCCGCTCGGCGGAGGCCCTCTCTCTTAGCGGCTGCGACACAGTGCGCACTTAGTTGCCGGCGACCCCGGCGGCTGCGCGTGCAGTGCGGGTGAGTTCAAGAGTCAACGCGATCTTCACGTTGTCCCGCACGCGAGGCGTGGCAGGGTCCGGCCCGGGGTAATCTTCAACGACCGTGATCGGAGCCGACGGGCGAGAAGAGATGACGACTGGTGTGCCGGTGCATCCGGTTCCGTGATATTCCTCGCCGATGGTAGCGGGCTCCTGGCAGTTCTTATCCTCAAGGACGACTGGCCAATTCGCATCGGTCACCGCTTCGAACAGCCCGGGGAAGTCCTCGGTCTTAATGCCGGCGGATGCGACGAGTTTCAATTTGCGGCTGCTCCCGGCTTTGGCCTCTGCGGCAGCGACGTTTCGAAATACAAAAGTCACTTCGCGAGTGGCGCTGCGCAGTTCGGGTTCCCCATACACGGGACCGCCGTACGCTTCGCTATCGGTGATGAGGAAAGGGCGCTCGAGGTGGGAAAGCGTAAGATCACCGGTAACCGCAAGATCGCCGTCGCCGGTGAGTTTCACTTCTTTAGATCGGAAGTTGATGACGGTCGAGCGAGGCACGTTCGAGAACTCGGCGGTATCCAGGCTGCCGTCTGCGTTGATCGAGGCCGGGCCCTGATCGGCGGGATAGATCGTGAAATCGAACCAGGAATGTGTCGGCGAGCCCGCCTCCAAGCGGACGGATCCCCTAACGCGCGCAATGCCAGCATCCAATATTGTGTTTGGGTCGGCAGTGGAACCGACGGAGAGCCGGCCGGTGGAATGTTCGGAATTCAATTTCCAATTTGTGTTCTGCGCAAGCGCCGGTGCTGCGAATCCTGCCGCGAGCACGGCAGCCAGGGCGAATTGAGTGACTTTGCTTTTCATTTTCTCCTCCTGCTATGATCCCGTACTTTTCGGACTACAATGTGATAGATTCACATCGCGCATATGAAGAACCATGAAACTTCTTTATAATCAGTATGCGAATGCAGCATTCTGCGGAATGAGGAATAACGAGCCAGGAATCTTCGCGGAACCCGGAGCATCAGAAAGAGCTGTAGAGAGGTGATAGGAACTCATGAACCTCATTGACCTGGAGGCTTTTGTTTCCGTTGTGGATCGCGGTTCCATTGTGGCGGCAGCGGCGGGACTCCATCTCACGCAGTCGGCTGTGACCCGCAGAATTCAGAACCTGGAAGATGCGCTCGGGACGCCATTGCTTGACCGCCAGACCCGGCCCCTGCAGCCCACTCGCGCCGGACAGGAGACTTACGAGTTTGCCAAGCCGGTGCTGAACTCAGTGAACGATCTGAAGACGGGCATCATGCTGGGGGGAGAGCCGTCTGGTGATTTTCGCTTTGGCATGTCGCGAGCCCTGGGCGACCTTGCGATAGGCGCACCGATCAGGTGCCTCCGCACCGATTTCCCAAAGGTGCGGGTCCAGGCGTTTGTGCAATGGAGCGGAGTGCTCTTGGAGCGTCTTGCGAATCGAGTCCTGGACTGCGCCGTTGTGCTTCTTCCTGAGGAAAATACGCCGCCAGCGTCGCTGCTGTCGGAATGCCTTGGACCAGAACCATATGCCATCGTCGCTGCAAAGGCGAAACGGTTTTCGCAACCCGCCACATTTCAAGAGCTTTCTGCGAATGCGTGGGTTCTGAATCCTAATGGGTGCGGCGCTCGCCAGCAGCTCGAAGCGGCATTCCTTCAGCGCGGGCTTCCATTTGTCCCTGCGGTGGAGGCGGAAGGATATGAGCTGCAACTCTCACTGATTTCTGACGGAGTGGGACTGGGGCTCGTGATGCCACAGGTGTTTTATTCCTCTGCCTTGCGCGGACGCATAAAACTGGTCAAAGCGAAGGACTTCTCTCCGATGCAAAATATCTGGTTACTGCATTCCAGACACATCGGTCGGCTGGCTCCGGCTGTCCGGTGTGTGCGCGATGCCGTCAAGCAACAACTCCGCACGCGCCGATCCGCAGATTCTTAACGCAGACGTGGTTCGTTTGCTGGAGTGAACCGCTACAACGAGGCAGTTTCTTCGTGCACACGTTTGCAGGAAAGGAGCCACAATGTGGAACGGAAGAAAGGACGGCCGTACCGTATCGAGTTTCGCCGAACTCACGAATGATGTGGCCGACAACGCGGCGAAGTAATACCAGGAAATAGACATCAACCGCGCTCAAGGGGAGGACGGCTCGAAGTCACACATCGCAGGAACGATAATTGCGAGCAAGAGTAAGGCGAAAATCGCCAAGGCCGCAGCTACGAGAAGCAACCAGAGCCGTTCCAGCCATGCCTTCATTTGTTGTCCACTGGGACCAAAGACGCGCGTGTTTTCGTGAATGTTGGCGTCATCTGTCGCGAATCTTTCAGAGTGATATCCCACATTTTGGACAGCCGTCGTTTTCCAGGATTATCGTCGAACACCTTAATGATTCGTTCGGGATCGGTTTGCTTCAGCGTCTTGGCCATTGTAGTAACAACGTGGTCGGCCGCGGCGGCTCCGCCGGTGAACGTTGTCATGGAGGATTTTCTCGCTAGCCCCGCGTTAACACCCTCGCGTCGCGCCCGTTCTGGCAGGGTTGCACCCATGTGGTTATTGCGAGCCGCTTACCGTTTTGCACGAACGTCGCCCGGGAGACTCGAGTGGGGCCGTGTGGAAGCCGCCGAGCCGAATCAGCCCTTCACCCTTGGGCGCAGGAGGTCGGGAGTTGAACTCTCCACGCCCCGACCACTTGCTGGCTGAATGAGCTGCGCTTTTTCCTGCGCGGTATTCCTGCCATCCCCCTGGGAACATTTGAGAACAATTGACCTTCGAGCAAGTTCCTAGCATCCCTTTGCGGCGTCACGCTGGCGTGCGTGTATACGTCCCAATATGTCGCCATGTGCGCATGCCCAAGTTGAGCCTGTGCAACCTTCAGCGGCGTCCCTTGCGAATGTAACAACGAGCCGTGCGTGTGCCGAAGTGTGTGCCAATCGATTCGCTGCAGACCAGCTCTCTCGCATGCGGTGCGCAGACAATCGGTTAGGATTTTGCGTGCTCCCCATTCATTCTGCTGCACGGCATTGAATTTCTCGTTCAACGCGGAAGCGACAAAGTCGCCGGACGATCTCCCGAGAGGTCCTGAAAACGGAAAGATTGCAAATTACAAAAATTTGAGATAGGCTCTCGCGCATATTTCCCCGGTAGGACCCAGACGTGCACCTCCGAATCTTGACAACGAGTCTCGTTGTATCCCTCTTGGGCATGCTCGAAGCAGGCTGCGGCACGAGCGTTCAGAGCGTTCCGAATCCGCCGCAAGTTGCTTTTCTACCGCAAACCTTCCAGCCGCCGGAGAACTGCCTGCCTTGCCATCAACGCCAATACAACGAACTGCACAGTGCGGTGAAATCGGGCTATCGCAACGTGAGTCCGCTGTTCAACGGACTGGAGTCGGCCGGCAATCTGGTGAATGGCGGTTTGCTGCGGCCGGTGTATTCGGACAGCACGGTCGTCTTGCCTGATGGAACGCTGCTCAACACCAATATGTATACGACACCAATCCTGAAGGAAACCCGGCAGGTACAGGCAGGGTTCTGCTTTACGTGCCACAACGCGAACATCGAGGTCTTGGGCAACAACCCAAACAACCGGGAAATTCCGCAGCTCGCCGGACTAGCTACCTGCAATCCTGCGCCGCCCGCAGGGCAACAGTGTTTTCAACCGCAAGCGTTCCGGCCACTACGAGATTACGTGATGGTGGATGCTAACGGGAATCAGCTGTTGCCGCCCGTTCCCGGAGGAGATCCGCCGTCGGGCGCCCAGCCGTCGTTGGGCGCGGCGGGAATTACCTGCGATTTTTGCCACGACGAAGCCGGCCCCGATCTGAATCGCAGTTTTCAGATGGACGGGTTCGCGAACACGAGCTTACTGCTGAATCAAACGATATTGAAAACGGGTCCGTTCTCGGATCCAGTGGCCGTCAAAAACAATTTCCACGTGGCTAACCGCAATCCAAGCGACATCGCATTTCTCACCAACGGGAGCTTTTGCAACACGTGCCACGATGTGCGCGTGCCCAATCGGAACCTGACGGCTGAAGAACACAACATGAATCCCGGCGGGCAAAACGTCAGTTACTTCCGACTGGAGAATTTGAGCACGGAGTGGCAGATCGGTCCTTATAACGGCACGAATAATCCGTTCGGCCACCTGGTGCGCTGCCAGGACTGCCATATGTCGCTGTTCCCCTACGCCGGCACTTCCACCTACCAGGTTGGAGACATGACGGTGACCAGCCCAACGCCGGGGGTGTTTGCCACGGATTACGCAGCCGTGCCCGGAGTTGCAACGGCCGACAATGCTCCGCTACAGCAACGGCAAGTGGTCGAGCACTACTTCACCGGGGTGGATGTACCACTGATGTCACCCACTGAATTGAGCGCGCGACTCGGCCCCAACTACCCGGACCCCTATGGGATGGGAATTGACACGCACGGCGTGCCAAATGGGCTGGCGACGCGGCGGCAGGACCTGATGATGGCGGCGGCGCGAATCAGTCTCGGCAAGACGGACGCAACGACGCAGCTGGGACAGACGTTCACGGTGCGGTTGGAGGCAGTGTCGTTGACGGGGCACCGGCTGCCGGCGGGGTTCTCGCAGGAGCGCACCGTGTACGTGCAATTGGCTGTGACCGATGCCAACGGATTCCTGCTTTACCAGTCCGGTTACGTCGTAGACAAACCGCATCCGAATACCGGCGAGCCAGCGCCCGACGGCAATCTGGACGACGAAGACCTCGAGCATCTTCACGCGGTGGTTGACCCCGGCTCCTTTAGCGCAACCTATACCAGCGGAACCGGGACCAATGGCGGCAACAACGTCGTGTTTGAAGCCGGCCCGGATGACGGACCGGATGCGCGTATCTTCGAGGGGGCGCAGGAAGGACTGGTGCTTTTCCGGAACGAGCTGACTCATATCTTCCTTCCCGGACAAGCGATCGGGCGTATTGATGCTGCGACGGGCAAGCCCGTCTTAGCGCAAGGAGTACACTTCGAAGAAACGTTCCAGGCGGCGCTGGCAAACACCGTGGATAACTTCCGTTCTTTGCAGCCGTTGCATCCGCGAACGTACAACTACGAAATCCAGCTCCCCACGATGCAGCAACTGCAAGCGATCGGCGTGACGGTACAGGGGCCCCTGCACGTTCATGCACAAATTAATTTCGAGCATTTTCCCCCGCTCTTCATGAGGTTCATTGCTGGAGTCACAGGTGCGACCGGGCCGACCGGACATAGCCTGAATCTTATGGATGAGCAGCGCATTGACACGTACTTGAAGAATGTCAAAGGCATCGCCTCGGACGATTTTACGGTGAACTTGACGCCATGAAACTACCTTACCGATTTCCAATTTTGATCGTGGTTGGCCTTGCCGTGCTGCTGGTCTCGGTCTTCGCGCAGAGTGGCGGTTACACCCCGGGAGAGTTTCAGAGCAGCAACCCCAACTATCCGAAACCAAATCCGTTTTATTTCGAAGGCAAGATTGACTGGAACTTGCTGAACATTACCACGCCGTCAAATGCCTGGGAATACCTGCAGCGCGGAATGCACTACCAGGATGATATGGACGACGTTCCCGATGCGACTACCGACTATCAAACCTCGCTTTCCATGAACAGCCTGCAAAATCAGACTTGCCAGATCGTTACGGCGGCGACTCTGGTGAACGGTAATATTCCAACCTCGCTGACTCCTGCTCCTTGCATGTTTACCGTGCGCCTGCGCCTCGGATATCTGCAGCGAGAAACGAACCCCAGCAGCGCGATCGAACTGTTCCAGGAAGTGCTGCAAATTGATCCGCAAAGGTTAGGAGTCAACACGTTAATCGCCGAAACCTATGTGATCGAGGCGCAACAATCCACCGATCCAACGACGCAGCAGCAGGCATATGCCAACGCCGTGGCCGCGTATCAGGCGGAACTGGCGCTTTCACCCGTAACGGCGCAATTCACGGCCCTCACGGCGGATGCAGCGAACAACTCGAAGGTGCATTGGGAGCTGGCGCAGGTTTACGAAGCGACGGGGCAGAACAGTCTGGCGGCGAGCGAATTGCAAGCGTACTTGCAAGCAACGCAGTGGCACAGCGACGTCTATCCATGGCGGATCGCGCTGGCGCAAAACCAAATCCATACGCTGGCGGCGAAGAAATAAGCTTTCAACAGGCTAAACGGCAGTGAGGGGATCGAGTGTCAAGTCGGTTTCCAGCAACTTCGCGGCAGTGCGTGACCGGTCTCGCCATACTGTTCTTCTTGGCGGGAGCGAAGGCGCTGCCCTGCGCCACTCCCAAGGATGATCAAGCGGAAAATCGCGCTGCTGATAACATCGGCGCGGCCTGGGATAACCTGCTGCAGAACACGATTCCACAAAGCACACCGGACGCGGCACTGACCGCTGAGCAAATTCGTTCCGAACCCACACCGGCGGGCGACTTTCTGAATCATTTCTTCATGAATACGCGCACCGAGTACCTCCACACGCAGACTTACTTCACAGGACTCCCGACCGCTACCGGTGTGATCAATGCTCCTCCCACCACCATATTTAATCCTGCGGGAATTCCTTATCCGCAAGCTTTTCAGTCCAGTACGAACCTGATGTACAGCTTCCTGAACTGGGGCACGCGGGGCTGGCTTTCCGATCGCGTCAATTCCAGCTTTTCATTTGCTTACGGACAGGATTTGACGCATGTGACGAACGCGTCGCCGCAGCTCGACATTCTTAATACCACCGGCTCCAATCGCCGCCTCGAACTATTAACCGGCTTTGTGGAGATCAACGGGCGACCCACGGACGGCCTTTTCGCTGGCACCAGCTTACGGCTGGGCCGCCAGGACGTGTATGGCGCAGAGCTGGCGCAGATGGACGGCGCGTCGTTCTCGATGAACCGGCGGAAATTCTCCTGGACGCTGTTTGGAGGGCGGCGGTTTACGTTCTGGTCGGATCCGCGGGAACGAGCCATTGGCGGCGGGAATTTCCTGTTTCGATTGACTGACAACGCCAGCTTCGAATACGACACGCTGTATTACGTCCAAGGCACCAATCTTTTTCGCTATCGCCAGACAATCGGCAGCTCATGGTTGTTCGGGGCCAGCTATCGCATGGTGGGAAGTTCTCCGACGGATTTCACCGCGGATGTGATGTGGAATCCGAGCGATGGCAAAACGTCGCTGCGCGCCGGCTTTGCCGCCAAGCTTTCGGACAAGGACTACTTCTTCGATTACACGTATCCCGTGCACGACCAGGACCCTTACAACACGCTCACGCGTCTGAACCTGATGCCGCTGCAACCGTACACACAATTTACGATTGACGCTTCGCGCGCGATCAACTCGAAGTTGCGCCTGGGGGGTAGCGTGTGGGTGCGGGAGCTCACGAGCTCGGCAAATACCGGTCCCTTTGACAGATCCTTTCAGGACTATCGCGCGAACGCGCAGATTTTTCCTTGGAACAAGTTCGACCTCTTCGCCGGATATCACATTCAAAATTCCGACATCCCGACGACACCGGTGGTGCCGACCCCTTTCGACGACTTGACCACGACCGGGGCAACGCAGACTCAAGACATAAGCGTGGAAATCGGGCGCACCTTCATGGACGGGCGTCTGCACCTGCGAGCAGGAGGCTACTACCGGCAATTGAATTTCCGCGACCTCTTCACCATCATCAACGATGCCCGCGACAAGGGCGTACTGGCAAATGCATCCTTCGTCCTGAACCCCAAGTCGCGATGTTTTTTCGACTACGGTTTGGATTCGGACTTTCCCGTGTTTCGCCCAGCCATTCAGAACAGCCAGACATTCCGCTTCGGCATACTGTGGAGCTACTGAATGGGCGCTATGCAGAACTTTCTGGCTGGCGCGTGCCTCGCCGGCGTGTGCCTGTCGGTGTCCGTGGCCGCCAACCAAGCGGGATCGTCCGCGAAAAATCAAGCGGCATCACCAACGCAAACACCTGCGCCAGCGAAGGCGCCAACCCAATCGGCTGACACCCCATTTTACCTGCACGATTTTCATATTAAGCAGGCGGGGCTTGATTGCGACGCGTGCCACGTTCCGGAAAAGAAGGGCTCGATGGTGTTGCAACGTCCCGGTCACGATCAATGCACGCCCTGCCACGATGACGATTTTAATAAAGACATCAAGAAAAAGATCTGCGTGCAGTGCCATTCGGTGTTTCCGCCGAGCAGCAGTGAAGACCTGCTGCCCTACCCGCGCTATAAGGACCAGCGTCCAATTGTTTTCGATTTTTCACATGCGAAGCACATTGATCCGCACGAACGAGTGGATGCGCGTACAGGATTCCGTGCGGATTGCACCTTCTGCCACCATTTTCAGGACGACGGCGCCTTCGCAACATTTGGGAATCATGCTGTCTGCGCCAGCTGCCATTCCAAAACCGGCATGAAACCGCTGTTGAGCGAGAAGTCTACAACGGCGGACTGCCGAGGATGCCATCGGCCGGAAGAAATTGAAAATCCCAACGCCGCGACGATTCACCGCGTGCTCGCCTCCTATGCTGTTTCAGGAAAGTACCAGCACATAAAGTTTTCGCACGCTGTGCATTTCAAGGACAGGCAGGGCTATCACCTGGATTGCACCACTTGCCACTATGGAATCACATCCAGCACAAGCCTGAGCGACGCGACGCTGCCGAAAATGGTGGATTGCGTGAACTGCCATGACTTGTCGAAGAGCCTTGCGGCGAACTTTCGCATGTCCAACTGCAAGGTGTGCCATAACGACGAGCAATCCGGGCCCATGCCGGAGATTCATTCGGCCATTGTTAAGCCGGCGTCGCACACCGAGGGTTTCCGCATGCATCACGCCGAGGATGCCTCCAAGCCGGGCGCTGCATGTTTCGTTTGCCACATGAACGTGGCACCATCGGCCGTCGGCCAGCAGCAGTGCCTGGGCTGCCACGAGGTTATGATGCCCGTGTCGCATACGGCGCGATGGAAGGACGATGTGCACGGAAAATACGCGGCGCTCGATCGAACGACCTGCTCCACTTGCCACGTAACCGAATTTTGCAGCCGGTGCCATAATCAGACGCCGGCCAGCCACATGCCGCTGGCGCAATTCAAAGCGGGTGGTCACGCGCAGCTGGCGATGCTCAACGAACGGAGCTGCTTTACTTGCCACACCTATGCGGACACATGCGGAGAATGCCATGCGCAAACACTCAAGTAATTGGGGGATCGCAAATGGGTAGAAGTTGCGGGACAAGAAAAAGAGGCAGACGATCCTCCACAGCGGGAAGGATCGGTGCGCTGCTGTCCGTTGGTTTTGTCCTCTTTCCTTTCGCCACAGACGCCCAGCAGGAGGCAGCGCGTTTCCAGCAGGATCCGGTGGAGCAGGTGGGAGCGCGCGTGCTGGCAACGCTGGCGATCCTCGGGGTCGCCGTTGTAACGTACAGCCTGCTGAAATACCGGGGTGCGGCCGTCGGGCCAGTATCCTGGGGCTTGCTCATTGCCGGCGCAGTTGCCTTCCCACTGCTAATAACCGGGGTGGGAACAATTCTGGTCTTCGAAAGAGCTGAACGCGTGGAATTCTGCGCCTCGTGCCATGTCACGATGAAGGCATTTGTTGACGACATGAAGGATCCCAAAAGCGAAAGCCTGGCTGCGCTTCACTTCAAGAACCGCTACATTCCAGACGATCAATGCTATAGCTGCCATACGTCCTACGGCCTGTTCGGCACAGTCGAAGCAAAAAAAGAAGGGCTCAACGATGTGTACAAGTACTACACTCGGACGTTCCATCTGCCGATCAAACTGCGCCATCCCTACCCCAACAACGATTGCCTGAAATGCCACGCAGGGTCGGCCAAGTGGCTCGCTTCGCATGAGGATTATAAGGATGCGTTATTTTCCGGGCAGGCCACTTGTATGCAGTGCCATGCCGACTCCAACCCAGCGCACAAGCTAGCGCAAAATATCACGCCATGACTAAAGACGCTGACGTTAAGCCATTCAAACTAAACACCGTCGCCACGCGAATGCTGCTGATCGGTGCTCAGCTGCTGGCATTGATCATTTTTATTCTGGCGCTGCAATTCCTGAGGCGCACCACTGGCGGAACACTGTTCCTGTTTTCAACGATCGGGCCGGTTCTGGCGATGCTCGCGGTGCTAGCCACCCTGGGGGTGGCGACCTATCGCTTCCTCAGACGGCACAGCCTGTTTGTCATCGAGGAAATTGAGCCGGGCGAAGTAGTTTTTCGCCAAGGGGAAGAGGGTGACTGCGCCTATTTCATTCACGAAGGAGAGTTCGCCGTCGTGCGTGAAGAAAACGGAGCCGAGAACGTGATCGCCAGACTTTCGAACGGGCAATATTTCGGGGAGATGGCCCTGATCAGTGACGCGCCGCGAAACGCCACGGTCCGCGCTGTGACTCCGGCGAAAGTCGCAATTCTCGGCAAAGCGAATTTCCTGACGATGCTGAAAGTGATGCCGGTGACGCAACAAGATATCATGAAGAGAGTGGGTGAACGGGCAATGCGGCATTCTGCGAAATGATTGAACTGAATCCAACCTGAGGGAGAGTGGATCTATGCAAATACATCGAGTAGCAATCGTGGCGATTGGCGTTGCAATGATTGGCATCGCTGTGGGTATTCCGGCTGCGGGAGCTGGTGATGCGGCGGCTGGAAAAGACCTTTACATGAAGAAATGCAAGACCTGTCATGGTGCGGACGGCCAGGGCAACCCCGGTGTCGCAAAGTTGCTGAACGTTACATTTAAGCCACTCGGTTCAGAGGAGATTCAGAAGAAGAGCGACGCCGAGTTCAAGAAGATCATTACCGAGGGCAAGGACAAAATGAAGCCGGTGAAAGATTTGAGCGATGCGGATATGGACAATATTATTGCGTTCGTTCGCACGCTCAAACAGTAACCGGAGGAAGGCGCGGAATTTGTGACGTAGCGCGGTCCGAAATTCGCGATCTGCGGCGTGCGTCTTGCCCCGCCTGTCAGGATTCCAAGTGTCTGCGGTCGTGCTAGCATTGGCGGCGGTCCTGCCGTGACGTCAAATAAAAAAGCGGTTGTTATCCTGGGTGGGGGTTTCGGCGGCGTCTATACGGCGCGGCACCTCGCGAGTATGTTGCGGCCGGACGAGGCGTCCATAACCCTTATCAACCGGGAAAATTATTGCGTCTATCAGCCGATGCTGCCCGAAGTCATATCGGGCTCGATCGGATTGACCGATGTCGTCTCACCGATCCGGGACCTATCCCCTAACACCGAACTGATCACACGGGAAGTGCTGAACATTGATTTGAAAAACAAAACCGTGACGTTGAGCCCCGGCTTTCGGCCCCGCTCGCTGGAAATTCCTTACGATTATCTCGTGATTGCCTTAGGTGGCGTTACCGACCATTCCAGCAGGCCCGGCCTGCTCGAACACGCCTTGCCTTTTCGCACCTTGGCCGACGCACTGGCCTTGCGTAGCCATCTGATCCACGTCCTCGAGGAAGCGGAAGTCGAGAGCGACCCTCAATTCCGCAAGAAATTGCTGACCTTTGTGGTGGCTGGTGGCGGATTTTCTGGTGTGGAGGTCATCGCCGAGTTGCGCGATTTCATCGAGCACGCCAAAAACAATTATGCGCGCCTTCGCCGCGAGCAGATCCGTTGCATCCTGGTTCATTCCGGGGACCGCATCTTGCCGGAAATTTCTGCCGACCTTGCCGTCTTTGCTCACAAACTCCTCGCCAAGCGGGGCGTCGAAATCAGATTGCTGGATCGACTCGTCGCCGCTACATCCGAGCGGGCCATTTTGAAATCGGCTGTCGAAATTCCCACGAAGACCATCGTCTCCACCGTTCCGATGGCGATCGCCCCGGTGCTGCAAAAGCTCGACTGCGCCAAAGACAAGGGACGCCTAAAAGTTAATCGCAGGCTGGAGCTGGCGGGTTATGAAGCTCAGGTGTGGGCTCTGGGAGACTGCGCCGCGATCGTCACCAAGTCGGGAAATCCGGTTCCGCTCACGGCGCAACATGCCACCCGGGAAGCCAAGACGGTGGGAGGGAATGTCGCGGCGAGTCTTCGCGGTACGCAGAGTTCTGAATTTGACTTTGAAGGGCTGGGTAAACTCGGAGCGCTGGGCCACTATTCTGCTGTCGCGGACGTACTGGGCTGGCGCGTGTCTGGACTCCCTGCCTGGTTTCTGTGGCGCGCGATTTATCTGCTGAAGTTGCCCGGCCTGTACCGAAAAGTACGTGTCGGGCTCGACTGGATGATTGCCCTGCTGTTTCGTCCCGACTTGGTGCAGGTCCGCGACGTCCGTGATTCCAACATCGTCCGGCAGCATTTTGAACCCGGGGACGTCGTCTTCTTTCAGGGCGAACTTGGCGACTGCGTCTATGTGATCGAAAAGGGCGAGTGCGAAGTATTCCGGGACCAGGATGGAGCGATGGAACACCTGGCAATCCTGCGCGCGGATGATTATTTCGGGGAAATGGCGGTACTCGCGGACTCGACTCGCAATGCGACCGTTATGGTCCGCACTCCCATGGACGTCCTCCTGATTCCAAAATGCGACTTCCACTTGCTGAAATCCGCGGTGCCGACATTCGGAGAGTTCTTCAGCAAGCTCGCGCGAGACCGCGCTGCCCCCGGCAAATCCAAAGGGACCGCCCTCTAGGGCCGCGCTTGATTCCAACCTGGCCGAAATAGTATTTATTTCCCAAGCGCTGCGAATCGGGTTGTTGTAATCGCGAAAAACACGACAAAAACTAGCGAGTGATTTGGGGTGCGGAGGAGACACGCGGGGAGGGTGGAGTTCCCAGTTCGGGACAGCTCGAGCAGGTCGCATCCTTTGGAGGCTTCAACAGTGGCCCGACTCACGCTAACAGATTCGGATTTTCGGCGCTATTTGCAGAATTACGGACAGGGATAAGAACCAGGCAAGGGGAACACACCTGTGCACGGAAGCATTGTGGAACTGCCGTTGATCGGCGAAAAGGATCGGCGCGCGGATTTCGCCTTGGTGGTTGACCGAGTAGCGTCTTAACCCGCACCCTTCAAGGGAACCGAAGGGCGCGGCACCCGGAAATCGGTTGGTAGCGCGTGTGAAAATCACATCCTATAATCATCTCGCCGCGGCGGGCTTGGCTCCTTTGTTCCGAGCCTCGGTCTTTAGCGCTACCAAGTCTACTCGGAGGAAGGAGCCGACAACGTCATCTGATCAGCCTGTCTCACCGTCTTAGAGACGGCGTTTGGGACGGTGAGCGAGGACTATTGGACTTAGCTTCCTCTCACTGAGAACAATTACGAAGATGATGCAATCTACAAGAATAGATCGATGGACTTCAGGCGCGCACTACGACCAATGGATGGGACGCTGGAGCCGCCTTCTGGCCAAGGAATTTCTGAAGTGGCTGGACGTCTCCGCAGGTCTGCGGTGGATTGATGTGTGCTGCGGGAGCGGCATGGTCACCGAGGCCATCGTCGAACGCAGCGCACCTGCCAGCGTTGTGGGAGTGGATGCTTCTCCTGACCAAATCAGCTTCGCTCGACAGCATCGGGCATATCCCAACGTCGTGTTCGAGATCGGGGACGCGGCTGCCTTGCCGTTACCGGACTCCAGTTTCGATGTTGCGGTGTGCGGCTTGGGTTTGAACTACACTCGGAATCCGAGCCGGGCGCTCGAGGAATTCCGCCGCGTCACACGTCCGGGCGGCATGATTGCTGTTTACGTTTGGGACTACGCCCAGGGAGCGAGGTTCTTGCGGGAGTTCTGGGATGCCGCCGTTGCAATCGACGGCGAAGCAGCCGGCTTCGATCAGGCGCAGCGCTTCCCGATGTGTACGCAAGAAGGGCTGCGCAGCCTATTTGAAGAAGCGGAGCTAGAAGACTTGGCCCTCCATGCCCTCGATGTGGTAACCCGTTTCACCGACTTTGACGATTACTGGGAACCGCTTCTGACCGCGCAAGGCTCGGCGCCGAACTATCTGGCCGCGCACGATCAACAGGTTCAAACGGCGATTCGCGAACGACTAAGAACGAAGCTGCCGCGAACCGCCCAGGGGACAATTGAACTGCCCGCACGCGCGTGGGCAGTTCGAGGGCGGAAGAAACTCTAATTCTGCTCGCTCTCGTCACTTCCTTCTTCTGAGTTCTTATTGAGTTGTAGAGTCACTGCGTTGATTAGCCGTAAAACGAGCCCGCTTAGAAAGGTGGCTCTCTCCGCGCAGTGTGTATCCAGCAGATATCGGATAATCGCAGCGCCTACGCGTGAGCAGAATTAGGCGTCATCGGACCAGCGCGCGAGGAGGGAGTTCGACGGGACGGTTGTCGCGAGGCTGGGTCTAGACCCGCACCCTTCAAAAAGAAGCTGTGAAGAAACCTGGTGGCGCGAGCGGCGGAAGGCTTCCTGGAGAATATGCTCGCTGGGTTTTTCATGCTCTTGGTGACATGGCAGTGCCAGCCCGCCTGCTTTTCGTGCTTCAGCTG
>Ga0210405_10002939_pt1 | contig 17140 bp, 17 predicted proteins | sample IncBWH11MmetaG_FD_155492 | JGI IMG/M metagenome (GOLD analysis project Ga0210405, IMG submission 155492) | Forest soil microbial communities from Barre Woods Harvard Forest LTER site, Petersham, Massachusetts, United States - Inc-BW-H-11-M | ecosystem: Environmental > Terrestrial > Soil >... | reverse complement strand
GATTGCAGTATTGCTTGGCACCGGCGGATGCCTCCTCGCCAGTTCGCTCGTCGGCCCCGCTCTCTCGGTGGGGCTCTTGTTGCTGGTGGGCGCGTCGCTGGGGTCAACCTTGGCGAGTACTTGGCCAATAAGCCAGACCCTGGCGGGCCCTCGCGCCTCGGGACGATGGACCGGACTGCAGTGTGCCTTTGGCAACACTTCCGGCGCTCTTGCCTCAGCTGTAACCGGTTTCATCCTGGACCGGACCGGCGGCTTTTTCTGGGCCTTTGCGATCGCCGCTGCGCTCTGTATCGTCGGTGTACTGACTTGGTTATTCCTGGTATGCCCCGTGGAGCCAGTCATCTGGACGCGACGGACTTCAGTTAGCTTGGGCAAGGCTGGAGTTGAGGCTGGTGTGAGGCTCTAAGATGCGAGGCTAGGGAAAACGGGGCCAGACGGGCCCGCAAGTTGACCTACGACACGAGCCAGACCGATAATGGCCTGCCTTTCCACACAGGAGAACTTCTATGTCAGTCGAAGAAAATGTGAAGTTGATGCGGCGTTGGTTCCAGGAAGTATGGAACGAGGGCAAGCTCCAAACTATTCATGAGCTTCTCGCTCCCGATGCGGTAGCAGTCGGCGAACTTGAGGATGGGGCCAAACTTCGTGGACCCGCGGAGTTCGCAGCATTTGCCCAGCGCATTCGTGGCGCCTTTCCCGACATGAATGTTGTAGTTGAAGATGTCTTCGGAGCCGGGGACAAGGTCGTGCTGCGCTGGTCGGGCACGATGACCCATCTCGGAGATCACCTGGGGATGCCGCCCACTCGCAAGCGCGTGCAAGTCACCGGAATAACCATCGCTCGCATTGCAAACCAACAGATCGTCGAGGGATGGGACAACTGGGACCAGTTAGGAATGCTCAAGCAGATCGGACTTTATGAGGCTCCCCAAGCCGCATAGTCAAGAGTGCATAAGGCATCCGGATGGAAGCCGGGGACGGGACCTGTAGGTCATACTGTGCCACTACAGTGACCTTCGCGTCAGCTGCCCTTAGCACGATGCCATCCCTCGTTGCAAGCGCAGTTACGTGATAAATGCCTACAAGTCTGGCGGTGAAAACCCCGTCTTGGCTTATGTTTCCTCCGCGCTCCCTCACTGCCCAATTTATTTCCGTTCCGGCTGGCGCACCCTTAACCTCAGCCGAGAATCTTTGTGTTTGCCCGGTATTCAAAGTTATCTGGGCCGGCTTTACTGTTAGTGACATTGCTCCCTGCTTATCATCTTGCTGGGCAGCGAAAGGAATTGCCATCAGCAGAGGAGCAATCAAATAAAGGTAGGCTATTCGCGGGCGGCGGGGACTTGTCCTCATACCCAACCTCAATCGCAAAAGTTAATCCGACTATACGCCAAGGGAATCCGTGGACAGCCGGGGCGCTCCCCCGGACGCGGGTCGGCCAATTCCCAGTGAGCGCCATGGCCTGATTGCAGTAGTTGACACGGCTGCTGGTTTGCCGTTGCTCAGAAAGGGCGGTCGGAGTCAGTGCGTTTGCGGCGATGCAACTGTCAGCTCGATTGTTTTGTGATCGTGTTCCGCAACACTGACGCTTTTCGGATCGGAAGCGACGGCGTCTTCTCGATCCGGACCAGAAGCTTTCGCTATAACGTGGTATTGACCGGGAGCAATGCCAATAAAGGAGAAGCGGCCACTCTGATCGGTATTCGCGGTGCGCGTTCGCAGGTGATTGTAGCGAGTCTCTGGATCGGGAGTAATACGAACCCGCGCTCCGACCATCGGCTTGTCATCCTGGGTAACCAATCCGCCCAGTTCTGAACCACCGTTGCTGACCACGACTTGGATTGTACCCCCGCCCTCTCCTTTTTCGACTTCCAGCCCATTCGCCAAGAGGTCGCTGGTGCCTAGACGCACTGACCTCACGTACCAGCCCTCCTCCGGTCCGTTCATAGAAAACGAGAAGGTGGCGTCAGGAACATCCAACAACTGGAATGTGCCATCTTTCTTGACTCGTGCCCATGCACCCCCAGTTTGGTCCCCGTGAGAAATCAAATTAATAGACATCCGCTCGAATCGTGTGGTGCCTGGCCCTGAGACATCGAGTCGGCCGAGAAAATTGACACCTCTGCCCAAGGCGAGAACGACGGAATCGATGTTGTCGCTACCGACCTCGATCTTTTGACTCGCATGATAGTTTGCTTCTTCAGTCGAATGCTGCTGCGCATGTAGCAGGTAGCCGCCCGGAGCCACACCCTTCATTCTGAACTCGCCCTTCGAATCGGTCTCAGTGGCGACGCCGTAGTCCCCCGCTGGCAGTTCTTCTAAATAGAGGTACGCGTCAGTCGCGGGTTTCCCATCTGCGCCAATCACGCGGCCGGAGATTTGCACCATTTTTATGCGCCGCAGGACAAGGTCAACTTGAGCTTCTTCGCCTGGGCTTATGACCAGAAGTTTCGCCTGGCCAATCTGCGTCACGCCGGGATAGTACACCGGGGCGTACTGGCTGCCGAGTGCCCGGCGGACCTCCCATTCGCTGCCTATAATCACGTGGTTCATTGGTTCGTAATCGTCTACTGCCCTGATGTAGTACTCTCCAGCTTTGAGTCCAAAAATGCGGTATTGCCCGCGATCGTCGGTCTGTGCGAACCCGGCGGGAACCAATTCTTGCGCTGTCGATCGCGAATCGTCCCGGTCGTCCGTCTCTTCATCGGTTGGCCTGCGCAAAGCAACCACTTGCATCAAGGCCATCGGGTCGCCATCCTCGTCGTTTACGCGCCCCGTGAAGACGGCGGCCAACGTCATCCGAAAGAGTACATCTTTCACTTCCTGTCCGGCCTGGAGTGCAAGGATCGCGCCTGTGTCGTCGCCGGTGGATTGATAGTGTTGATCCACATAGCCCGTGTGGGTGGCAAGGAATTGATAACGGCCTGCTGGAACGCCACTGATCGTGAATTGACCGCTGCTGTCCGATACGGCGGCATACACTTGCGACTCTCGCCGTTCGTGCTCCGGTATGAGCGCCACCCGCGAGGACGCTACCGGAGTTCCTTCGGCAGCAGTTACCACGCGTCCCGACACAATACACGGAGGAGGGGCCTTGTCCGCTGGCTTGGATGCTGAAGCGGGACTTTGCACGAGGAGGAGAATTGCGGCTGCGTGGGCAACGAGTGCGGACAGCATCTTGCACCAATCTCACAGGCGTATTTCGGATTAATTCTGCTCCTGTTTTGCCCACCTCGCAAGGATCACGTAACGCTGGCCGCCCGAATTTGGCAGTATCCAAGAAGGTTGTTGACCGAAGGCCTGGGTCCATATCCGTGCCGGGCCCCCTCGTTTGCCGCGATGCGAGAAAGCGCTCCACCAAATTCCCATTTTGGAACAAAATGCTCCCATCCACTCCGCTTTCTTGTTGACCTCCACGCGTCACTACCGATAACATATAATGGTATAGGTTATCTATAAGATAATCTAGGATCTTTGACAACCTGTCAATGCACCAGGCTCCCAGCGCCCGATCCTGAAGGCGAAACCGTGCTCCCGTTCCACAAGTGGACGGACACCGAAGCACTCGTAACTCCCGTGTTTCCAAGATTTTGCCTGTAACTACCTTTAGAACCATAGATCTAGGAGGCAATAAAAATCCCGACCCTTTGTTTTCTAGATTTTGCGCCGAAACGAGAGTTTTTTTTAGATAAATTCTGCACCAGAATATGTGCAACACGTGGATTTCTTGGCCTCATGATCCAACAAAAACCGACGCCGCAGTTATTGGATCGTGACCGTCACTTTCTTCTTTGAACGGTTGTACTGGTTGGTTGCGTCCAGCGTATAGGTGGTGGTCACGGTGGGATAAACCGTCACCGTGTTGCCGCGCACCGCGCCTACCTGCGGGGAGACGACGAAATAGGAGGCTCCCGTCGCGGTCCAGTTCAGAACTACCGGTTGTCCGGCGCGGCTGGTGGGCGGAGTAGCGGTAAAGCTCGTGATCGCGGGTGCCTTGCCTTGGGGAACATTGGCTGGGGTGTATATGGGGTCCATCAGGATGACTTCAAACGCCGAGGCTGGAACCTGCTTCAGGCTTCCCAGATCGTCGTTGCTCCAGCGATTGTCCGGGTCGCCACTCACATACATAGAGCTGCCGTTGTCGGCCATGATCATCCCATATTGCTTCAGAGCCGCGAGGATCACTTGGGATTGAGGCGGGAACGAAGAGATGTCGTAGCTGGCTTTAAGGCGCAGGCGCATGCCCATGGGCGCGGCCAGCGCATTGGTGGAGGTGGGCGCCCAATGCGACGCGGGCGGCGTGAAAGCCTGGCGGCTGTATTGCAGCGTGAAGCGCAGGGCATGCTGGATTTGGCCGCTGGCGACTTCGTCGTAGCGGGCGAGTCCGGCAAAGACGGGCAAGCCGGCAGCATCGGCGGAAGTCCAGGTGTAGGGACGCTGTTCGTCATTGAGCAGATCCCATACGGCGGCTGAGTCGGCGTTCCAGCTTCCCTCTTTCTGCGGATAGGAATGATAGAGCTCGTACAGCCAGCAGTTATCGCGGTCGAGCACCAGCACGTGGCGATCGCCGTTGCCCGGGTGCGGATAACCTTCGATCGGCGCATTGTGCGGAACGGGCATGGGGCCAGGATCGCTCTCACTGCCATAGGCGGTGAAGTGGATGTTCACGAACGGAGAGCCGCTCACGACAACGTAAGGAATCCCGATGGTCGATCTTCCATACAGGCCGGCACCGAAGTCGGGATGAATGGGAGTGCTGGCGCCGATGAAATTGATGAGCGCGTCCGAGTTGGGATCGACCGAGGAGTTGGAAATGTCCTGGTTCCATGCGTTGTCAGCAGGGAAGGGAATAAAGCCGTTCAGGCTGGCGCCGCGACCGAGGCTCATGCCGCTGCAAGAGTTTTGGGCATACAGCGGGGAACACAGAAGCGCTGCGGACAAAGCAAAGAGCAACCCAAGACGCGGCATGAAACCTCCGGCGGACGAGCGGTGGCATCAGCAAGTTACCACGAGCTCGGCGAACGGATTGACACGAAGGTGCAACGAGTCGGCTTGTTTATGAGCTATTTATATTCGGCGCAGAAACTGGGCTTGCCCTGCCCCAGCAATGAGCAACTTCGTTTGATCTCGCTGATGATCAGCTGGCACGAGTTCTGGCTATTGCACGGCGGATGCGTGGCCGGAGAAACCTGGAGGCACTCCGCGACCAGCTTCTTGGACTGTCCGGCGCCTACCGCCTGTATGCAGGGAATCGTGTTCTGGTCGCCGCTGGCCGTGGCTGGCGCGATTCCGAAGGCGTTCGACACTTGATTGAGATCGGTTCGAATCTTGTCCCAACCGGTGGTTTGCGGATCGAGCTTGAGATCGGTCATGAACTTTTCGACCTGGCCGGCGGTGCTCAGCATGGCAGGAACCGAGTCGCCCTTTTGGTCTTCTTAAAGTCGTTTAGCGCCGTAGATGTCTGCTTTTCGAAGGTGGAAGCCAGATTCACAGCCTCTTTGGCCTGGCTGGTCTTGCGAATCGAGCTCTGCTTGATCGCAGAATCGAAGCGAGGTCGGAACGCCTTGGCGTCCGCTTTCAGATTGTTCATCACCGATTCCAGGTCTTTGTCGCTGAGACGTTTGGGATACGGAGTCGTGCTCTGTGCGCCGACAACCTGGGTGAGAACGAGAAAGCCGAAGGTTATGACTGTGCCAAAACAAGACAAAGTATTTCGATTGCTGCGCATGGTTTCCTCTTCATGATGCCAACTCAGCGGGTGCGCTTGCACTGCGGACTCTCTCAGCGCCGTCTGGCAGAAAAATGGAGAACACCGTGCCGCTGGAGCCTGCGGTGGTGCGGCTGCGGACGCGGATCGATCCCTCGTGCTTCTGCACAATGCCATGCGAGAGCCAGAGGCCCAGGCCGGTGCCGGCGTCTCCCTTAGTGGAATAGAAGGGCTCGAAGATGCGAGTCAGATCGCCTTGTCGAATCCCGGTGCCGCTATCAGCGATGGTAATGCGGACTCCGGGCCTGTAGGCTCCGGTTTCGTGGCCGTCGGACCACTGGCGTCCCGGGGCGACGTGGAGAGTTAACCGACCTCCATCGTCGAGAGCATCCAGGGCGTTGAGGATGAGGTTGGAGAAGAGCTGGCGGAGCTCCCCGGCAAAGCCGTAGATTTCTACAGCCGGGTCATACTTTTTCTCAACCTGGATATGCTTATCGCTCAATGGGCGCAAGTAGAGTTGCAGAACATCGTCGAGCGTAGCCACGACGTTCAGTGGAGAGGGCGATGAGGTTTCGCGGACGAACCCCAGCATTTGTTGAGCGATGGCAGCGACGCGCAGCACTTCTTTTTCCGCCATCTCCAGGTATTGGTCCTGATTCTGGGGACGGTGGCGGGCCAGATAGATCAGATTGAGGACCGCTTCCAGGGGGTTGTTGATCTCATGCGCGACGGCCGCGGCCAGGCGTCCGGCGGTAGCCAGCTTTTCGTTGCGGCGCAGTGCTTCTTCCGAACGCCGCCGCGCAGTGATGTCATGCGCGATGCTGGATCCGCCGATTACTTCTCCACGCTTGTTACGAATCGGTGACAGCGAGACATCCACGGCGACCCGGGTGCCGTCCTTTCGAATTCGCTCGGAGGTATGGTGCTGAATCGATTCGCCGCGCATAATCTTTCTGCTGATTCCGGGGATCTCGTCGGGATGCTCTGGCGAAGCCAGGATTTTAACCGACATGCCGATGGCCTCGGCGGCAGAGTATCCGTAGAGGCGTTCGGCTCCCGGATTCCAACTGGTGATGATTCCGTTTATGTCTCCGGTGACAATGGCATCGTCCGAAGATTCAACCATGGCAGCCATCTGGCGCTGAGTCTGCTCGGCGCGCGTCTGCGCGTGCGAGCGCTGGCGGGCGAGACCGGCGGCAAGAACCGAGACGGCAACGAATACGAACAGGCGGCCGAAATCATGCGCTGACAAGGAAAAACTGAAGCGTGGCTCAAGGGCGAAATAATCGATTGCCAGACCGGATACAGCTGTGCAAAGCAACGCCGGTCCAAATCCGAGAAACCGCGCGCTCACAATAACTGCGGCGATGAAGATGTCGAATGGATCGTCGCGCATTACCGGCCACAGAAACCAGATGCATAGGGCAACGCCCGTCGCGACCAGCGGGGCCGTGTAGCGGATGGTCCAATGGCGCCACAGGGCACTCTTGGACTGCGGAATGTCGAGCGATGCCATAGGAAAGTGAAACAAGCCAACCCAAAGGCGGGGTGGCGTGAGCAAACCTGGAACATCCGAAAACAACGCGGCTGTAGGCGATCAATTTAGCAGGATAGGGTGCGGTCGCGCAATTGTGAGTATGCGAGGAACCTGCGGAAAAAGGAAAGGCGCGGAAGTTCTCCGCGCCTCTGTCGCTGATTTGCGACCTGATCTACTGTTGCGTGTTCAGCGTCGGACGTCCTGCGCTAGGCCCTTGCGTGGTCGGAATCACGGTTAGAGCCGCTTGCAGGGTAAAGTTCAACACGGTTTCCGAGGGCAGTTTGATTTGCTGACTGTGGGTAACGGCTTGCGCCCCGGCACCTAATCCGCCGCCGGCTGCGGCCCCAATGCCAGCTCCTTTTCCGCCACCAGCGATGGCGCCAATAATGGCACCGATTCCAGCGCCGGCTCCCACTTTCTCGACGGTGTTCTTGCCCCGCGAGCTACCCTGCTTCTTGTACTGATCGGTTTGGATGTTGTACGTACTTCCGGAAGCCGAAATGCGATCCAGTTGAAGTACGAGCAGGGATTGTCCGGCAAACTTGCCGGCACTTTGCACGGTCACGACGTGGCCTTCAACGCTGTAGCCGGTAGGAATCGCGGTTGCACCATCCACGGCGAGCGGAGAATTCAGCGTGGCGTGAAAAGTTTGGCCCTGAGTCGCGGTTTCAGAATCGATCGCATCCACCAACCTCACGGCGAAGGTTGTTCCCGAGGGAATGGTGACCTTTTGCGGCGGCAGTGGAGGAGGTGGCGGCGCTGGAGCTACCGGAGCAGGCGCTGGAGCCGGGGCTGGCGCTGCTTGCGCGACCTGAGCCGGAGCGTTCGCAGAATCGTCCTGGTCCCTGGATACTTTGTGATGTCGCTTTACTGCCGGGGCCGGTTTGGGCTGCTCCGGCGGCGGGGCTTGGGCCTCGACCGGCGGCGGTGGGGCGACTTGCAAGTTGTTTACAACCTGCTTCACGCCTGTTTCACTGGACGCATAGCGAGCGGCTGCGTCGCGCTGGGCGTCGTTGTCCACCTGGCCGGAAAGCGTAACGCTTCCCTTGTCCGCCTGGACGATGAGCTGCTTGCCCTGGAGACCGGAATCGGTGTTCAGTTTGTTCTGGATATCGCTGGCAATCTGGGCGTCCGTCGGAGTCTTGGAGCAGCCGACGCCCACCAAAATGGCGAGCAACACGACCGCGCTGAGGTAGAGAGAAAGCCTGGCCTTCATAAAATCACTCCTCTTGATGTAAGTTCGGTATAAATAGTTTAGATGCATCCATCGGCTGAGTTTTGTGGAAAAATGTTGCTGGAAGCTTCTCTGTCATTAGAATTCGCAAAGCTACAGCAACAAATACTTTATCCCTCTTGGAAAACCTTGGGCGAACACAAGCGATTACTGTAAAGCTGGCTAAGTCTGGTGCAGAAATTTGTAATCGAGGATGCTGGCCGCAAGTTTCGAAGTTTCCGTTTTTTCTTGCGTTTCTTTTTTATCTTTGTCTTGCACGTCTTTGGTTCGAGTGATGCGTCCCTGGCAGAGCACCGTGCTATTTTTCTGGCCGGAAATCTCTTCCGGCATCTCGAAAACCATCTCCACCAAAGTGTTGTCGGGAAAACGCTGCGGTCCCTGCAAGAGCACGCCGGATTGGCTGAGGTTCGCGATCGTGCCTTCGTACCAGCTGCCGAGATTCTTCACCCGGTAGCGTACTGGCGTGTCGACCTTCAGGCGCCGGGCGCGCGGAACCCACGTAGGTTTGCGAGCACGGGTGCGGCTGCGGCGTGCGCTCGTGCCTTCGGCTTCCGAGGCGGACTGGGTGCGATCCACGCGCTCGGTACGGCGCATGGTGGTCCAGTCATAGCTGTATTCGACGGCGCAGAGAAGGCAAACCTGGTAGAACTGGCCATCGGCAGCCCGCCGGGGCCATGAAAACTCGTGGGAGCAACGGCCTAACATAAGAACGTCCATTAACTTCTGAGGCATGTTCGTCTTTCCGGGACGGGATCGCCGGAAGACACATCATCTAACGACAGCGTAATTTTGTGTAGGTTACTTTCGTGTCATTCGTGTCGCGCTGATTCTACAGGCGGTTTGAAGCCGGCGTGAGTGCTTCTTGTTGTTCGTTCTCTGCGACGTAACGAGTTAGAGTGGTATGAAACGCCTCGGCCATGGGAAAAGTTATGTCCACAGCGGTTCGGGTCATCAATCTCGAAGACGGATTCCCAACTCGCGATCAGGCTTACCAGAAGCTCGAAACTGCACTGGCCCGCGCACGGAAAGACGGCATCCCTGCGTTGAAAGTGATTCACGGTTATGGCTCGACCGGTGCGGGCGGAGTGCTGCGGTTTGCAATTCGTGGCTTCTTGCGTCAGCGAAAAGAGAAAGGCGAGATTGCGGCATTCGTCAATGGAGAGAGTTGGTCCAGCTTCGACGAGCGCAGCAAACTACTCTTTAAGAAAGTTCCGCAACTGGTATTAGACAGTGATGTGGGGCGCGGCAACAAGGGTATCACTCTAGTGCTGCTCTGAACTCGTGTTTGGATCGCGGCGACGTGTATGATCGGCGCGTGAAGGAAGGGCTTAAACTCGGCGTTACGGCATTTGTTTTGGCGGGCGGCAAAAGCTCTCGCATGGGAAGCGATAAGGCCTTCCTGCGATTAGGAGACGAGACTCTTCTTTCGCGAGCATTGAAGTTGGCGGGTGCTGTCGTAAGCGAAGTTTGCATTGTAGGCGACGCAAAGAAGTTTGCGCCTTTTGGCCGGGTGGTTGAGGATGTGTATCGCGAGCGGGGACCGCTGGGAGGAATGCATGCGGCGCTCTCAGGTTCGACGACCGAGCTAAATTTGATGCTCGCGGTCGATCTGCCCTTCGTGACCCAAAGGTTTCTTCAATATCTGCTTTCGCGGGCGCTCGAATCGGGTGCAATGGTCACAATTCCGCGCGCGGGCTCAGGGTTTCAACCGCTTTGTGCAGTCTATCGGCGCGGGTTTACGGAGGTGGCGGAACAGTCTTTGCTGGAAGGTAAAAACAAGATTGATTCGCTGTTCGCGAGGGTTGGAACTTGCGTGATTGAGGAGAATGAGTTGGTGCGGGCGGGTTTCTCGGCGGAGATGTTCCGGAATCTGAACACGCCGGAGGAGTTGGAAAAGGCGAAGGGAGAGCGTTCCGTGTTTGGAGTCTGAAGCAGATTCTGCTGCCGAGCTATGCTCGGACGGGCGAGGACGCCCGTCCCCACGCGATTCAATTGTGATTTAGTATTTTTAGAGGACTGAGAACCGCGACATGGCCAGCAACGGAGAATTGGCACCGTATATCGAATTCAAAGAGGTCTCGAAGGCCTTCGGGGAGAACTTCGTTCTCGACCGCGTGAGCTTCGACGTCATGGCAGGAGAGACAGTTTGTATCCTGGGGCGAAGCGGTGTGGGCAAATCAGTTACGCTGCAAAATATTATGGGTTTTCTCAAGCCGGATTCAGGCCGGGTAATCGTGGCCAGGGAGGACATCACCGACTACGATGAGGCAAACCTGCAGCGAATCCGCAAGAAAGTCACCATGGTGTTCCAGAACGGCGCGTTGTTTGATTCGCTGACCGTGGGTGAGAATGTGGCATTTCCCCTGCGTGAGCGGCGCGATCTGAAGGAAGATCAGATTTTCCAGATCGTCGACGGACTGTTGGAAATGGTCGGAGTAAAAGAAATGCGCGATTTGCTTCCCTCGGATTTGTCCACGGGAATGAAGCGGTCGGTGGCGATCGCGCGAGCCTTGGCGGCGCAGCCCGAGTGCGTTCTTTATGATGAACCCACAACCATGGTCGATCCGCTGATGGCGCAGTTGCTCGGCGATTTGATCAAGCGGCTTAAGACCCAATTGCACTTGACCAGCGTGGTTGTAACCCACGACATGCGCCTTGCCGAGAAGCTGGCAAACCGGATTGTATTTCTCCACGAAGCCAAGGTGCTTTTCTTTGGTACTTATTCAGAGATGGAGAAGTGCCAGCAGCCGATCGTGCAGGAGTTTCTGGAGCTGGATAGGCTGACCTTGGAAGCGTAGGGATGCGCCAGATTTCTTGCGAGTGTGATTCGTGATCCGGATCGTTGCTAAAATCCTTCTCGCACCAGTCGTTCGACATTAATCGAGCTGTTGGTCGAATCGCCTTTCATCATTTTCTCCACGTATTTTGCGATCATGTCCACTTCCAGGTTTACGGGATCGCCGGGCTTGAGGGATTTCAGGTTCGTCATTTCGGTGGTGTGCGGGATAATGGCGACCGTCACTTCGGTTCCTTCCACCTTTGCGACTGTGAGGCTGATGCCTTCAATCGAGAGGGAGCCTTTGAAGATGACGTAGCGCGCCAGGTCGGGTGGGATCTCGATGCGCAGCCAAAAGTTGTCGGCGCCTGGGATCTCGTCGAGTGCGACGAATTTGCCGGTGCCATCGACGTGCCCCTGGACGATGTGTCCGCCGAAGCGTCCATCGGCGCGCATGGGGAGTTCGAGGTTGACCAGCGCGTCCGGTTTGATTCGGGAGAACGACGTACGATTCCAGGTTTCCTCGGCCAGATCTGCGCCGAAGGATGTGGGCGTGATCTCGACAGCCGTAAGGCAAACGCCGCTGACCGCGATGCTGTCGCCCTTCTTCAACTCCTTGACGAGGTTGGAAGAGGAAACGGTGAGGCGGCGGTTCTTGTTTTCGTGGCCGATATTGGTGACGCGTCCAACTTCTTCGATGATGCCGGTGAACATGGAATCTCCTTCATTTCACCACAGAGACACAGAGGCACAGAGAAGGCAAGATAGGGAATCACAAAGAAATAAATAGATTCTCGTTCGTCTCAGCGCCTCTGTGATGAAATACGTTTCAATCCGCGTAGGGATCTTTCAAGTATCCTTCAACTGCAAAATCTTCGCCAAAACGGTGCAGGCGTGTGGACCTTACGTACGCCGCGTCATTAATGCTCGCGAATCCTGTGCCTCCGGCGAACGGCACGGAAGCTGTGCCTCCTAGAATTCTCGGAGCGTAGTAGAGAAAGATCTTGTCGACGATGCCCGCGGAAAGTGCGGCTGCGTTGACCATGGCGCCCCCTTCAATCATCAGGCTGGTGATTTGCATTTCACCAAGGAAGCGGAGGACGGCAGCCATGTCGGGATGGCCTTCCGAGTTTGCCACGGGTAACTGTTCCACGCGAATGCCGAGCTTCAGCAGTTGCTTCTTCTTTTTCTCTTCGGCGAAAGAGCACAGCACGAGGACGTTGTCCTGGGCGGTCTTGGCCACTCGGGATTCGGTGGGCAAGCGCAGACGCGAATCAAGCACCACGCGAAGCAGCGGGCGGCGGCGAGGACGGCCGCTGCGGTCGGTGAGCAACGGATCGTCGGCAATCACGGTGCCGACACCTACGAGAATAGCGTCACTTTGATGACGAAGCTCCTGCACGTGAGCGCGTGCGGATTCACCCGTGATCCAGTCGGAACGAGCCGTGTTCCCATCTGCGCGATTCGGCGATTGATCTGGAGGCGGCGCGATTTTGCCGTCGAGAGTCATAGCGGCCTTTAGTGTGACCAGTGGAATGTGCTGGCGAATGTATTTGGCGAAGGACTCGTTGAGCGCTTTGGCTTCTTCTTCCAGTAGTCCGGAGGAGACGTTGATCCCGGCGCTGCGAAGTTTGGCAAAGCCCTGGCCGCTGACCAGCGGATTCGGGTCCAGCATGGAAGCCACTACGCGGGAGATTCCAGCGGCGATCAGCGCATCGGCGCAAGGTCCAGTTCGGCCCTGATGCGAACACGGTTCCAGGTTGATATAGAGAGTTGCGCCGCGAGCTTTTTCTCCGGCTTGCTCGAGGGCAAGGATTTCTGCATGTTTCAGGCCGTCGTACGTGTGGCCGCCCGTGCCGACGACTGTTCCTTTCGTGTCGACAATGACGGCTCCTACGCATGGATTGGGAGACGTCAACCCGATACCTTTCTCCGCCAAGGGGAGGGCTTGGCGGAGAAAGAGTTCGTCAGTGTCGCGATTGGCCATTTTACGTTTTCACCACAGAGTCACCGAGACACAGAGAAAGCTGGAACTGAATCGTCCGGACTACGTTTATACGCACGTTCCAACTTCCGCGCAGGCGTTACGTCCTTCTCTGTGCCCCTGTGGTGAGAAAACTACGCAAATAATGAATCCACAAAATCTTTGGCATTGAAGGGCAGCAGGTCTCCTGCTTTTTCGCCGACGCCGACATAGCGGACGGGCAGACCTAGTTCTCGGGAAATTGCAACCACTACGCCGCCTTTGGCGGTGCCATCGAGCTTGGTAAGCACGATTCCAGTCACGCCGGCCGCGTCCGTGAACTGGCGTGCTTGTTGCAAACCGTTTTGCCCGGTGGTGGCATCCATCACCAGCAAAGTTTCGTGCGGGGCGCCGGGAATGATTCGCTGCGCTGTGCGCCGCATCTTGTCGAGCTCCGCCATAAGGTTCGTTTTGGTGTGCAGACGTCCGGCGGTGTCGACGATCACGTAATCGGTATGGCGCGCGGAAGCGGCTTGCAGAGCGTCGTAGAGCACGGCTGCCGGATCGCCGCCGGCTTTGGTTCGGATGACTTCGGTTCCGGTACGTTGTCCCCAGATTTCCAGTTGCTCAATGGCGGCGGCACGGAAAGTGTCGGCTGCACACAGCAACACAGTTTTGCCCTGCGAACGAAATACCTGCGCAAGCTTGCCAATGGTCGTCGTCTTTCCCGTGCCATTGACGCCGACCACGAGGATGACCTCCGAGGTGCCGTCGACTTTCTGAACCGGACGGATGTTGGCGGCATTCAGGATGTTGAGCAACTCTTCTTTCAACAGGCGTTTAAGTTCGTCGGCATTCTTGATCTGCTTGCGGTCTGCCTTTTCACGAAGCTTGTCGAGGACTTCGTGGGTAGTTGTGTTGCCAAGGTCCGCGCCAATCAGGGTGGCTTCCAGGTCGTCCAGAGTGGCGCGGTCAATTTCCTTGCCGATGGAAACAACTTCTTCGATGCGCTGGCTGAGGTTTTCGCGGGTACGCGTCACCGCCTCTTTCATGCGGTCGAAGAGGCCCGGCTTTTGCTGCTCATCCAGGCTGCCAAACAGGGTCTGAATCATAGAGGTTGGGAATCGTGCGCTAAACATCAATTATAGCGGCAGGTGACGATTGAGAACGGAGCAGGGCAACTACCGACTAAGCGGGAGCTTCGGAAACGACAGGGGCCGCGGCCGGGTGCGTCGCGGGAACGGGCACCGCGGACGTAACTGGTATGGACGGCGCGGGTGTGGTTTGGCGCGGAATGCGAATGTCGCCGCGTCCGTAGATTGCGGTAATGGCCGCGACGGCAGTGGGATCGAGGCGCTTGCCGGAAAGATTGTGAATAATCTTCAACGCGTCGAGGGGGGAATGGGCGTGTTGGTAAGGACGATTGGTGGTGAGCGCATCGAAGGTGTCGGCGACGGCGATGATGCGAGGCAGAAGCGGGATTTCGTCTCCCTTCAAGCCATGGGGATAACCGCGGCCGTCCAGTGATTCATGGTGCAACTCGATTCCAGGAATCATGTCCTTCAGTTGCGCCACTGGGCGCAGAATATTAGCGCCCTTGGTGGTATGTGTTTTCATGATGTCGAATTCTTCCGGCGTGAGTGCACCCGGCTTCTTAAGAATGCGGTCCTCAATTCCAATTTTGCCGACATCGTGCAGTTGGGCGGAGATGCGCACGGTCTCTATGAACTCTTCCGACACGCCCATTTCTTTGGCGATCATCATGGAATAGCGAGTGACGCGATCGGAGTGACCGCGAGTGTAAGGATCTTTTTCGTCGACCGCGCCGGCGAGCATCTGAATCGAGCCCATGAATAAATCGCGGTTCTCTGTGGCGGCGCGTTTGAGGTCGAGCACGTAATGCTCGAGCTCCTCGGACATGACGTTGAAGGTGTCGGCCAGTTCGCCGATTTCGGTGCGGCTCTTGACATGGACGCGCTGCGAAAAATCTCCCCCGGCAATAGCCCGGCTGAAATGGGTAAGGACTTGCAGCGGATTCGTAATCCGGCGGGCGGCGAAAATACTGATGCCGATGCTCAGGGCAATGGCCATGATTGCCAGATTGCGAGCGTTGCGCTGCATCTCATACACGCCGCGGTAGGCCTCGGCGCGCGGTTTTTGCACCACTACGGCCCAGTCCAGGTTGGTCACGGGACTGTACGTGCCGAGCATTCTTGTGTTGGCGTTGCCGTCCCGGACGTTGAATTCCCGGGTCGCGGCCACCATTTGCACCTTGGTACCCGCCTCAACAAAATTCCGCACGATTTCGAGGTTCGACATATCCTGACCAGTCGCATAGTCAGAAGTGGCGCCGGCCACAAGCCGCCCCTGGCTGTCGACCACGTACGGCGTGAGGCCGCCCCGGTTAACCTCCTGCAGGCGGCGTATCAGGAATTGCAGGTCTACGACGGAACCGATCATGCCCAGAAAGCTGCCACCGTACATCACCGGAGTGCTGACCAGCATCACGGTGCGGGCCGACTTGCCAGTGCCCACTACAAGCGCTTGGCCGTTGTAGACTCGAGCTTCGCGAGCGGCGGCATAAGCGCGCTCCAATTCGCGCTGCAAAAATGCGTCAGGAGCGATTCGGCCCGCGGAAATTCCCTTGGCGTCGGCATTTAACAGCGTGGCATAGGCGAGGTCGTCGGAAGAGGAAACAAAATTTTCCAGCAAGGCACGCAACTCGGGAGCTTCCACGTGTTCGGAAGTAATGTCTCCTCCACTGGCGACTTGGAGTGCGGAGGCCAGATTCGCCTGCATCATTCGCAGAGATTCCTGGTGCTGCGAAATGTCATCCGCGAGAGAGCGTGTGACCGTGTTCTGCAGAAGCCTTTCGTTGGTAATCAGGCGGTCCCGGTTGATCGACTCCACCTGGGCCGAGTAAAAATACATGGGGACCACGCTGATCAGTACGAGCACACTTAGAATGACGTACAGAATAGGCAGGCGAGATGGCGTTGGCAAATTCAGCGACAAGTGACCCCTGCACGCGGCGTTTTCTACTCAACTAGGCTTCAGCGATACGTTAAGTGTAGCGTGATATCGCGGTCGCCAATTGTTACGAAGGTACCCCGCAAAGCGGTGCCCTTCAGCGGTTTGACAGGATTTGCGAGGTCTGGAGAATGGCCCCTCAAGGCGATTTCTTTTCCGGCTAAGTGGTTGATGGAATGATCCTATGACTTCACTTCGGGGCGGCAAGTATGACGGGTCAGACGTTAAAGACCGGTCCTCCAAGCGGAGGCGCGGGGAATGGGGATATCTGATTATGTGGGAATTTCAAGTCCGCCCAGGGATGGAGAAACGCTTCGAAAAAATCTATGGATCGGACGGCGATTGGGCGCGACTCTTCATTCAGGATGAATCATATATCGGAACAGATTTAGTCCACAGCCTGAACGGCGAGCGGAATTATATGACGTTGGATTTCTGGCGGTCGCAACAGGCCTACGACAAATTTCGGAAGCGGCATCTTGCCAAGTACAAGACTCTCGATCAACAGTGCGAGGACCTGACGGAAAGCGAACGCGAGATAGGTAGATTTGTGAGAGTTCCGAGCAAGTGAGGCGTGCGATTAAGCCGAGGGATTGCCCGGATCGAGACCGCTTTCACTCTTGGCACTGCGAGTCATCAGCTCATGGATGGCATCTCGAGGCGACTTGCCGTGGTGCAGGATGGCATCCATCTGCGCGGTGATGGGCATTTCAACTCCGCGCGAACGAGCGAGTTCGACGGCCGCATGCGTCGTGAAGACGCCTTCGGCCACCATGCCATGCATGGCGGCGATGATCTCTGGAAGTTTGCGTCCGCGACCCAGTTCGACTCCGACGCTCCGGTTGCGCGAAAGGCCGCCGGTGCAGGTGAGGACGAGATCGCCCAGGCCCGCGAGT
>Ga0210405_10002938_pt1 | contig 17150 bp, 17 predicted proteins | sample IncBWH11MmetaG_FD_155492 | JGI IMG/M metagenome (GOLD analysis project Ga0210405, IMG submission 155492) | Forest soil microbial communities from Barre Woods Harvard Forest LTER site, Petersham, Massachusetts, United States - Inc-BW-H-11-M | ecosystem: Environmental > Terrestrial > Soil >... | reverse complement strand
CGGCGATCGTGACCATGGCGACGTCGCCCTTGGCGTCGGTGACGGTGAGCTTGCCGGGACCGGCCTGCTTGACCATGAGCCAGTCGCCGGCGACGGTCTTGAGCTTGGCTTCGCCCTCGCCCTCCTTCACCGCCTTCATCAGGTTGACCGCGGTCATGCGTCCCGGCACCACGTGATAGGTCAGCACCTTCGTCAGCGTGCCCTTGTTCTCGGGCTTGAGCAGGTTGTCGACGGTGCCGACCGGCAGCTTGCCGAATGCGGCGTTGGTTGGAGCGAACACGGTAAACGGGCCGGGACCCTGCAGGGTATCGACGAGGCCGGCGGCCTTCACTGCGGCAACCAGCGTCGTGTGGTCCTTCGAATTCACCGCGTTCTGGATGATGTTCTTGGACGGATACATCGGCGCGCCGCCGACATTGACCGTCTTGTCCGCCATCGTTTCAGCCGCGAACGCCGCGGACGTCACTGCGGCGAATGCGAGAAAGGCGGCACTTGCAAACAAAGCGAAGCGCTTGGACATGATGGACTCCATGTTGCAAAACGGGGTCGGGCGGCGAACCGCCGAGGGAACGATCGCCTGCGTCAGCGTCGTCGCAGCGAGATACGGCGGCCGCGCGCGGTGGTTTCATTCCCGCTCTCACGCCCGCGTGAACGAGCCTCGCCGGCGATCTGCTGCTTTTCCCGGCAGTGCCGCTGCGATATGAAGCGGCGCGCCAAAGCGCTGCCGGGCGTCGACACCAGGAAAGCCAATGTCAAAAACGAACCCCGGCAATTGCTTCGAGGACTTCCGCATCGGCCAGATCATCCGGCACGCGACGCCGCGCACGGTCACCAGCGGCGATATCGCGCTCTATACGTCGCTGTACGGGACGCGCTTCGCGGTGCAGTCGTCGGACGCGTTCGCCAGGGCGATCGGCTATCCGCGCGCGCCGGTCGACGATTTTCTCGTCTTCCACATCGTGTTCGGCAAAACCGTGCCTGACGTCTCGCTCAACGCCGTCGCCAATCTCGGCTATGCCGGTTGCTACTTCCGCAACCCGGTTTTTCCCGGCGATACGCTGAGCGCGCTCTCCGAGGTGATCGGGCTCAAGGAGAATTCGAGCCGCAAGACCGGCATCGTCTACGTGCGCACGACGGGCTACAAGCAGGACGACACGCCGGTGCTCGAATACGTCCGCTGGGTGATGGTGCGCAAACGCGACGAGGCGGCGCCCGCGCCGGGCGATCATGTGCCCCGCCTGCCGACCGAGCTCGATCCCAAGGTACTGGGCGAAGCCTGTCCGCCCATCGCGCTCTCGGCCTATGACGCCGCGCTGGCCGGCAGCCCGCATCGCTTCGCCGATTATCAGGTCGGCGAGCGCATCGACCACGTCGACGGCGTCACCGTCGAGGAGGCCGAGCACCAGATCGCGACCCGGCTCTATCAGAACACGGCGCGCATTCATTTCAACCAGTACACCGAAGGCAAGGGCCGCTTCGGCCGGCGGCTGATCTACGGCGGGCACGTGATCTCGCTCGCCCGCGCCCTCTCCTTCAACGGGCTCGCCAACGCCTTCCATGTCGCCGCCATCAACGGCGGCCGCCACGTGGCGCCGCTGTTTGCCGGCGGCACCGTGTTCGCCTGGTCGGAAGTGCTCGGCAAGTCCGAATTGCCTGGCCGGCAGGACGTCGGCGCGCTGCGGCTGCGCACCATCGCCGCGCGTGACCGGCCTTGCGCAGATTTTCCATTCAAGTCCGGCGCGGACTACGATCCCGCGATCCTGCTCGATCTCGACTATTGGGTGCTGATGCCGCGGTGACCTTGTCCGACCTGGATTTCCGTGCGCCCCTTCCCCTCTCCCGCATCTCCAGACCGCACATCCGGGGCCCGCAAATGCTCCACGAGCTGCCGCGCATAGAGCGGCAGCTCGTTGATGTCGCGCACGCAGATCGTCAGCTCGCGGACCGCCCAGGAATCCGCCAGCGGCACCTTGGCAATCGCCATCGTCCGCGCGGCGCGGCGCGCCGTCGTCTCCGGCACGATGCCGATGCCGACCTTGCATTCGACCAGCCGGCACACGGCGTCGAAGCTGCGCAATTGCACGCGCAGCCGCAACGGCCGGCCGATGCGTACCGCCTTGCTGGTCAGGAAGCGCTGCAGGGCGCTGGCGCGATCGAGGCCGACGAAATCGTGGTCGAGCAATTCATCGAAGTCGACTTTCGCGCGGCTCGCGAGCGGATGGTCGCACGCGACCACGAGCACGAAGCGGTCGCGGCGGAACGGATAGGTGGCGAGCGCACCGGCGTCGACGGTGCCGGCGACGATGCCGAGGTCGGCGACGCCTTCGGCGATGAGGCCGACGATCTCGTCGCTCAGGCGTTCTTCCAGATCGACGCTGACATTCGGGTGTGCGGTCAGGAACGAGCTCAGTGCTTCCGGCAGGAACTCGGTCAGCGCGTTGGTGTTCGAGAGGACACGGATCTGTCCCGCGACGCCGCTGCCATAAGCGCCGAGATCCTCGTGCAGACGCTCGGCCTGCCGCAGGATCGCCCGCGCATGCTGCAGCAGCGTGCGGCCCGCCGGGGTCGGCGCGACGCCCGCCCGTCCGCGCGTGAGCAGCGCGACGCCGAGCGCAACCTCCATGTTGCGGATGCGGGTCGAGGCGGCGGCGAGCGCAAGGTGCGCTCGCTCGGCGCCGTGGGTGATGCTGCCGGCCTCGACCACGTGGCGAAACAGGCTGAGATCGGCCAGGTCGAAGCGCACAGAACGGCCTTCCTTCGCATTCGGCGAATCCAGGCTTTACCAAATGTCAATTGTGCTCGGAGATTTCAATCCCATAATTTCGTGTATGGCGAAGCACAAACCCGGCAGCGCACCGGCAACACGTCTGGCGACATTGCGGCAGGCGCGCGGATTGGATAGGAACGGTCCCCGGCTTGCCGCCAAGGCCGGGCGAATTCGGACGAGTACGATGGCCGAAATCAAGGCCCCCGCCGAGCGACCGCTGTCGCCGCACCTGCAAATCTACCGGCCGATGCTGACGATGATGATGTCGATCGTCCATCGCATCACCGGCATCGGCAACTATTTCGGCACGCTCATCCTGGCGTGGTGGCTGATCGCCGCTTCCGCGGGGCCGAACGCCTACGCCAAGTTCGAATGGTTCGCCGGCTCGATCATCGGCCGCGTCATCCTGTTCGGCTACACCTGGTCGGTGATCCATCACATGCTCGGCGGCATCCGCCACCTGATCTGGGACACCGGTCGCGGCTTCGGCCCGAGCGAGCGCGAGTGGCTCGCCGCCGCCAATCTGGTCGGCTCGATTGCGATCACGGTGGTGCTCTGGATCGTCGGCCTCTTGGCGATGGGAGGACCGCGGTGAGCGACAACGTCAAGCATATCCGCACCCCGCTCGCCCGGGTCCGCGGCCGCGGCGCCGCCCGATCCGGCACCCGCGATTTCTGGCGCCAGCGCCTCACCGCCGTCGCCAACATCCCGCTGACCATCGCCGCGATCATCATCATCATCATGCTGCTCGGCCGCAACCAGGCGGCGGTTGCGCAGATTCTCGGCGCGCCGCTCGTCGCCATCATCATGCTGCTGTTCGTCGCCTCGGTCACCGTGCATATGCGAATCGGCATGCAGGTGATCATCGAGGACTACGTGCACGATGAATCCACCAAGCTCACCTTGATTATGGCCAATACGTTCTTTGCCATCGCCGTCGCCCTGGCTTCGGCGTTCGGCATCCTCAAGCTCTCGTTCGGAGTGTGACCATGGCCGCCAACGGCGCCAACGGAGGCGGCGCGGCTCCGGCCACCAACGGCCGCGCCTACCCGATCGAAGATCACGTCTACGACGTGGTCATCATCGGCGCCGGCGGCGCCGGCTTGCGCGCCGTCGTCGGCTGCAGCGAAGCAGGATTGCGCACCGCCTGCATCACCAAGGTGTTTCCGACGCGCTCGCATACGGTCGCGGCGCAGGGCGGCATCGCCGCCGCGCTCGGCAACATGGGCGAGGACGACTGGCGCTGGCATATGTACGACACCGTGAAGGGGTCGGACTGGCTGGGCGACCAGGACGCCATCGAATATCTCTGCCGCAACGCGCCGGAAGCGGTCTACGAGCTCGAGCATTGGGGTCTGCCGTTCTCGCGCCGCGAAGACGGCAAGATCTATCAGCGGCCGTTCGGCGGCATGACCACGCACTACGGCAAGGGCATCGCGCAGCGCACCTGCGCCGCCGCCGATCGCACCGGCCATGCCATGCTGCACACCATGTACGGGCAGGCGCTGCGCCATTCGGCCGAGTTCTTCATCGAATATTTCGCCATCGACCTGATGATGGACGAGGACGGCCGCTGCCGCGGCGTCGTCGCCCTCAATCTCGAGGACGGCTCGATCCATCGCTTCAGCGCGCAGATGACCGTGCTCGCCACCGGCGGCTACGGGCGCGCCTATTGGTCATGCACCGGCGCGCACACCCAGACCGGCGACGGCAACGCCATGGTGCTGAGGGCCGGCCTGCCGCTCGAGGACATGGAGTTCGTGCAGTTTCACCCGACCGGCGTCTACGGCGCCGGCGTGCTCATCACCGAGGGCGCGCGCGGCGAAGGCGCCTATCTGGTCAATTCCGAAGGCGAGCGCTTCATGGAGCGCTACGCGCCCTCGGCCAAGGACCTCGCCTCGCGCGACGTCGTCTCCCGCGCCATGACCATCGAGATCCGCGAAGGCCGCGGCGTCGGGCCGAAGAAGGACCACATCTTCCTCCATCTCGACCATCTCGACCCGACGATCTTGGCCGAGCGGCTGCCCGGAATCACCGAGTCGGCGCGCATCTTCGCCGGCGTCGACCTCACCCGCGAGCCGGTGCCGATCGTACCGACCGTGCACTACAACATGGGCGGCATCGCCACGAACTACCACGGCGAAGCGCTGATCAAGAAGAACGGCAATCCCGATCACGTCGTGCCCGGGATGATGGCGCTCGGCGAAGCGGCGTGCGTCTCCGTCCATGGGGCCAATCGGCTGGGATCGAACTCGCTGATCGACCTCGTGGTCTTCGGCCGCGCGGCGGCGCTGCGCTGCGCCGAGATGCTCACGCCCAACGACAGGCAGCCCGAGCTGCCGAAGGATTCCGCCGAGCGGCCGCTGTCGCGGCTCGACAAGTTCCGCCAGGCCTCGGGCGGCACGCCGACGGCGCAGTTGCGGGCCAAGATGCAGCACGTGATGCAGACCAATTGCGCCGTGTTCCGCAACAGCGATGTGCTAGAGCAGGGCTCGAAGCTCATCCACGAGGTCTTCGACGGCATCGACGACATCCGCGTCAGCGACCGCTCGCTCATCTGGAATTCGGACCTGATCGAGACGCTCGAATTCGTCAACCTGATCGAGCAGGCCGTGGTCACCGTGGACTCGGCGCTCAACCGCACCGAAAGCCGCGGCGCGCACGCGCGCGAGGATTTTCCCGAGCGCGACGACAAGAACTGGATGAAGCACACGCTGGCCTGGCTCGACACGACCACCGGCAAGGTCACGATCGACTACCGGCCGGTGCACACCTACACGCTGACCAACGACGTCGCCTATATCGAGCCGAAGGCGCGGGTGTATTGAGGCAGCTATGGCGGACGAGCGGAAAATCCGGCGCCGCATCGCCGGCTCGATCTGATCGAAGCATAGGGCAAATGACATGGTCCAGCTCACCCTTCCAAAAAACTCCAAGGTCACCGAGGGCAAGACCTGGCCGCATCGGGCGAAGGCGGGCGCCGAGCGCGAATACCGCGTCTATCGCTGGGACCCCGAGGACGACCGCAATCCGCGCATCGACACCTACTATGTCGATACAGCCGATTGCGGGCCCATGGTCCTCGACGCGCTCATCTGGATCAGGAACAACGTCGACGCGACGCTGACCTTCCGGCGCTCCTGCCGCGAAGGCATCTGCGGCTCCTGCTCGATGAACATCGACGGCACCAACACGCTTGCCTGCACCAAGGCGATGGGCGAGATCAGCGGCGCCGTGCGCATCTATCCGCTGCCGCACATGGCGGTGGTGAAGGACCTCGTGCCCGATCTCACCAACTTCTATGCCCAGCACGCCGCCATCCAGCCGTGGCTGCGCACCATCTCGCCTACGCCGCGCAAGGAATGGAAGCAGAGCCACGACGACCGGCAGAAGCTCGACGGCCTCTACGAGTGCATCCTGTGTGCGTGCTGCTCGACCGCGTGCCCGAGCTACTGGTGGAACCCGGAACGCTTTCTCGGGCCGGCGGCGCTCTTGCAGGCGTACCGCTGGATCTCAGACTCGCGCGACGAGGCGACCGGCGAGCGGCTCGACGACCTCGAGGACCCGTTCCGGCTCTACCGCTGCCACACCATCATGAACTGCACCAAGGCCTGCCCTAAGCATCTCAACCCGGCCAAGGCCATCGCCGACATCAAGCGCCTGATGGTCGAGCGGCAGGTGTGATTGTCTCACCCTCTCCCCGCCGCGCGGGGAGCGAGGACTGCGTAGCGTGCGCTTCACACCTCTCCCGCCGCGCGGGGAGAGGTCGGATTGCGGAGCAATCCGGGTGAGGGAGCGCCGCCGCGATTCCGAGCCTAGCGGAAACGCCTTCCCAAGTCTCCTCCCACGGCAGGGGTCGCGTAACCACATTCGTATGATGATGTTGTATTTTCAAATGGTTGTTCCTTTCCTACGGGAAATTTGTAAGGAGGAGCAAATGACTCAGATGAAAATGCTGCTGGTCGTTGTCGGAGTTCTATGTGTCGCTTCGCCCGCGCTGGCCGGCACCCTGTGGAACCCGTGGATGCCACCTTGGGCTTGTACCGCCTTCGAGTATGCAAAGAAGTGTAATGCAGAGAGGACTCTTCGCTCCCCTCACTGCAGGTGCATCGTAAGATAGACGCTGACGATCCGGCCGGCCGTCAAGAGAACCGCCGCGTCGAAGTGGTGTTCGCGGCCTGCGCGTAGCGGACATTAAGGTCTGCATGCAGCTTTCGTCCGCAACACTCTTCGCCTAAGCTCGCGGTGAAAGATCGTGATGCTGACGACGGGAGGCTGCACATGCTCGACCACGTCGGATTTCCCATTACCGATTACAAGCGCTCGAAAGCCTTCTACGAGAAGGCACTAGCGCCGCTCGGCTATTCGCTCGTCGTGGAGGTTCCGCAGACCGGCGGCGGACATTTTGCTGCTGGGTTCGGCGCCGACGGCAAGCCCGATTTCTGGATCGGCGACGAGGGCGGTCTCAATCGCAGCCTTCACATCGCGATCACCGCCAAGGACCGCGCCTGCGTCGACGCCTTTTATCGCGCGGCCCTCGCCGCCGGCGCGAAGGACAACGGCGCGCCCGGGCTGCGTCCGCATTACCACCCGAACTACTACGGCGCCTTCGTGATCGATCCGGACGGCCACAACATCGAAGCGGTCTGCCACTCGCCCGCTTAGTGTCAGCTTCCCACCTCTCCCCGCCGCGCGGGAAGAGGGAGACGCGCCGCCTCAAATCTTCAGCTTTCGCCTCCGCTGCCCGAGCGTGCGCAGGCGCAGCGCGTTGAGGCGAATGAAACCTTCGGCGTCGCGCTGGTCGTAAGCGACCTTGCCCTCCTCGAACGTCACCAGGTCCTGGTCGTACAGCGAATATCCGCTCTCGCGGCCGACGACGCCGACGCTGCCCTTGTAGAGCTTGAGCCGCACGCGGCCGCTGACGAATTCCTGGCTCCGGTCGATCGCCGCCTGCAGCATCTCGCGCTCCGGCGCGAACCAGAAGCCGTAATAGATAAGCTCGGCGTATTTCGGCATCAGCTCGTCCTTGAGGTGAGCGGCGCCGCGGTCGAGCGTGATCTGCTCGATGCCGCGATGGGCGGCGAGGAGAATCGTGCCGCCGGGCGTCTCGTACATCCCGCGCGACTTCATGCCGACGAAACGGTTTTCGACCAGATCGAGCCGGCCGATCCCGTGCTGGCGGCCGAGCGCGTTGAGATGCGCGAGCAGAGCGGCGGGCGACATCGCCTTGCCGTTGACGGCGACCGGATCGCCGCGTTCGAAATCGACGGTGACGTAGGCCGGCTGGTCCGGCGCCTTTTCGGGATCGACGGTGCGCGAATAGACGTAATCCGGCACCTCGTCGCCCGGATTTTCCAGCACCTTGCCTTCCGAGGACGTGTGCAGAAGGTTGGCGTCGGTCGAGAACGGCGCCTCGCCGCGCTTGTCCTTGGCGATGGGTATCTGGTTCTGCTCGGCGAAGGCGATGAGCGCCTCGCGCGACCGGAACTCCCACTCGCGCCACGGCGCGATGACTTTCACGTCGGGCTTGAGCGCGTAATAGGAAAGCTCGAAGCGGACCTGGTCGTTGCCTTTGCCGGTCGCGCCGTGGGCGACGGCGTCGGCGCCGACCCTCTCCGCGATCTCGATCTGCTTTTTGGCGATGAGCGGCCGCGCGATGGAGGTGCCGAGGAGATACTGTCCTTCGTAGAGCGCGTTGGCGCGGAACATCGGAAAGACGTAGTCGCGTACGAATTCCTCGCGCAAATCTTCGATGAAGATGTTTTCCGGCTTGATGCCGAGCGTGAGCGCCTTGGCGCGGGCCGGCTCGAGCTCCTCACCCTGGCCGAGGTCGGCGGTAAACGTGACCACCTCGCAGCCATAGGTCGTCTGCAGCCATTTGAGGATGATCGAGGTGTCGAGCCCGCCGGAATAGGCGAGCACGACTTTCCTGACGCCATCCTGTTTTCCATCATCCTTCGGCATGCGAAATCCTGTGGCGGCGCCGACGGCCGCCCGCGTGCGCGCGGACTATAGGCACGCGCAGAGGCGGCGCAACCAATTCGGCCTGCCGCGCATCGCGAGCGGCGCTCAGGAGCCTCGACCGACGCGTCCGGTGATCCATCCGGCGAGCCCGGCAAGCGCGCCGCGCAACGCCTCGCCGATCTGCGCGAGCCCACATTCGATCACCCCCTCTTCGGCCCGCGTCCGCCAGCGATAGATCATCCCATGCAGCGTCCACACGACGAGGAACATGAACACGCCGGCAAAGACCACGTCGGTGAAGAAATGCGCGCCGCCGCCGACGCGCAGGAACCCGATGCCGGCGCCGAAGGCGAGCGCGGCGCCATAGGCGAGCGGCCGGTATTGCGGCGGCGCCAGCGCCGCCGCCGACAGCGTCCAGAAGGCGCCCGACGGCTCGCCGGAGACGAAGGAACAATTGTCGGCGCAGGGCCCGCGCGGATCCCACCATGGCGTGAAGCGGAAGCTGCCGCCGAACTCAGTGACATCGATCGGGCGCGGCCGGTGCCAATGATCCTTCAAGACCAGATTGGTGATGACGCCCGGACCCAGCGCCAGAGTCACCACGAGAAACCAGGCGGCGCGGCCTTCGATCAGCATGGGCCGGCGCGGCCAGATCATCTTGCCGATCGCGGCGAGAAAAGCCGGCGCGACGACGAGCACGACGATCCCGCGGCCGGCCCGGCGCAGGGAGGTCACCCAGAGCTGGGCGTTGATGATGAATATCTTCCGATGGGAGTCGTAGAACAGCGCGGAGAGATCGAGGTCGAGCCGCGGCCACACCGCGAAGATGACGCCGACCGCAACGGCAATCGCGAGCGCGATGGCTAGGCCGGTCCGGTTCATGCGCGCCGGTCCGACGGATTTTTTGTCTGGTTCATGCCTTCCAGAAGCCGGCCCTGCGTCCGGCGATCAGCCAGTAGACCAGCCCGCCGGCGATGCCGGACGCCGCCAGCACCTCGCGCTCGCGCGCCAGATGGCTGCCGGGCGCCCCGACATAGCCGCCAAAATCGAGGCCGTAGCTGAGTGCAAGCGCGAGCACCCCGCCGAGCGCGGCATAGACGAGGATGGAGCGCCATGCAAAGCCTTCGGCGAGCGCGATCACGAGCAGCGCCGGCAGCATGGCGATTGCGCCGATGAAAACGGCACCGACGCCGACGACCGACCAGAGCACGACCGACTGCAGGTCGAACGGCTTGAAGTCGTCCCACACCGGCGTGAGCGTGCCGATCGTTAGCACCAGCGAAGCGGCGATGCACGCCAGCCAATACGCGACGATCATCCCCAGGATGCGGACGATGATGCCCATCGAACGGCGTCAATCCGTCATCGCCATGGCGCGCAGTGCCAGCCGCTCGCGGGCGGAAAGCTTTTCCGTCGCGCTCTTGAGCTGGCCGCAGGCGGCGAGGATGTCGCGCCCGCGCGGCGTACGCACGGGAGAGGCGTAGCCGGCATTGAAGACGACTTCGGAGAATTTCTCGATCTGCTCCCAGTCCGAGCATTCGTACTGGCTGCCCGGCCAGGGGTTGAACGGGATCAGGTTGATCTTGGCGGGTATGCCCTTGACCAGGCGCACCAGCGCCCGGGCGTCGGCGAGCGAGTCGTTGACGCCCTTGAGCATGACGTACTCGAAAGTGATGCGCCGCGCGTTGGAGACACCCGGATAGAGCCGGCAGGCGTCGAGCAGATCGCGCAGCGGATATTTGCGGTTGAGCGGCACGAGCTCGTCGCGCAGCTCGCCCGTGACCGCATGCAGCGAGACCGCGAGCATGACGCCGATCTCCGCACCGGCGCGCGCGATGTTGGGCACGACGCCCGACGTCGACAGCGTGATCCGCCGCTTGGAAATGCTCAGCCCTTCGCCGTCGGCGACCACATTGAGGCCGTCGCGCACCGCTTCGAAATTGTACAGCGGTTCTCCCATTCCCATCATCACGACGTTGGAGATGAGGCGCTTCTCCGGCTCGCCGGTTGCGGGCGCGGCGCGCTGCCAGTCCCCCAGCCGATCGCGCGCCAGCACGACCTGGCCGGCGATCTCGCTGGCGGTGAGATTGCGCACCAGCCGCTGCGTACCGGTGTGGCAGAACAAGCAATTGAGCGTGCAGCCGACCTGGCTCGAAATGCACAGCGTGCCGCGATCAGGCTCCGGAATGTAGACGCACTCGACCTCATGCGGCCGGCCGTCGATCTCGCCGGGCAGCCGCAACAGCCACTTGCGGGTGCCGTCGACGGAGACCTGCTCGGCGGCGACTTCCGGGCGATCGAGCGTGAAGCGCTCGGCGAGCGCCGCGCGCAAATCCTTCGGCAGCGTGGTCATGGTGTCGAAGCTTTGCGCGCCGCGCACGTACAGCCATTGCCAAATCTGCTGCACGCGCATGCGCTGCTGCTGTGGCGCCACGCCGATGCCGCCGAGCGCCGCGGCGAGGTCGGTGCGCGGAAGCCCGACCAGCGACGGTCTCGCCGGCGCGACATAGCGCTCGAGCGGCTCTTTCTCGATGACCCGGGCCGAGGAGACGCCCTCCGCCCTGGCGGCGGCAATCGACGAAGTCATTTGGCGGTCCTAAGGCGAAACCAAGTGCTGAGGCTTAGATGGGCCGCATATCGTTCCACCGACAGGCCTATGGCCTCCCCGTTTCTTTGCGGCACCTCCGCATGGCGTTTTTTGCGGCGCTGCCGCATGGGGTAACTTGAGCGTTTGTGCAGATCGAGTGGCCGGACCCACGTCTCTCCGTCTTCTTCGCACCATCCTGGACGGAGTTGCCCTCTCTATTTGCACTCCTGGTCGGTGCGATCGAGAGCCTGGGAGAAACCCTTGAGCGAGAACGTATCGGTCGACTGCGTTCCCTTGACGGAGACGCCCTTCACCACGGCGCTCTGGCCGGACCGCAGGGCATCGATCAGCCGCGCTTCTTCCGACACGTTCTTGATCCAGGCGCCGTCCTGCTGGGTGTAGAGCGCGAAGGAGGTGGAGCCTACGACCGCGGTTGCCTCCGTATTCGGCTTGAACGGATAGCCGATGACGATCGACACCTCGTTGCTCACCTTGTCGGCCGGCCGCGACGAAATGAACATATACGACGGGTTGCGCGACTTGGCCTGCGGGTTGGTCTCCGACGAGGTCGGTCTTGCGATCGCAAAGCAGACCTTCTTGCCGCCCGGGGCAGCGCTATAGGCGCCCCACTCGCCGTATTGGCCGAGGAGCGTGGGCTTCGCCCCGCCTGCGACCGCTGCGGCGGGCGCCGCCGTCCCGGTCGCGGCGGGCGCCGCGGGCGCGCCGGGGGCGGCCGCGTTCGGTGCCGCCGCGGGCTTGGGCTTCTTATGCTTTTTGGGTGCGGCCGCTGGGGCGGGCGCGGCCTGGTCGGTCGAGGGCGCGGGGGCCTGCGAATCCTGCTGGGCAAGCGCGGGCAGGGCAACGGCCCCGGCAGCCAGGAGACCAAGGAAAAGCCGGGTTGATCGAAAGATGTGCATCGGGTCTCGCTAAGAAGGCTCCGAGTCTCAAGCCGCACCTTCCACATTTTTACCCCATTTCCTCAGGGTAGGGAACGGAATCAGCAAGATAAGGCAAATGCAGCCTCCCGAAAGCTTGGGAAAAAATGCGGGCAGGCTGCGGATGGGCGGCCCCCATGCCCGTTTCGATCGGAAGGTTTCGGCCGCCGCCCACTTCCACCGCCGGCGTGTTTTGTGGTTATGAGTTCCGCGCCCCTTCCTGCATGGCGCCGAGAGACCTCCACCATGAAAGCAATCCTCTGCACCCATTACGGCGGACCCGACGAACTCGAACTCGCCGAGATCCCCGCGCCCACCGCGGGACCGAACGAGGCCGTCGTGCGCATCAAGGCCGCGGCGCTGAATTTCTTCGATACACTGATCATCGCCGGCAAATACCAGTACAAGCCACCATTTCCGTTCTCGCCGGCATCCGAATTCGCCGGGATCGTCGAAAGCGTCGGCCCGGGCGCGACGGGCGTCGCGACGGGTGACCGCGTGCTCGGTTCCATCGGCTCGGGCGCCGCGCGGGAATGCATCGCGGTGGCGGCGCGGCAGCTGGTGAAGCTTCCCAACCAGCTCGACTTCGAGCGCGCGGCCGGGCTGACCGTCACCTACAGCACGACGCTCTATGCGCTGCGCGACCGCGGCGCGCTCAAGCCGGGAGAGACGCTCGTCGTGCTCGGCGCCTCGGGCGGAGTCGGCCTTGCCGCGATGGAGATCGGCAAGATCATGGGTGCGCGTGTGATCGCGTGCGCCTCCTCCGACGAAAAACTCGCCTTCGCCCGCGCCCACGGGGCGGACGAAACGGTGAACTACGCCAGCGAAGATTTGCGCGGCGCGCTCAAGCGGCTCGGTGGCGAGCGCGGCGTCGACGTGGTGTACGACCCGGTCGGCGGGCCTTACGCCGAACCGGCGGTGCGCTCGCTCGGCTGGGAGGGGCGCTATCTCGTAATCGGCTTCGCCGCCGGCGAGATTCCCAAGCTCCCGCTCAATCTCGTGCTGCTCAAGAGCTGCGACATCCGCGGCGTCATCTGGGGCGCGTGGGCGCAGCGCCAGCCGCAGGCCCAGCACGCGTTGATGAACGACATCGTGCGCTGGTGCAGCGAAGGCAAGCTCAGCGCGCACGTGCATGCGGTCTATCCGCTGGCCGAGATTGCGACCGCACTCAAGGCCATCGCCGACCGCAAGGTCATGGGCAAGATCGTGCTGCGGCCGTAGTCACTCGTGCAGTTCCCACGACCGGTACGCGCGTAAGCGCGGACCTGCGCGGACTAACAATTTGTCAGCCTGCAGGAACGTCCGCGCAGCGGAACATCACGCTTCGTCGCGCATGCGCGCGAGGGTGCGTCGCGCCGCCTCGCGGTGATCGTGCGAGATGTGGGAGGTGACGAGCTTGATTGCTGCGGCGAGCACCGCGGCGTCGTCGGTGTAGCCGACCAGGGGAAGCACGTCGGGGACGGCGTCCGTTGGCAAGACGAAGTAGGCGAGCGCCCCGATGAGCGCTGCTTTCACGTGGCCCGGCGTCAGTCGGTCGAAGGCGCAATAGTAGGCGGCGACCAGATCTTCCGCGAAGGGCAACTGCGAGACCAATTGCCGCAGCTTGCGCCAGAAGCCGCGCCTGACCTCTTCCTCGTCGGCAGCGAGGCGACGGATCAGCGCCTCGGCATCCCACCACGATGCGGATTGTTGACCGGATATCATCGAACCCCTCGTACCGGCTCGCAACGGAGCCTTTCGCTACGAAGGACTGGGTCGCAAAGGCGGCATCCGCAAGGCAAAAGCCTGCGGCGGCCCAGACTAGCCCGCAAATCTGTCCATGGCCTCGGCGAGCGCCACGTCGCGCTCGGTCAGGCCGCCGGCGTCGTGGGTGGACAGCGTGACCTCAACGGTCTTGTAGACGTTCGACCATTCCGGATGATGGTCGAGCTTCTCCGCCGCCAGCGCCACGCGCGCCATGAAGCCGAAGGCCTCGTTGAAGTCGGCAAAGACGAATTTCTTGCTGATCGCGTCGCGGCCTTTCACTTCGCTCCAGCCGCTCAGCCGGCCGAGCGCGCGGCTGCGCGCCTCGCCGGAAAGTTTTTGCGCCATGTGAAAACTCCTTCAGGTGCAAACTCCATCGCAACGGCCAACGCGGAGGCCGCCAGCCTCGCAAATAAGCGCGACGATCACTACCTAGCAAGCGGCACAGCAAAGACGCGAGCGTCGCGGGAGGCGCCATGTCATGGTTCCTGATTATTGCGCCGGCCGATCGGCATTAGCCAAGATGGCCTCGCCGTGGAGAGTTGACGAGAGCGCCGTAGCCATCGAACGCCCGAGCCGTGTTAGGATTAAGCATGCTTGGCGGACCAACACACGCCGCGTCACTCGCCATGAAGCTTTGGCTTGCGCAACGCTTTGGGGGCGCCGGCAGGACGCTCTCTTCGGCACCCGCCCATGCCGCCGGCAAAGCCATGGAGTCGCTTGAGCACCTGGTGCGCAGCCGCATCAGAATGTTCCTGCGCAACACCTGGCTCGTCACCATCCTGGGGACCGCCATCGTCGCCGGCGGCGTGTGGCTCGCTTTCCATTTCACCAGTGAAAACGCCGTCATGAAGGTCGCCGCCGGACCCGCCGGCGGCGTCGACGCCCGGCTCGTGGAGTTCCTGGCGAAAAAGTTCGCGCACGACCGCGAGACCGTCAAGCTGGAGCTCGTCGCCACCTCCGGCCCGGCGCAGAGCGTGCAAGCGATCGCCGATCGCAGCGCCGACCTGGCGATCTTGCCGGCCAATGTCGGCGCGTCGGCGGATTGGCCGGTCGTCGCGATCCTGCGGCATAATGTGATGGCCTTCATTGTCCCGGCGCCGGCGGCAGCGACGCCTGCGCCAGCGACTCCGGGCGAAGCAAAGCCGAGCGCGAAGACAGAGGAGGTCAAGGAAACCACGGGCTAGAAGGGCGCCAAGGAGGCGAAGGACGCCAGGACCGCCAAGGGCAAGCTCAATGCGAAAGAGCCGCGCAAAGGTCGAAGAGCCGAAAAGCGCCAAGGCCGACGATGCCGAGGAGTCAGGCAAGCTCGAGAAGGTCTCACAGCTCGCCGGCCGCCGCGTCGGCATCGTGGCCGGCAATGAGGCGAACGCTGGTCTGCTCAACGTCGTCCTCACGCACTACGGCGTTCCGCTCGACAAGGTGCAGGTTTCACAGATCGAGCCGAAGAACATCGCCGGCGCCATCGCCGACAATCAGGTCGACGCGCTCTTCGTCGCCGGACCGGCGCCCGGTCATGCCATCGGGGAGGCGGTGGCGCCCGCTGCGCGCAACGGCGTGGCCCCGGGCTTCATTGAGATCGACCAGGCCGACGCCATCGCCAAGCGTGATCCGGCGTTCGATTCGACCAACATCCAGGCGGGGATGTTCAGCGGCAATCCCCCGGCGCCGGCGGACAATCTCAAAACCCTGAGCTTCCCGGAATACCTGGTAGCGCGCAAGACGTCGCGCCACGACCGCATCGCGACGCTGGCGCGGCTGATCTATTCATCGCGGCAGTGGCTCGCTGCGGCGATGCCGGGCGAAGTCAAGATCGAGGCGCCGTCGACCGACAAGGACGCGGCCGTCATCGTGGATCCCGGCGCGCTCGCCTACCTGAACGATGATCAGAAATCCTTCTTCGAGAGATACGGCGACTTCATCTTCTACGGCTTGCTGATCTTTCCCATCTTTGGCTCGGCGATTGCCGGGGTCGCCGGCTATTTCCACAGGAGCGGCCGCACGCGGCGGCTGCGGCTCCTGCAGCGCCTCATCGAACTCGTGCGCAAGGCGCACGCCGCGCCCTCCCTGGAGGCGCTCGATCGGCTCCAGCTCGATGCCGACAATCTCTTGGTCGCGATCATCCATCAAAGCGAGCACGACGACTACGACGAGGCGATGCAGATGTCGTTTTCGCTTGCGCTTGACCAGGTCCGCTTCGCCATCGCGGCGCGGCGCGCCGCCCTGCTCAACGAGGGCGGCGGCGAAGCCAAGGCCACTGCGAAGGCCGCCGCGGCTTAGCCGGCCGGAACTTCGCGCCATCGACGGCTCCACGACGCGCGACGGCGGTGCCGCGTTGCGAACCGCGCGCCGATCACTATATTCCGGGCCGAACGCACGGGCCCTTCGGGGCTCGTTTTGGTTTACGGCGCGAATTCCGCATATGAATCTCCGCAACATCGCCATCATCGCCCACGTCGACCATGGCAAGACCACGCTCGTCGACCGGCTGCTGCAGCAATCGGGCGCGTTCCGCGACAACCAGCGCGTCGCCGAGCGCGCGCTCGATTCCAGCGACCTCGAGCGCGAGCGTGGCATCACCATCCTGTCGAAGGTCACCTCGATCCTCTGGCAGGACACCCGCATCAATATCGTCGATACGCCCGGCCACGCCGATTTCGGCGGCGAGGTCGAGCGCATCCTCAACATGGTGGACGGCGCTCTGGTGCTGGTCGACGCCGCCGAGGGGCCGTTGCCGCAGACCAAGTTCGTGGTCACCAAGGCGCTCAAGGTGGGCCTCAAGCCCATCGTCGTCATCAACAAGGTCGACCGGCCCGACGCCCGGCCCACCGAGGTCGCCAACGAGGTTTTCGATCTGTTCGCGGCGCTCGATGCGAGCGAGGAACAGCTCGACTTCCCGATCCTCTATGGCTCGGCCAAGCAGGGGTGGATGGCGGCCGCCCCCGCCGGACCGAAGGACAAGGGCATGAGGCCGCTGTTCGACCTGGTCGTTCGCCACGTCGCGCCGCCTACCGTCGAGGAGGGGCCGTTCCGCATGATCGGGACCATCCTCGAGGCCAATCCGTATCTCGGGCGCATCGTCACCGGACGCATCTCATCGGGCTCGGCGAAACCCAACCAGCCGATCAAGGTGCTGGACCGCAATGGGAACCTG
>Ga0210405_10002936_pt1 | contig 17171 bp, 14 predicted proteins | sample IncBWH11MmetaG_FD_155492 | JGI IMG/M metagenome (GOLD analysis project Ga0210405, IMG submission 155492) | Forest soil microbial communities from Barre Woods Harvard Forest LTER site, Petersham, Massachusetts, United States - Inc-BW-H-11-M | ecosystem: Environmental > Terrestrial > Soil >... | reverse complement strand
CGGTGCAGTAGCCGCCGCTCACGGCGTAACGACCACCACCCCGGTCATGCCGGCGTGGATGGAGCAGTGGTAGGCGTAGGTCCCCGGGCTGTTGAAGGTGTTCACGAACGTGCCGCCGCCGGTCGGGCCGCCGTAGGGATCCATTCCTGAGGGAGCGGCGAGGGTCATGCTGCTCCAGGCGCTGGTGTTGCTCGTGACGGTGTGACTCGAAGGCCCGCTGTTGCTCCACTCCACCGTCTTTCCCACCGCGATGGTCACGGACTCAGGCGAGAACGCGAAGTCGGCCACCGAGATGAACTTGTCGATGACGGGGCCGCTCCCCCCTCCTCCGCCACCACCGCCACCGCTGGAGCTCTTGTTCGACGTGGGAGAGTAGGAGGAACAGGCTGCCAGCCCGAAGGCCAGCGCGGTGACTGCCAGGCGGCGTGTGTTCATGGTACTCACAGTAACCGCGGGTACTGTGCGGGGTTCCTGTTTTCGAGGCTTGGGGGCGTCAGCGTGCGGTTACGGAAGCGTCAGGGCGTGCTCGGACGTTCCACGGCTGCACGACTGCGGAGGGTGTCGAGAGGCGCCGATCGGAATCGAACCGATGAATGGAGGTTTTGCAGACCTCTGCCTTACCACTTGGCTACGGCGCCGTGGGGGTCAATACTGCCTAGACGACGGCGCTTTCTCAACCCACCCCAACTGTCCAGCCGTCGGGGCAAAGTCACTGTGGGTAGTTTTGTGGGTACTTTTTTTCCGTCTCACGCCCGTTTGAGCCCCGCCCGCGCCGATGCAGCGCGCGCTTCGCGTTCCTGGTCCAGCACGCCAGTGAGACTCGCCGCCACTTTCGCAGCATCCTCGGCGAAATAAGCTTCCGGGGCGTGCTTCATATACCGCAACGCCATCGCGGGCGTGGAGTGGCCCAGCAGCTTCTGGAGCCGCACGATTGGCACACCGGCCTGCGCGCAGTGAACGCCGAACGTGTGGCGACAATCGTGAAGCGTGGCGCCGCGGATACCGGCCGCCCGACAGATCCGACGCCATACGCGGCGCAGGGCGCGATAGTCCGACAAGGGCGGCGGGAAGACCGGGTCCGCAGGCCCGGCCGGGTGCCGGACGAAGTGCTCCCCCAGCACCTCGGCCAGCGGTTCCGGGATCGGTACATCCCGGACGCTCGAGGGAGTCTTCACGTGGCGGTTCCCCTCGTGAATCGAGATGCGGCGTTCCGCCAGGTGGACGTCTTCGCCCACCAGCCCCTGAGCCTCCCCCACCCGAAGCCCCGTGTACGCCAGCGTGGCGATGACCGGCCACCATTCCGGGGGAGCTACCCGCCGGATCGTGGAGAATTCTTCCGAGGACAGCCACCGCTCCCGACCGGCGGGTTCGCGTTCCCGACGCACCTGGGGGCGCGCCAGGGCCATGTTCTGGTCCTCCACGCACCACGACATGAACGCTTGCAGGGCGGTAAGGTCGCGGTTGACCGTGCCCGGGCCGGACCCGGCTGTGATACGGCTTTTCCGGTAATCGCTCATGAACCCCTTGGTCAGGTCGCTCACGCGAGCGTCGCGGGCCTTGGGTAGCAGGGAGAAGAGCTTTGCCCAACTTTCCCGGTATCGGTAAATGGTGTTCGGGGCGTACCGCCGCCGAGTCCGAGGGCTGACGCCGTTGGCCGACTCAAGCCAGGCGAACCACCGGTCCACCAGTGGGCCCAGTTCGGGGCTCTCCGCCTTGGCGACCAGCTGCTCGATTTCATCACCCCGCTTCTCGTACGCGCTATGCAGCTGCTGCAGTTCGACCCGGCCATCAGCCAGCAGCTGAATCAGGTCCCGTCGCCCGGCGTTCCTGAGGGCATACACGGTCCGCTCCATCGCCTTCGCTCTGGCCTTCAGGGTAGTGCCCGTGGACATTCGGATTCGTGGGTAGCCGCGCCACCTGATTTCCAGGTGGAGCACGTTCCCCCTCTTCACGACACTCATTGCGGGTCTCTCCTTTCATCGATCCAGCGTTGAACATCAGTGTGCCGCCAGCGCAAGCTCCGTCGAGAGATATGCACCGCCGGGATCCCCAACTCGTAAACGCGCTTCACATTCACGCCGACGTACGCGGACACCTCCTTCGCGGTGAGAAGCCTGTCGGGTGCGGCGGCGATTCCCTGGAGGTCGCCCGGTTGCCCACCCGGAAACTGGAGTGCGTGGTTTGCCATGGTGATTCTGACCCTGAAAATCCGGGATTTCGGGCTCAGAATCCGGGGTTTCGATCCCCGGATTCCGGGCTTCGAAACCTAGGATTATTCGGCGCCCGGGTCGTCCTCCTGGTCGTCGAAGTCTTCATCCCCATCCTCGTCGTCCTCGTCGTCCTCCCAGTCGGCCAACACCTTGTTGACCTCGTCCTTGACGTCGTCGTCAGTCCAATCAGGTTCGACCACTTTCCTGAGATGACGTTCGACTTCCCGACGGGCGGGGTCCCTGTCCTCGGTGTCCCAGCGGATGGTCTTCCAGAGCGCCTCGCTCTTCCCCGCCTCGATGAGCCTCGCCACCTTCGTCGCGTCCGCAGCCTCCTGTTCGCGGCGGACGACTCCCGCGTGGTATGATTTCAACGCCTCCTGGACCTGCGCCTTCACCAGGTCCCGTGCCTGATAGTCCGGGACCCAAGACGGCAGGTTCACAGGCGTGACATACCGCTCCAGGGCCTGAACGACCTTCGCCTTCTCACTGTCAGGGACCCCCCACGGGATCTGTTCAAGCCCGAACCGCTTCAGGTCCGGCACGCGCACCACCGCCGGGTCCGGCGGTGATGGGGCCTGCTTGGGGAGGGGGAACACGTCGTCGCGTTCGGGATCGTAGTAGTAGCCCGGCCCCGGGATGATAGGTTCTTCCCGGGGGGGCACCGGTGTCCGGGTGCGCATTGGCGTCCGCGGCGCCGCGGGGGCCCCCCGTTGGTTGCGCCGATACGCGTCCAAGGTCGACTGCCTGAACCGGCGATGTCCCCCTTCTGTGCGAGTGCACTGGAGAATGCCACGATCTTCCAGGTCGTTAATCGTGTCCACTGAGAGATTCAGGTACTGAGCGGCTTCACCGCTCGTGAGCAAATCATCCCTACGGACTGCCATAGGCCCTCCATATTGGTCCGTCAGGCACAGCCCTTGCCGTCCTCGACGAACGCTACTAAGAATTAGTCTGTCAAGGGGTCATGGATATTATCATATGATGAGAGATAAACTATGAAAAAGAAGACGACTCCTAGGAGCCCGCAAAGCACTGATTTGGTGCCGGTTAAGGCCGATCGCCTAAGGGCCGCCATGGACTTGGGTGGTTGGACGGTCACCACTCTGGCACGGAAGCTCGGCAAGCGCGAAAACCCCCAAACCGTTCACTACCTGAGTCGTGGGTCCGACGTCAAACGCTGCCGGGCTGCCCGCCGTGCGGCGCTGGCGAGGATTCTAGAAGTGCCAGAGGACTGGCTGGCGGGCGGAGACTTCGCACTACCCCTCCCGGGCGTGATGGCGATTCTCAAGGAAGTGGAAGGATCTCCGCGCGTGCTTTTAGCGGTGGGTCGTTTGTTCCAACAGTGCTACGCGGCTGTGCAGCGGGATCTAGAGAAGGAGCCCAGGCGGCCAGACACCCAGAGCGGGTGGAACGCCGTCAACGACGTTCATTGGTTCATGTTCAGCACGTTGGGGGCACTCTTGAATCCCGCGCGGTGGCAGGCCACCCTGACCCATCTCACAGGTGCTGCCTCACCTCCGACTGTCGCAGAAGCGGAAGAGCAGGTGCGCCAGCAGCAGGACCTGGTGAAGTGGTTTGACCCATTGCCCCCGTCAATGTGGGCGCCCCGCCCCAAGGCGAGAGCACTCGACCGGGACACCGAGGAGGCCGTCGTGGGATTCGTCCGCGGCTGGCACCGAACCCTCGACACGTGGTTCCACGGGAGCGCGACGTTTGACTATCAGGCGTTCTGGCAGTTGGCGGCGACACTCAACCCAGTAGTTGGACATCTCCTCCCGCAGAGCTGGCACGGAAGGCCACCCGTCGACACCCTGCCGGTGGCTCCACCGACCAGTCCCTATGCGTTGGTTGACTGGCCCCTACGGGCTGCAGCGCCGACCCCGAGCTAGTCGAGATCCGCAATTCGTGGGTAGGCAAGCAGACGACTTGGCCTCGCTTCGATGTGCTTGGTCTCGTCGGACGAAGTCGTCCCCGTGACCAGGCGCCGCAACTTTGTGTCGATCGCCCCAATGTCCGAGAACACCGACCGATAGATCCGGTAGCGCTTCTTCCAATTGCTTCTGTGAAATCCGACCTCTCGCTTCAGTTCTTTGCCCAAGTCCACCATCTCGGCAGCCACATTCGCCACCTTTGATGAGTACTCGGTGCCTGCGACATACAAGTAGACCTCTTCAACTGCCTTGCGTCTCTGGGCCTCCGTCGCCTTGAGAATCAACAGGCGTACCAAGCTCTCGCGAGCAGTGTGAACCACGGGGGCTAGTCCAGCCGGGCTGATGACCAAGACGTCACGATCCACAAAGAAAAATTGATTCTTTGACGGGAACGCGGTGGTCACCAGAACGGCGTAGTCTGCGTGGCGTTGCTTGCGGGCTTCAGATGCCTGAAGGACGTACTCTCGCTTGAAATCCTTCACCTTCTTGCACTCATAGACGATGAGTCCAGCCTTCTTGCCATTCACTAGCACGGTGTGGAGCACATCCCCACCCTTGCTGCCGGTAAGCTCGAAGCGGTCATCTGGGAATAGATCTTGAAGGTGCCGCTTCAGAACGGCTTCCTCGAGTAACCCCTCAATTTGAGGCGTTACGCCGCGCTCAATTTGATCTCTAAGGCGTGTAATCTCGTCGTTCTGCCGCCGCGACTTCTCCGCCAGCGTTTTCATTCTGCGTTCATAGGAATCAAGTCGCGATTTCACCCTTCCGAACTCCCGACTCTTCTTCTGAAATTCTCGGCGCTCCACGCGACGGGCACGCGCAGTCGCCTTTTCAACTTGGCTAGCCACCGTTTTCGCGAAGGTGTCGCGCTGCTTCCTGAGGGCAACCCGCAACTCCCCCTTCTGCCTTTGTCGAAAGGCCGCGTGCTCCTTACGCAACCGCTGCTGCTCGGCGGCCAAGGACCGCTTCTCGATTCGGAGCTCCGCTTCTCGCCTGCGCAGGTGCTCGAGGTGCGCCCGTAGGGCCTCGTGCTTCTTGAGCACTTGGTCGTACTTCGCTTGGGGGAGCGGAGTCCCGCAAAGAGGGCATCGCAGCTGGGGTGACAACGGAATCTCGCTGGTGGCAATGCGGTTACCATAACCCATTTTGGGGTATCCCGTAATGGGATGCACCGTGCTTCACCATGGAGCACGGCTCACGTCGCCGAAGCGCGACCCATACGCCCGCCTACCGGTACTTGCTCAAGCGCCTTCGAGAGGCCAGAGAGAGCGCCGGACTAACTCAAACCCAAGTCGCGAAGGCACTCGGCCGGCCACAGTCGTACGTTACGAAGTGCGAGCTTGGTGAGCGGCGCTTGGATCCGTTGGATCTTCAACAGTTTGCCAGACTTTACAAGCGCCCCCTCCAATTCTTCCTTCCGAAGGGGGGAATAGGGCCTTAATCGCCGACCGGCAGGTTTCGTTGTCTCCGCTTTACTGACCGCTGCCATCGCACTAAGACGCTGGCTAGAGCCGCAACACGATAAAGCGGTCGTTTCATATCAGGCCTTCGCCTACGCACCTCCGATCCTACCCTGTCTGTATTCGGGGTAGCGTCAGCCCTGCGGAAGCGACAATTCACGTCGCCACATGAAACGGCGGCGATGGAACTGCGAGAGCTGGAAGACTTAAGGATTTGTCGCGTTTCCGGCCCATCCCTGCCGCAAAACCGCCCCTTTCTTCTCCGGCAGGCTGTCGTACGCTAGAGGAACATCTCGCAACTCCTCTTCGACCTTGCCCCGGGGTTCTGTGATGGCTACTACCCGCCGCGCCCTCAAAGCTCTCGCCCTGAACCTGCTGGTAGTCGGTGGTGCCGGAGCTCAAACTGTTTCGATCTACCCACAGATCGGAAGCGCAACCCAGCCGGCTAGCAGCACCGGACGAGTGAACACCTTCACAGTGATCAACTCCACCGGTTTCCAGGTCACTCTCTTTTGCGGATCTACGGGTCCCATCACCTGCAGTCGGTTAAGCAACTCGTACATCAATCCGAATTCGAATCTGATCGATACAGCCGTCTATAACACCGGAGCGGTCGGGACTGGGACGGTGGTGCTCCGGACAGAACTGGTGAACGGTTCTGTGGACAGCGGCTACTACAACGTCGCGGTCATCCCGCAGTACCAAGTGTCCGTAACTCCGAAGGGCGCCACGGACCCAGCGCGAACCACGAATACCGGAGGTTATAACGCGGTATTCACTATCACGAACACCGGCTACTACAGCGACACCTACACAATCACTTGCGGGACAACCGGACCGGTCACCTGCACGAGCGCCAAACCGACAAGTTCAAGTGGCGGCACCGATACCGCGTTCTATAACGTCGGGGCAGTAGGATCAGGAACAATCACCCTTACCGCGTCAAGTTCCCACGCGAGTGACATGGGGTGGGACACGGTCCTGGTTCGGCCCGCCCCAATCACTCCAAGCGGCCCGGTGGTGGCTCGCAATCAGTGTCTCACTATCGCTGCGGGGTCAAGCGCGGCCTATGAGTGCGGAGATCTGCGCATTGTTCACCCACTACCGTCAACACGGACTCTTGGCAGCCTACACACGCCGACTCTTTTCTACAACAGCCAACACGCGAATCCGTTTCCCTCACTTAATAGCGACCTCGCCTTGGCCGCCAATGACCGGCCAGACTCGATTATTGCCATTGCCCGACTGAAGGTGGGAGGGTCTTTCGTACAGCGCGACCGGCGAGCGTGGGCTGGTACGCAGTGGGGCAGTGTCGGGCAGGCAGCCACCAGGCGAGTGATGACGAACTTCGCCGCGGGTGACTTGGCCACTGCCTTCTATCCCTACCAACTCGAACTCGATCGCTTCGTAGCTGGGACTGGTTATGCGACGATTCGGACGGACACCGGTACCATCGCCATCGTGAATCGAGCGAATAGTCCTTTTGGAGCTGGATGGTGGGTAGACGGGTTCGAGCAGCTTCAGTTCCAAGGCGACGGATCGATCATGTGGATTGGGGGTGACGGTAGCGTCCGCCGCTACCAGAGCGCAGGCACGTGGAGCGGCAAGACCTGGTACGTCGCTCGTCAGATGGACAGCCCCGATACCCTGTCGTTCGATGGGACGACCTACACCCGCTTCCTTAAGGCAGGGGGTAGGGTGGTGTTCAATACCACCGGCTTCCACACTCAGACGCTCAACCGGCTCGGGTACGCTAGCGTGTTCGCGCCCGATGGAAGCAACCGCCTTTCGACGATTACCCTGCCACCCACGGGCGGAGCCGGCCGCACCTACACGTTTGCCTACGGCGGCCCCAACGGAACCGTGAACTCTATTACCGCCCCGGACTCGGCAGGGGGATCTTCCCGAACCACAACCATAGCTGGCTCAGCTCTGACAGGAGGAGGAGCCCGCATCACGAACATTAGCGATCCGGGGATAACGGGAAGCGTGGCGTTCGGCTATGGGAACGGATCGTACCCCTCGGCCATCACGGCGCGCACCGACCACCGCGGAAACACGAATACATTTTTCTTGGGAACGGGTTTGCGATTGGTGGGAGATTCTCTTCCGGTGTCAGGTGCCCAGCCGATCAAGCGCTCCTTTTGCCCAGCTGAGATTCGGGTCTGGGCGTGTGGTAGCGGGCTCACAGCTCCCGAAAGCACCTACACCGTCTATGACGGTCCACGCACTGATAGCGTTGACGTCAGGGACTTCTGGCTCGACAGCCTCGGGCAGGTCACCCAGATTCGGGACCCGTATAGCAATCTTACGGTGATCGCCCGATCCGACGCTCGCTGGCCCGCTTCACTCACTCGAGTGCAATCGCCGAGCGGGCGAGTGACGGCAGCGACCTACGATGGCCGAGGGAACCTGGCCTCAGTGTCGGACTCCAACCCCTACAGCGACGGAAGGAACGCTGCCACCCAGTACGCGTGGAACCAAACGTGGGACCAACTGACACAAGTCACACTGCCAAACGGGCAGGTTACCCAATTTGGGGTTGATTCAACAAATGGTAATCGCCTGTGGGTTCAGGACTCTAGAGGGACGCTGAGTCGCACCACCTTTCAGTACTACGCGACGGGGAACGGTCAAGGACTGCTGAGCGCGATCCTCCCCCCAGCGGGCGGCGCCCAAACAAGCATCACATACGATGTGCGGGGCAATTCCGCCTCGGTCCAAGCGGGCGGGTGGACTACCTACTACCTCAACGACTCGATCGGCCGCACCAAGATTGTCCGTACACCAATTGCTCTCGGACAATACCGCAATGATACCACGACGTACGACGCAGCGGATCGCGCGATCCGCGTCTCCTCTTACGCTGTCGCGAGTGCTGATACGGAACGAATCACCGTGTATAACACTTATGACGCTGAAGGCAATGTGACACAAGTGCAGCGCTTTCAGTTGCCCGACTCAACGCTGCTCGGTTGGATGACTACCCAATGGACCTTCGACGCTGCTAACCGTCCCATTGTTGAGGTCGCCCTAGACGGCAATCGAGACTCAACGTGGTACGACCCTGCGGGGAATGTGATCACTGTAAAGACTCGCAACGGCAACATCCTCACGATGACATACGACCGAATGAACCGGCTGACGAGACGGGTTGTCCCAGCTGTGACTTACTCGGCGCGCACTGCACCCGGCGTGATTAGTGGCCTCAAGCTATCATTCGATAACGATTCCGGGACGCATCCCTACCCTTGGTACCCAAACAACGGCACGGGGCTGATCATCCGGGCCGACACCGCGACGTTCGCGTATGATAACGGGGGCAGGCTGGTCGTTGCGAATAACGGGGATGCACGAATCCATCGTGCCTACTTCAAAAACGGAAGCGTGGTAACCGACACTCTCTGGATACGTGATTACGCAGACACCTCTTTCAAGCACGTCTATGGTCTTCGTTATACGTATGACATCAACGGGCGCTGCACCGTAATTCATCACCCTGCTCAGCTCGCCACGGGAACTGGAATGCGCGATAGCGTCCAGTTCACCTATGATGGTGCAACTGGATCGATCGGTTCAGTCACGAGCCTGCTAGGCAACCAGACGAGCTTCCTGTACGACTACCGCGGTGAAATGGTTCGTGAGGCGTTACCGGGAGGTATTACTGACTCCATGGTATTTGATAGCCTCGGCCGCATCACACTCGACCGAATTGCCAATCGAAGTACCTCGCCCTATAAGGACGTCGATTCCCTGCTTCGGTACGCAACTCTACGCTACACTTCTGGTCCCTCACAGGTGTCCGCCATGCTCAACGGACACGGGTGGCGCGACACAGCCAACGCTTCCTACACAGCGCGGGGAGCCCTAACAACTCTGAGCTATTTTCGAAACCCTGTCGCGGGCGACACTGCGCTGTATGGTGGCGCTTTGGAGAGCCAAGCATTCACCGTGGATCCCATTGGCAATGTTCGAAGGGGAGGCGCCTCCAGCGTCGGTATCGGATTCGGTGATGTGTACACATACGGTTCGACAGAGACCGCCTTCTTCCACAACGGCACGGCTAGGATCGACTCTATTTCCGATGCGGGAGGTAACCATGGTTTCATCTACGATTCCGCAGGGAATACGGTGTTCTTCTACCAAGCAAGTGTGCCTAAGGACACCGCCAATGACATGGCTTCGTGGTACGGCGCAGACGGGCACCTTCGCGTCGCGGAGTGGCGCGATGCTAGGAGCCCCAATGCTAACTGGACGAATCCAGCATGGCAGGATGTTTTCGAGGAGTATCGGTATGACGCGTTGGGACGCCGAGTCCTAGTAATGAGTCGGCAGGCATGTTGGTTGGCGGGCGGGACCGACAGCACTGCTGCAAAGGACTGCTCAATGAGCCGAATACGCCGCACTGTGTGGGACGGGGCCCGAGAGATGTGGGAGATCCAAATGCCCGCTCGGACGCAGGACAGCCTGTACATCGAGAACGACACCGGTGTGGTCGTTATCCGGAACGATACATCCTGGAATGGCACTCAGTTTCAATACTCGGACCCCAACCCCGTGTTTGGGCGAGTAGCCTACACCTACGCCTGGGGAATCGATGATCCCGTGGCGATCACGCGACTGAAGTTGGTAAGGCTCAAGACCGCCAGCGACACTGCGTACTGGAATCCGATTGAACTCAACCCGAATTGGAACTGGCGTGGGCAGGCAGACCTAGGGACTTTCGCCGACGGCGGCATGAAGACATGCACGAACTCCACCCACTGTGTCTTCGTTCAGTGGCGTTCAACCGCCTTCGCCTCAGGACTTGCCCCTGAGTTATTCTGGACGCCACCCTACAACTGGTCTCCTTACGGATGGTTCGGAACACTCCTTAACGGCCGAGTAGACGGCACCGGCACCTACTTCCGTCGTAACCGATATGTGGATCCGCTGACAGGCCGTTTCGCTCAAGAGGATCCCGTGGGCCTCGCGGGTGGACTGAACCTCTATGGCTTCGCCGCCAGCGATCCGGTCAATTTCGGTGATCCTTTCGGCACGTCGATTTTTAGCTTCCTGGGCAGGTGGTGGGGGGTGGCATTCGGCTTTACAGCTCTGGTGGCCACGGGCGGATTCGTCCCGGCATTGGAAGCAACCGCAGCGACCGCCGGTGGAGCAGCGCTAACCGCCGGTGTGCAGAGCCTATTCACCGGATCATCGTTCGGGGAAGCCTTTCGGTGGAATTTCAATCTCTCGGAAGCCTTTCTCGGGGGTGGTGCGCTCACCGCCGCAAAGTTCGGCGGCGGCGTAGCAAGAGTTGGAAATAACGGACTGATCCAGGGCTTCGTTGAAAGCAATAACCAAATCCTGGGTTGCTGCGCTCTCACCTTTGGATCGGGGAGCGTTTTCAGCACAGTGGCGCCAGGAGATCCTATGAGCCTGACTGACGCGACACTAACCTACGGCGTCCATGAGCTAGGGCACACCGTGCAATTCATCGGCATGTCCGCGCTCGGGAGATGGGCAGCTCTTCCCTACCTTGGGTTAGGTGGCCTTGAGTTGGCCTGGGAGAAGGGATGGTGGGACAATGCCGTCGGGAGGTTTTTCCACAATTCCGCCTCGTGGCTTGGCGAGCACACGCCGGGGAATTGACAATGAGCCGACTACCTTCGCTCTGGCTCGGTCTGGTCCCTCTGACGATTCTAATCCTATTGCAGGCAGAGGACTGCCCGGGTACGGCACCGCAGTACGTGGTTAAGGAGTTCCAGTTGACCTCGTGTCCAGACAGCTCGTTCTCCTTCCCGGATTCTGGGAGCGAGGCGCCTTACCGGTTCTCGGCCGTCTCGACCAAGGCCGCTTCTTGGTGTCCAAGGTTCAGAGGCTACACGCTTGCTGAGGGTGGGGAAGAACGTCTGCAAGCGGCCGTGAGCCTCGTGCGTTCCCCGAGTTGCAGCGTGCAGCTTGCTTACTCGTACAACCCTGGAGAAGAGCGACGAACCCACCTCGGAGCGGAAGGGGACAAGTGGGCCAGCTTCCTCGCACTGTACCTGATGCGGAACTCAAGGACCTCCCTGCCCTTATCGGAGGCAAAGACTGAGACATTTGACTCGTACAAGGCCGTGCAGGGTTGGTGTGCGCGGACTAGTGGCACATCTCCATCAAACGGGGCAACTCGCTAGGTCGCATCGAGTCGGCACTTTGCATTATCTCCGTGGGTCCTAGGGGGTGTTGGAGCAGGCCGACTGACAAAGAGCGGATAGGTTGAGGGCCTGGCCGTCGCCCCCCGGGCTGGGCCAGGAGACGCAGCCCAAGCGCGCCAGTCAGTTTCATCGAAGAACAGGTGCTCGCCCTCCGGAAGCTCGAGGTCAACGAGACCTAGTTTTACCGTTAGAAGCGGAAGTACGCCGGCACGGTGCGTCTAACCAGTCGGCCTAGTGGTCGGTGGTGGAGACCCACGAAGCGCGCAATACTGAGGAGCTATCACGCGGAGCCACCCTCGGAACTGTCCTTCCTATAGTACTTGTCCTTAGCCCTTTTGTCCGCTGCTCTCCCCGCCCTAATGCGCTCCTTGGACCACCGGGGAGCCCACTTCACAACGTTCCTCTCGATCCAGTAGTGAGACTGGCAGGGCAAGCTCCAGCTTCCAATTGAGGGGTCCAACGAAATGGACACCCCATCGAATGTGATTGACCAATCGGTCGGCGACAGCGGCGTCACAACCTCGTTCCCGCATCCGCAGCAACATTTGTGGACAGCAGTAGCGAAGCGTAAAGAAACGTAGAGCGTGTCGTCTTCGAGGCGGCCTGGGATGTGCTCGACAAACTCGTACTTGAGGACCTTCTCACCTTTCACGTTTTATCCTCGTTGACGAGTGCATTCCCATCGATCGTGAACGTGCTGAAGTGCTCGTTGTCGAGGTCTCGATAGAAGCCGAATAGCTTCTTCCATTTGAGCACTGCCAACGCCGCGTTAAGCGCGTTGAGATCCGCAATCTGTATGTTCTGCGCATATGCGACCTGACCGTCGTCCTGTGGATCGGTCAGGGGGATACGGTGCTTTTCCCGAACGTGGGATCGCATGTGCTGAGTGCTCGTGGTTAGGCGAATGACACCGCCCAGCCGACCATCGACCAACTCTATGCCCATACCGACATCAACGAATGAGATGCCGAAGCTTTCGAGTTTGTCGATGATGGCTCTCTTGGCACTACTCTTGTCGAGGCACAGGAAGACGAAATTCATCACTTGCAGCTCGTTCGCGGTCTTGTCGTCGACATAGTACTCGTGAGCAACGAGTCCTTGACGCATCTGGGAGTACCTGCTGGCGAAATAGGCGACCTTCGATGGCGCACCCTTCAGGTCGTCGATAGACGGTGCCCCTGGTGACCTGAAAGCATTGTGCTGGAGAAACCGATCACCATCGAAGAGGTGAATCTCCTTGACTGGAGTCTTTGCCACCAGGTCAAGAACATACGACCCCGTTCCGCCAAGACCTATGATGGCTATCCTGTCGAGCTCAAGCTTTGCGGAGACAGCGGCAATCCCGGCCCTGCTGGAGGCAGTGTCGCGGTATACAAAAACTGACTTCGGGTCGTCCGAAGGGACTACTCGGCGAGTCTTCGCGGTGACGTCTGGCCTCAGCGCTTCCGCAGGTCCCGAGATGATCGTGATGTACGACGTCATCTTCTGGTAATAGTCCTGAAAACCGTCGGCGGGCTTGTTCGAGAAAGTGTGGTCGACGATGACGCCGTTGCCGAGGTCCTGTCGTTGAGTCGAGTGCTTGATGGGCAGGATCTCGGTGCCGTCCCTGTTGCAGGGGTGATCGCCAGCGAAGCTGACTACATGATCGTTCGGCCTGGTAGTCGCCTCATTCGACAGAGTCAGGACTGACGCCAACGTCCCAAACGCCACTTCGCGCCTAGAGTTTACATATGGCACGTTCTTTACGAGCAGGTAGCTCCCTACGATGGCAATCTCGTAACCATCTTCCACGAGCCGCTGCAGGTCCGGACTACGATCGATTAGTGGAGCTGACATTGAAGACCGTGCCATTCTTGATCGTGACCGTCTGGCCTTCCACGAGTGTTCCTTCCCGCCGATCACTATCCGCATTGCGGTAGGTAACGGTGAATATCACGCTATCGCCGGAAGGATGATTCGGAAACGCGAGGTTCACGACGTCTGCGAACGACAAGACATTGTTTGTAACTTTGTGCTCTCGGCCGTTGACGATAATCGTGAACTCGTGTTGGCCATGTCCTGCTTGGTGACTAGTGCCGTTCATACGTGATCTCCTGCCCTCCTCGGGCGTGCTGGATTCGCTTCAAGGCCTCTCCCCACACCGGAAATATTCTCGATCAGGGCTCGGAATGTCAATAATAAGCATATCATCAATGAAAGGTTTATATCACAAACTGTTTGCTAGGTTGACTTTCTGGCTCAGGCAGTCAACTATTAGCTCCAATGGGCGAAAGCGTGGCAATCAGTCGGTTCTATAGGCTCCTTGGGGCCAGGATTGCCGAGCGTCGGAACCTCGCAAGACTGACCCAAGCGCAGCTGGCGGAACGAATCGGCACGGCCCGCACGTCCGTCACCAACGTCGAGCGCGGTCGCCAGCAGATGCCGCTTCATCAGCTCCTCCGAATAGCTGTGGTTCTCGAGGTCGACCTGAAGGACCTCATCCCCTCTCAAGACCAAGTTGACACGCAAGACCTCGTTCCGATTGTCGTCGGAACGAACAAATCGGACGTACCGCCGGAAACAGCGCGTCTCATCACCAGGATCCTCGAGGAACGCGAGGATACAAACTATGACACCCGAAGAAAGAGCCATCGAGCTGCTCAAGCAGCACAAGATCAAAGGCCCCCCCGTGAACGTCGCGGCCATCGCCCAGGAAGAGGGAGCGAAGGTAGTCTTTCAAGACCTTGAGGCCAAGGTTTCCGGAGTCTTGGTCCAGAAAGACAAGACGGCGACAATTGGGATCAATGCCTTGCATCATCCGAACCGGCAGCGATTCAGCATTGCCCACGAACTGGGCCACTACCTGATGCACGCAGATAGACCGACAGTATTCGTCGACGAGATTCTCGTCCACTTTCGTGCCGACGCGCCCGTGCCAGCGCTCGATGATCGTGAAGTCGAGGCAAACGCATTCGCGGCCGCGCTACTCATGCCCTCGGCATGGCTCAAGTCGGATCTAGCCGAAAGGAACATAGACGCATTGTTTGGAGATCGCCCGCTTGCGCTGCTTGCCCGACGCTATGAGGTGAGCCCGCTCGCCCTCTCAATCCGGATGGTCAATCTCGGCTTGCTAGACGGCATCGGCACCGTTGAGTAGCATCGTAGGGGGCAAAGCAGAGCTATGCCCCTGCTTGATTTCCCTCCGCACGATCTTGAGCGGGAGTGATTCAGATGACCTTGGATCCGTCTGACCGTACTCGGTCCATCGTAGATTCTGTGCACGGACTGATACGACTCACTCCCGAGGAAATGAGGATAATCGATCATCCCCTCTTTCAGCGCTTGAGAGCGATCAAGCAAAACGGATTGCTGCATCTAGTCTTCCCCGCAGCTACACATACTCGATTCGAGCACAGCCTAGGCGCACTGTTTGTGGCGACTTCGATGCTGGACGCAATCGTTGCCAATTCGAAAGTCGCGGCGGCAAAGACTCCGCCTAGGGTCGCGTCCCCAACAACGAAGAACTTGGGTGAGGCTATCAACTTCTCCGAGCTCGATTCGCTTGACCTGAAGATGGTATGCCGTATCACTCGTCTCGCGGCCCTCGTTCACGACCTAGGACATGGCCCGCTTTCGCACACGTTCGATGCGTTCGCACCCAGCATCACGGCGCTGGGGTCGTTCCTTCAGGACCCTCGACTGAAGACCATTCGTGTCTTTGAGAGCTTTTTGAACAACAAGAAAACGGACTACGGCAAGATCGAACACGATGCGATGTCTTGTCTCTTGTTCGCGCTAATCTGGGGTGATCGCGATCCGGACATCTTGCTCGCAGTCTGTGCAGCGATTCTCGGGAAGGACGTCTTCAGTAGCGTGCCGGAGAAGCTGCAGCCTTGGGTCCCACTGATAAACGACCTGATTGCCTCGGCACCGGCGGATGCGGACCGGATGGACTACTTGGAGAGGGACAGTCGGTCTCTGGGCGTAACCTATGGGCTTTTTGACCGCAACCGGATCCTGAAGACGCTGCTCTGTTACAAAGATGAAGGGCTCAGCGAACCCTGCTATCGCCTTGGACTCAAGAAGAGCGGCATCGGTGCGATCGAGAATCTGGTCCAAGCCAGGTTCGAGCTCTACTTCCAGATCTACTATCACAAGACGAACAGCGCCGCTTCGTTGATGTTGGATACCATAGCCAGGGACGCGATTAAGAACGGCGTCGATATCTGGAAGGGAAAGTCGCTCCAGGAAATCGTGGAGGGGTACCTCACGCTCACCGATGAGACCTTTCTCCGCATCTTGCGCGGAGAACAGGTGGGCCAGCCTCTCCCGGATTCGATCACGACCCTCGCTAGGCAAGTGTCTAGTCGCCGAGTTTGGAAGCGCATGCTTGACTGTGAGTACAAGAGCGATAAGGGCCCTAACGCAACCCAGAAGGTCGCGGCACGAGAGGCAGCCGAGCTCCAGTCCCAGTTTCCGAATGACCGATTCCTCGTTTTCCAGACTTCCGCCGATGCCACCAAGGACCTCTTCGATGGGGCGAGGCTGCTCACAACAAGTAGTACCGGGATCTACTCACTGCAGAAAGACGGTAAGTCCTGGCAAGACGCCTCTACAATCATCCGCGCGCTCTCGAACAGGGACCTCGGCATCGCTCGCATCTATCTTTGCAGCGACAACGAGGAGCGAGCAGTGGAGCTTCGCCAGTTGATCCCGGCACTAGGTCTCGATATGGTGGCGGCTCCCGCTGTGTTACCCACAAGTGGGACCCTACCTGGAACCCTGTCCGGCCCCTGATGCGTGGTATCTACGCCTATGACCAAGGAGCGGCCTGGACCATGCCGCACTCAAGGGCGATAGGGTGTTGTGGGTAATTGTGTGGGTAGACGCCCCCGGATTCTGACAGATTCTTGTGACTCATCCGGACAGGCCTCAATACTTAACCCGCCTCGCAATGACCACTTAGGAAATCGAAGGACTGGAAAGGAAAAAGGCAGAGGGACTTTGCAGACCTCTGCCTTACCACTTGGCTACGGCGCCGTGGGGGTCAATACTGCCTAGAGCACGCCACTTTCTCAACCCACCTCAGAACCACGGTGACGACGGGGGTAAGGGGACAATGAGTGATTGCACGAAAAGGCTGCTGCGCCCTCGTCCACAGAACGTTACCTCACGACGATTCAGCCCCAGCCGCCTCACCACCCTGCAATGCCTCGTCTTGGTTGCTCTTGGCGCGCCGATCGCCACGGGCCAAGGAGCCCAGAAGCTTGGCATTGATTCTCTGCAGGAATTCCCGGCTGCGGCCTTGCGTGAGATCGCGGCGCTTCAAGCAGGCGTCACACTGGGCCGTTGGCGCCAATCACATCCGGCAGATTCGCTCAGAATCTTTGAACGCGCCGACCCACGCGAGGG
>Ga0210405_10002935_pt1 | contig 17174 bp, 12 predicted proteins | sample IncBWH11MmetaG_FD_155492 | JGI IMG/M metagenome (GOLD analysis project Ga0210405, IMG submission 155492) | Forest soil microbial communities from Barre Woods Harvard Forest LTER site, Petersham, Massachusetts, United States - Inc-BW-H-11-M | ecosystem: Environmental > Terrestrial > Soil >... | reverse complement strand
CTGGGCCAGTATGCTCATGTCTTTCTTCAGGGGAAGAACCTGCCCGAATCCCCACTCATCCGTGAAGGTCTGTCCAGGTGTTATGTTGGTGCCACTCTTTTGTCCGTGAATTTCCCAGGCGGTCGCCAAGTTTGCGGTGGTTCCCTTGTTCTTGGTGATGTAGACCGTGGTGCCGCTCGTTATATCGTTGCCCCAATATCCGGAACCCACATTGTTGCTGGCTCCCTGAGTGAATCGGCCCGTCGGGGCGACGAAAGCGTATCCGATGTTGAAGTCAGCTCGCTTAAGGTGCCAACCCAAGTTAATCGGCTGGACGTACATATCGGCAAAACCCGATCCGCCCCCGCCGGTGTTGAGGTTGGTCCCGGTTATGTTGGCTACCAGCTCACCGTTCGCATAGTTCAGTGCGATATAGGGCATGAAGTACCCGCCGAGGAATTTGTGCTTCGGGACGTAGTAGAAAACGTTCTCATCCACCCAGAACGAATAGGTCCCGTTGATAGCTGGAACGCTATTTCCGTTGGGGCCAATCAACTGGCTGGCGGAGTAATTCAAGGCTAGATTGGCGTAGGTGATACCAGGATCGGGAATCACACCCGCGTTGAGACCAAACTGTCCCGGCACCCATTGTCCTTTCTGTTGAGCCAACACGGATGGGGCGCCTCCCAAAAACATGCAAGCAAAAACTGCGGTTTCGAGCTTGACTCGGAATCGCACTCTTGTGCTCCTTTCGTTCCCGAGGCTGAGAACCTCGTGAGATTGGCCGCGGGCGGATTCGCGTACTTCTCGAGCGTCGTTATCTACGGTCTCGCCCCCGCAGAGGAGGGCTCCCAGGGGGCGAGCCGCATGTGAACATCAGCGCAGCGGTTTGCAAATTCTCCTATTGCGCACCCATGAGGGACTTCAGTTTCGCGTATGCCTGACGATATTCGAGCTCGGCTCGAAACATGTCTGCTTCCATTTTTGCGCGAGCCGATTCAACGTCTGGGTCATCTGATTTGTAGCTCGCCTCAACCACTTGAGTCACGGACACCATCCGGCGCGCCAGTTGACTGAGTTTGCGCGAGCGCTCCAGTTCGAGATAGCTGCTCTTGACCGCCTCCGCCACTTTGGCCTTGGTCAATTGCGCCCCCAGATCCGCCGCTTCGGCTTGGGCGCTGGCTTCTTTCACTCCATGCTCGCGCTTGCCGAAATCAAAGAGGGTCCACGTACCCATGACGCCGACGTAGGAGAAATCTTGGGGTAAAACAGCATTGCTCATTAAGTTCTGATTTGCGTAACCACCGATGATTGCGACCACCGGGAAATACGCCATTTTTGACAGTTTTGAGCCGGCGCGCGCCTTTACGGCGGTTTGCTGTGCCTCGACGACCTCGGTATTCGCCACCACTGCTCTGGCAGCGGCTTCATTCAGGGACAGGTCTTCTATAAGAGGTTCGGGTGGAGCGAGATCCAGTCTTGTTCCTTCTTGCAAACCGATCATTTCGTTGAGCGATGCGGTTAGCTCCTTTACCTTGCTGGCTGGAAGCGCGACCGCCCTTTCCGCGGCGAGCATATCCGACTCTTGTTCCGCCGAGATCCTTGGCGAGCCCGAGCTGCTCGCCGTCAACCATTTGGCTTGAATCTTCTTGGCTTCTGATTTCGCGGTAATCAGTTCCCGTTCGGCAACGAGCAAATCGAAATAATTTTTCTCGACTCTGTTCGCCGCCTCAGCCACCGGCATTCCCGCTTTCGATTTGGCGATGTTCTCATCCGCGCGTGCAATTTTTACGAGCTGATGGATCGCGAAAAGCGGTGTGACCGGTTGAGTCGCGTTCACGTCAAAAAGAGTTTGATTCTTTGCGATTATGTTTACCGGAACACTCAGGGTCACACCGGCGATGGGGCGTCGAACCGTTAGCACCTGGCCTGTTTGCTTATTGAGGTGATCGTTGAGAAAAGTCGTGCCGATGCTCGGAAAGTACTGCGACTGGACGCCCAGGCGGTGCTGCTTCGCGATCTCCACCTGGAGCTGCCCGAGACGCACGAGCGGATTGCTCGTCCCTGCTGCCATCTGCTGCGCCTCCTCTAACGTAATCCGGCGTACACTATCAGCGCCTGTCGCCGCAGGCGCGGGGCTGGACACCGAACCACTCGGAGGATTTGCTTTCTCGGCGGAGCCAGTCTTGTTGCTCAGTTCGAATTTATATTTTGCCGGTGGTGCTGCTCCAACTGGTACGGGGAATTGAATTCCGTTGGGCGCCTTATCGTTGACATCCTGGGCCGAAACTCCAAGGCAAACGAACAACACCAAGGCAAACAGAACTGCACTGCGGTACCACGCGTGATTGAGATAAATCACAGCTATCCTCCTTTTTTCTTCCTCGGCAGAAAACGATGCGTTGCAATCGGTTTCAGAGCAGCGCGACGCAGCTCCACTGAGTCAACAATGCTGCAACCGGCAGCCAGTTGAGGAAACTGGCAAAAGTGACAGGCTTTCGCCTCGGCGGGAATCCCACATGCACGGAATTTGCCTCTGAGATTTTTATGCGCCTGAGGGATAAAGCTAACCGACAGTTAAACGATTCTCTGCTTGACGGCGTAGCGTATGAGTTCGGCGCTGGTCTTGATCTGGAGGATTTCCATTACGCGATATTTGTGCGAAGCGACGGTTCGCATGGTGATGTGCAGTAAGTCCGCTATCTCCTTCATCGAGCGCCCTTCTGCTAATAGTTGAATGACCTGCCGTTGTCTGGCAGTCGGTTTGGGGGCATGTTCACGCGCCTCGGGGTCTTGTAACGAGATATTAGCCAGACCTTCCGAGATGCACGGCGTTACATAGTTTCTGCCCTTCAGGACTTCTGCGATCGCCTTCGTAAGCTCAAGCGCTGCTCCCTGCTTGAGCAAATACGCGGAACCGCCGGCTCGAAATGCCTCCCCGACAAGGTACGGATCTTCATTCATCGTCAGGAATATCAGTTTCACTCCCGGCATGTCGTGTTTCAGCTGTCGGCCAGCGTCTAGTCCATTCAACAAGGGCATAGCAATGTCGAGTACGACGACGTCGGGGCGTAACTTTTCGGCTGCTTGCAAGAGTGCGTGTCCATCACCGACCGTGCCGACAACGTCATACTCGGCTTCCAATATTTTCTTGAGTGCTTCGACCAACATCAGATGGTCATCAGCGAGCAGTACACTAGCGCGAACCAAGGTTCACCTCTCCGCAAACACGGTTCAGGAGAGTTAGAGCAACTAGCAGAACTCGCGCGACTGAGGCAACCCTGTCCGCGAAGCCCCATACATTCCGGCTTCTTCTAATCAGGCCGCATGTCTGCGGTGGGGCCAGGTAACTACACCAGACCGACATCGGATTCATGGGAATTTCGCTCGTTTGTCCGCGCACCGTGAAGCTCTCAGCTGGCCGTTCTTTTTCTAAGCACAGACCGTTCCGACTGCGTGTTTGCCAGAAAGGCGAAACGAATCCGCACGAAAGCGCCCCAAGTTAGCGGTTCACCACTCAACGCGATACTGTTACTAATAACAGGATGTCGAATACCGTAAGAATGGACTCCTATCAAATAGCTATGCGAAAGGGGCCAGACCAAGGCTAATCCAGCAAAGCCCCGGATCTTGTTTCTCTCTCAGGCGAGCCGCAGATGCCGGGGGGCGCACAAGAGAGGTTACAAATAGCTGGCCGAATCGGATCAGGCTAGATCCATCCTGCATAAATCGTAACTGCCGCGTGCCCCTGGAATCTTTTCACTGATTCTGTTCGACCGCATTGCGAGCCGGCTTTGGTCTCTGCCAGAGAATTGGGAAATCGGAAGCCGCCGCTGGATAGAAGCGCACTGATTCGGCATTCGTAGGAGTCAGCACGATATCCACTCGGCGCTGATAAGCAAACAAAGTCGACGACTTCTGAGCCGCGCGATCTGCGGGGAGTGGGTCCGGGCTCTGGGCTTCGAGTTGTGCGACACTCTGTTCATCCAGCACGTTTGCTGCTTCGGAACTCGTCTCGATCTTCTCCTGAGCAACTCCCTGGGAGACGAGAAACTGTTTCGTTAGTTCAGCACGGCGAAGGCTCAAGGAACTGTTGTACTGTGGTCCGCCGCGAGGGTCCGTGTGCGCAACGAGAGAAAGCTTAGCTCCCGGGTCGTATTCAAGGTATTTCGTGAACCCAGCCGCTAGTATGGTAAGAGCCTGACGCTGGCTGCTGAGCAGCCCGAGCTCCGGATTGTGTTTGTCGGGATAGTCGGTCGGATAGAAAATGCTCTTGAGCAATACTGCCGGAATTGGTTCGATGGAACCATTAATTCGCACCGCCGCTGTCTTGACCTCTGAGCCGCCGCACACATTTGTGGCCGTCAGGGTGTACTTCACTTCCTCTTCGACTGAGCCGTTTGACGTCTGCGTGGGAGCCGGGCTGACCGACTGCGTGCCGCTCGCGGGAACGGCGCCGAACGATGTGAGGTTCCTTGCATCGGAGTTGGAGGATGACCAGTTCAATGTAGCGCTCCCTTGTTCAATTACCTTGTCACCGATGCGGCGATAGCGGATCTCTGCTGGTGACGCACTAAGAGAGGACTGCACGACGGTGTTTACTTCCACGGTCGCGCTGGGCTTCGTTACTCCCCCAGGACCGGTAGCTGTGAGCTGGTATGTGGTGGTTTGCCTGGGCGAAATGGTTTTCTCGCCAGTCGTTGGCACCGGGCTCATCCCGCTCATATCAGCATCGATGGTTTCACCTGAAGTCCAGGCCAACAGCGTATTTTGGTTGCAATCGATGTTTGGTGGATTGGCGGAAACGGATCCGCCTACAGGCGCCACAGCAATCGTGGCACTTGCCGTTCCTGCCGTGAAGCGTGGAATGGCTGCGGCCAGCTGGCTTGTTCCGCGTGGCCAATCTTTGATTTTCTGTTTTCCGTTTGAGATATCAAGAATCACGCGCTGGTTCGCCGCAACCGTCACCGGACCCGACCAGTATTCCTTGCCATACCTGGTGACCGTAACTTGATGCGTTCCGGGTGGAACGACCAATTCCTGGTGAAGCAGTATGTTGTGATTGAACTCGTCCACGTGGCCTACAAAGTACTCCGGCTTCTTGCCGTTCAACAGAACCGCCGCGTCACCCGCACGCAGCGTCCCCACTTCGATCTGAATGCGTCCCCGGGGCCCTGATACTTCGGAGCCCGCGGATTGCAAATCGACGTTTATAGGCACGGTCTTGTCCGAATCGACCGAAACATCCTGCTCGAAGAATTTGTAGCCGTAGTTGCCAACAACCAAGTGATGGGTTCCAAGGGCGAGCTTGACGGTGCGATTGCCCGGCCCGATGGCATTTCCATCAACGAATGTGTACGCCTGCTTTGGCGAAACTGTAACTCTCAGTTTTCCTGATTTCGCTTCTTGAGCGAAGGCGGCTGTACTGAGCAGAAGCGCTGTGCCCAGAATGCCCCAAAATCTTCCAACTGCTAATATTCTTTTCCTCATAAACTAACCCTCCTGGTTAGCAAACTGCTCTCCCTCGTACGATCAGCAACTGTGACCGTCCATCTAAACCATATGCATGCATTCATGTTCGCAACATTGTCAAAACTGACAGACTCAAACGCGAATCGGCCTGCGGGGCGCGTCAGCGTCGGCTGCACTGCTGCCAATCACCTGCCAGGCTTCAAGATCCATGAGCTAAGGAGGGACTAGTTCTTAGTGAACGTCCGAGCGCAATCGAATCTACTTAATGAAATGACAAATTCGATCTACGCATGTTTTGAGAAGGGGGACCCGGCTAGGGTATGAGAGGAAGCTGAGGCAACATCTGCCCCACTTTGGGAGGGATAATTGTCTCTCAAGCCGGATCCCCTTTCGGTTCGGGTGGCCAGAGAGTATGTTGGTTCCGATCCGGTCGTGAACTGTCAAAAGTACCAGTTGGATGAGAACGCCCAAGTTTTGATGAGGCAAATGGCTGAGCCCGAGCTGCCTAGTTCCACGCTGACCCAGCAGAGGAAGGGCTTTCGTCGGATTGGACTCTCGCAGCGAACTTCGTCATTAACATGAAAGCGGAACACCGGATAGGCGCTCAGTTTGAGCGTGCTTCTGCAGCCTCCAGCTCTCTCGACAATCCTTGGCTACACCTTCCGCCAAATCAGAGATGGACGCGCCGGCTTGGAATCGGGGTCGCTCTGGTTTGTGCTGCTAGCTATAAAGCTGATGCCAAACCGGTTCAGCAGATAATCAACCTCGATCGTTACGCAAGGCTCGCGATTCTTTTGTGCGATTACGTGGCTTGCCGCCAACCCTGGCATTGCCAGGGTTGGCGGCGGATGAGGCGGAGCCTTTCGCCATGCCACGTTCCTGTACGGATTCTTACGCGCCTCCCAATCGGACTTTGGGTAAACGCTACCACTTCACCAGTTAAGGACGATTCCGCTCTTGAGTCGGAAGCTGTTCTGATTGTTGTTGTTGCTGCAAACGGCCAGGGCGCAGTTGTTGCCGAAGCGCGTGTAGAGATATTCAGCCTGGACGAGGCGTATGGAGATTTTCTTGCTCATCTTAATCTGAAAACCCCCGCCCACCGTCAATGCGAAAGCGTTCTTGGTGTAAGTGCCTCCGCCAGCGGCATTGAGGCAAGTAGAAGCGCTGCTCTTGCAAGAGAGCGAGATGCGCGCCCCACCGAAATTGAGTTCGGCAAACGGTTCGAACCTGCTGCTGTTCCGAAAGGTAAGCCGCGGCCCGAACAAGTACGTAAACTCATTTCCGTCGATCGTGTTGCCGAGGCCGTACGCGTTGCTGAAAATCTTGCAGCCACCCAAGTCGGCAGCAATGCCAACCAGGCTAGTCACGTTGTAAGCGATCGTGCCCCCGCCGCCAGCGCAATTTAGGGATTGTGCCTTTATTACGGCTCCAGGTACTATAAACACATTAGACTGTGGAGTTGTACGGATGTACATAAACGCCGGTGCAGTTTCAATTTTCGGATAATCCTGGGCCGACGCCACGGTTCCCAACAACAGAGCAACTCCTAAGACAATTACACTCCTGATCTTCATTTCTTATCTCCTCATTTTCAAAATTTTATTTGCCTACTCCAATTTCAGTTCGACCCCATTCCCTCAGCGGACTCAACAGCAAGCCGGGGAGTCAAATCTTCGGCCCAGCGCATGCACCTCATGGAGGCCGCGTATGTGCGACCCTGGGTGCTTCACGGTTTGCCGTCCTCATTTTTCTCATGTGCTCTTTGCAGAATCCGAGGATCCGTAATAGGGACCTAGAGGCATCTTTACGATTACCTTCTAAAAGTGGGACCGGCCTCCGCTCGCGTCCTCGGTTTCTTGATACGCGCCACGATAGGTTGAGCAGCCACGGGCCGAAACTGTCAAAACTGACAGACCTAGCCGAATCGACTGAATCTCAGATCCTTAAGAGTTGAAAAGAGACCTGTTTTCAGTTCCTTTCAGGGCGTCTAAACAGCACACACACGTTGCGTGCGTGGCACACCGACGAAAAACTAAAAAAACCAAAGTGGCTTAGACCCCGCCGTCCTCTGGTAGTTTTGCCAGTATTGGAAATCGCGTGGAGAGCCTATAAAAGGCGTGCTTCGCAGGTTCGAAACTCATATTCAAATGCGCCAGTGGGATGGCCGTGTAGCAGCTGAGACATTTCTTGATAAAACATTCAGCGCTTGACCGAGTCAAAAGAAGACCTTGTCGGCACTGGGTTTGGCCAGTTGCTCTCAAGCTGAGTTGGGTCTGAGGAAGCTGGATTCGTTAGCTCTTCGACCGGAGCAAGACGCAGAAGAAGGTATCAATAGTCATGGATACAAAGCCGTTTCCGAAGAAATTCCGCAGCAAGATAGGTCAGAGCTTTGTGGCCGTTCTGTGCGCGCTCTCGCTTGCGCCGGGCGACACCGCTGTCTACGCCCACCCAACGCCGCAACAAAATGGGCCAACGGATCAAGCGGCTCCGACAATTCCCGCTGGCCAATTGGATTCTCTGGTTGCGCCAGTCGCGCTGTATCCCGACCCACTTCTAACGCAAGTCTTGGTCGCTTCGACTTATCCGCTCGAAATCATCCAGCTCCAGCAATGGCTCCAGAAAAATAGCGGCCTCACAGGCGATGCTTTGACGAACGCCGTCCAGAAACAGGACTGGGACCCCAGTATCCAGGCCATGTCCGTTTTTCCGGACCTAGTCAAGCGTTTGGCAGATGACATCAAGTGGACCACAGATCTTGGCAACGCCTTCCTCGCGCAGCAGTCAGACGTGATGGACGCAGTGCAACGCATGCGTGCGAAGGCCATGGATGCTGGGAAACTGAAGACTAACGAGCAGATGAAAGTAGAAACACAAGTGGTGGACACCAAAACCATCGTGGTGATTCAGCCGGCGAATCCGCAGATAGTTTATGTCCCGACGTACAACCCCGTGGTGGTTTACGGACCTCCGGTGTACATGTATCCGTATCCTCCCATTTATTACCCTCCACCTTCCTATTACGCGGCGGGAGTTTTTTTTGCGTTCGGAGTTGGCATCGCCGTCGGATCTTATTATCGCGGTGGATGGGGCTACAACTGCGGATGGGGACGGCACACCACGATTATCGTCAACCGCAACAACAACTATGTCAAACACTACAACACGGTGAACATCAATCGAGTCAACGTAAACAACACCACAATCAACAACGTAAATCGAAACGGGAACAGCAACTGGCAGCACAATTCGCAGCATCGCGGTGGAACTCCCTATCCGAATAAGCAGGTAGCTAGCACCTATGGTGGTACTGCACGCGGCGATTCCATGTCCACTCGGCAGGCAAATGCACGGCAGCAGGCCAGCACGAGTAACCGGGCTAGCGCCGGGACGAGCCGGCCACCTTCGAACGCCGGTGCGAAGTCCAGCAATGTTGGCACCTCCGCAGCAAACCGGACGGGTTCAAATGTCGGCGCGCGCCCGAGCAACTCTGGCGCCACTGCGGCGAGCCGGCCCGGTGCGAGCGCCAGTAACACGGGCGCGAACCGCACCGGCGGCACAGGAAACAATATTGGGAACCGGCAGGTTCCCACGAGCGACTCGTCGAGAAACAATAGCGCCTTCGGAGGAGCATCCAGTAAAGCCAACGCTCAAGCCACCAGCGCGCGGGGCGCCTCCAGCATGGGGACTTCTCGTTCCGGTGGCGCACGCCCCTCGGGTGGCGGGGCGACGCGCAAGTCATAATCCCAGGATCGAGGAAAAATCATGAGAAGCAGAATAATGAAGACGCTTTTCGGGAAGATGCTCTTGACGATGCTATGCGGTGCAGCCTGCTGCGTTTTGGCAATCGAGTTACGCGCCGTACCGCAGACAGCGGCACCCACGACCGTGTCCGCCCAACCTCAACAGAAGACATTTTACACCCCGCAACAAGCCGCGGACGCCATGATTGTGGCAGTGAAGAACGACGACGTGGTCACTCTCCTCGCGATTTTTGGCCCCGATGGCAAGGATTTCGTCTCCACAGGCGACGACGTGCAGGACAAGAACTCGCGTGCCGCTTTTGCCGCGCTAGCGCAGGAAAAAATGCAGGTCGCAAAGGATCCCCACAATCCGAACGTGGCAATCCTGTCGCTTGGCAACGAGGATTGGCCTACACCCGTTCCGATCGTCAAAGTGAATGGAAAGTGGCAGTTCGACTCGAAAGCAGGCCGCACAGAGATTCTTGACCGGCGGATCGGAAGCAATGAACTGGATGCGATCGACATCTGCCGCGGGTATGCGGAAGCTCAGAAAGACTATGCTTCGGAAATCCGCGACGACAGCGGAGTCAATCAATACGCACAGCGAATTATCAGCACGCCCGGCAAACATGACGGCCTCGCTTGGAAGAATCCAGATGGCAGCCCCGGCGGCCCTATCGGGGAAACGATCGCCAAGGCAATCGAAGAAGGCTACACAAATAATGGTGGTCCTTTTCACGGCTATTACTTCAAGACGCTGACGGGCCAGGGTCCCGCGGCGCCGTTGGGGCAACTCGACTATGTCGTGGAAGGCGTGATGATCGGCGGCTTCGCACTGGTCGCCTGGCCGGCAGAATATCAAGTCACCGGCGTGCAGACTTTTATTGTTAGTTACGACGGCACGGTCTACCAGAAGAACCTGGGACCAGATACCGCCAAACTCGCTTCGGCAATGGAACGCTATAATCCGGATAAAACTTGGAATCGCACAGACGACGAGGAGTAGGAGATGAAGACGAAGATGAAGATCATGTTTCTTCTTTTTCTCTTCTGCGCCATGGCGTGCTTGCCGGTGCCCGCAATGGGGCAGAATGCAACCTACAACTACGCGCGGGGCGTGGATTTCTCCTTCTATAAAACATACCAGTGGGTGGATATCGAGGGAGCTGCCGTACCCGACCGAGTTCTTGACGGTCAAATCAGACAAGCGATTGATGCGCAACTCGCCGCAAAAGGATTCACCAAATCCACGCAAGGAGCCCAACTTTACCTCGCCTATCAAATGAGTTTTCGCCGAGAAAAGCAGATCAAGCAATACGTCCGCGGAGGAGCCGGCGGACACGGGCCTGGCTGGGACTATGGGTGCATCTATGGCGCCATCTACAGCGGACCCGCTATGTCAGTCGAGTCGAATTCAACGATTCAGTTTGGAAATCTGGTGCTGGATATTTACGACTCGGCTTTCAAAGAGTTGGTGTGGCGTGGCAACGTGTCAAAAACCACCAACCCTGAACAGAAGGGGTACAACCTCAACAAAGGCGTGGCAAAGCTCCTTAAGAGCTTCCCGCCAAAAACAAAGAACTAGCTCTAACTTTCTTAGCGGGTCTGCTCGTAGGTCGGGAGATTTTCTCGAACCCGCGTACTTGACGACTACAAGGCGACCGTCTGTTAGTTTTGACAGTATTGGCGTCCACACCGCCGGGCTAGTCTTTTTAGCTTCGAGTCTTCAATTTCTCCTGTCTGCAACGTGGGGCCTTAAAGGCCAGACGGGCATAACTTTAGGCCGCGCCATGAACTCGGTCCGGTCGTCAATCGTCACAGAGGCAAGAGGGTGAGCGTCCAGTGTGATGCAGTCTCGGAGAAAAGTTAACAGAGAGATTCAGATGGTTCCAGGGCGGGTAAAACGATGAAATCAATTCAGCCAGCTTTGGCGTGGATAGTCCTCGGAGCCATGGGTGTACTGGCACACGCGCAGACGGCGCAAGATATTCCGGCATCGAGCCTCATTAGCAAGTCCACCGTCGCTATCGGTTTCACCGTCGGCGGTGGCAGCACGAAAGTTGATATGACGGGCACCGAGTTGATGCCTCAGGCCAATGGTGAAGCGAAAGTCCAAGCCAGAGCTAACGCGGGCCTAACGAACATCGAGCTAACGGTCAACGGCATGACGCCGCCTTCCAAGCTTGGCGCGGAGTATCTTACCTTCGTACTTTGGGTTGTTACGCCGGACGGGCGCACTGGCAATTCAGGCGAACTCCTCATCAACAAAAACGGCGAGGGCAAACTGAACGCCACCACGCCAGCCCAAACGTTCTCCATAATTATTACCGCGGAACCCTATTTTGCCGTCCGCGTACCGAGCGAGATGGTGGTCCTGGAGATGGAGACGCGAAAAAACACGAAGGGGAAGCTGTTTCCCATAACTGCGTACAAGCTGATGAAGCGCGGTCAATACGCAAAGCTGGGAAATCCGCTGGCGCTGACTCCGGATCTTTCTCGCGTGCCCCTTGAAATGTATGAAGCGCGCAATGCGGTGGATATCGCGAAGGACCGCGGAGCTGCACAGTATGCGCCAGATATTTTTTCCAAAGCTCAAGCTAGCCTGGCAATGGCGGAAAACGCTCTCACAAGTAATGCTGACAAGAAACAAATCATCTCCACTGCCAAGCAGGCCGTCCAATTCGCAGAGGATGCGCGCGCATTCGCCGCTGAACGCCAAAACCAAGAACGCATAGCGGCGGAGCGAGAGGCCGCGGCCGCTGCAGCCACGGCGCAAGCGGAAGCCAAAGCCTCAGTAGAAGCTGCGGAGGCCAAGCGCAAGGCCGATGAAGAGGCCAAGCAGCAAGCTGAACTCGCCGCCGCAAAGCAAGCCCAGATGAAGGCGGAGGCCGATGCGGCCGCGCTAAAGGCGAAAATGGAAGCGGATGCTCTGAAAGCGAAAGAAGACGCCGCTCGAGCGGAAGCCGAACGTGCCCGTCAAGCGGCAGCTGATCTGCGTGCCCAACTGCTCGAACAGTTCAACCGGGTGCTCCCGACAACGGATACGCCGCGCGGCTTGCAGGTGAATATGGGCGACGTACTTTTCGATACCGCAAAGTTCAATCTGAGAATGGAAGCGCAGCTGGGGTTAGCGAAGCTCACGGGCATTGTCTTGTCTCATCCAGGCCTTAAACTAGCAGTCGAGGGGTACACCGATACCACGGGAACTGTGTCGTTCAATCAGACTCTCTCGGAGGAGAGGGCGAACGCTGTGCGGGACTATCTGCTCCAGCAAGGACTCGACGCTGGTTCTGTCACGGCCCAGGGCTTCGGACCAGCGAATCCGGTGGCCAGCAATGACACTCCGCAAGGGCGCCAGCAAAACCGACGCGTGGAAATCATTATCTCCGGTGAGGTCATCGGGAAAAAGATTGGCGGCTCTGCGTCGTCGAAGTAAAGCGAGTTGCTAGGGTGCTTAATTCTCCATCCTGTTCAAGATTAAGTGAGGGTAACTTGTAGTTCCCGGCCAGGAATTCGCTAAGAAGCGTGACTCGATTTCCGTCACGCGCGACTGTGTAATTCAAAACTGGTTCGGAGTTCAATGGTTGAGCATCGCCTGAGCGAATCGGATCGGCACTCCAAAATTCGAACCACCAAAGTCCCTAACAACAGCAAATGTTACGCCGATAACTCGTCCATCTTGGTTGATCAGTGGTCCGCCTGAACCACCCGATGTAGTCTGAGCGTCGTAGACGATCCTGTCTGCGAGCACATCACCGATATGACCCTGCGTGACCAAGGGGCGAATCAAATTGCGCTTTGACAGTTCATCTATCACGATTGTCGGGTCACCATCGCTGATCTGCAGAAGTTTCTTGACCGTGTCCTCGTCCGCCCTCGCCAGAATCGCGCTCAATCCAGTTGCATAACCTAGCGACAGAAGAGACTGTCCACTCACCGCGGCCTCCCTGCTACTGTCGATTTTCAGTATAGGACGCCTAAGCTCGGACAAATTGCCATGCATCAGGGCGAGATCCGATTCCTCCGAGATTTGCAAGACTTCCAGAGGTATTTTGCTCGTCGAACCCGGAAAGTATGCAGCCATCTCGGCAATCACCGGCTGCAGATCCTGTTGCATAACGCCGCTTAGCTCATCATTCTTCCACCACGGCTGAGCCACATGGTGGTTGGTCAGAATCTTTCCCTCGCCGACGATGAATCCTGTTCCAAAGAAATCCCCACGGACCTCGGGAGCACGCCCTTCAAGCGTGTACACGATATTTCCTTCGCCATCTTTCAGTGGTGTTCCATCGGGATTGATCGTTCCGTACCGCAGGCGCCGTCGCGATGTTTTGTCGAGGAATGCCACGGAGATGTGCAGCAGGCAGACGCTTGGCGCGTAGGAACGTATAACACCCTCTGCGGCTACCGACTGCCCTTCCATGCGCTGCAGCCGGCTCGTTGTTTCATTCAATTGTTTGCGCAAATCCGAAACATCGCTGTTCTGGGCGGTTGAGAGTTTCTGCCGCAATGCGTCAGACTGTTGCTGCAACTGTTCTCTTTGCTGTGTTACGTCCATTTGCTTGAGGTCCCGTCGCGCTTCTTGCGTTTCTTTCAAAAGTTGTTCCTGCGTGCGCAACCCACGCTCGAGTTGCGCAATCACGGAGTAGGTGCGGCGCGTCTCCTTGTCCGCGCGCCTCGAATACAGAAGAAAGATTCCTGTAACCAGCAGGGCCAATACAAATAAAGCAGACACGCCAATCTTTAGCGCGCGTCCAAGGGAAAATGCATCGCGTGTCATTTTCTCCGTGACCGCGAGCGCCTGGAATGCCGTATTTGCGACTTCTCTTCCCTCCTCCGAGATTCTCATTTGTTCTTCGAGCACGCAGGTCTCGCGCTTCTCGCGCAGCTGCGCTCGCAGCCTCGCCAGGAGCTCCGCTGAATCCCAGGGAGCGGAAAGAACGTCGTTGGCTCCGAGGTCAAGCCCTCCCGCGCGATCCGCCGCTGCTCCTCCGGTCAAAAGGATGAGCCGAGGCCGCGACGCAAGCGGCAAAGCCTTGATTTCAGCCAACACGCTGCAGCTGTGCAAATCGGCAGCCTCCACCTCCACGAGAAACACGTCCACTCTACCCTCTTGTGCTAGCCGCAAGCACTCCTCGTGTGACTCGGCTATCGAAAAGTCATAACCGGCGGCGGTGATTAAGTCGCTAAGCGAGCGAGCGTTCGCATCCGAGCCGTCTAATAAAATAAGTTCGTGTTTCATGGAGAGTATTGCCCTTTCCGCTCGCGGCGAGGAGCGTGCGGTGAATCACACGGGTTCCGTTCTGAGCCAGCGAAGGCCGTGCCGGCCAGAACAGCACATGCGGCCGGGGTCTCGAGGATTTTGTGGGTCTGCGGCACATGTCTGTAATAAGCGAACAGACGCGAGAGTTTCGTGCGCGAGTTTAACTAATTGCTTTCTTCGATCGTACGCCGCAGCTGTTACACAAGTTGCGTTTTAATTCTTCGGCCACTGCTTGAACATTTTCGTTACGGCGTTCGCCACCGTCTTTTGGTTCTTGCTGCCGTTGTTGCTCAACGTATCTTGAGCAATCCCCCGCCATATCAGTGACTGGCTCTTAACACTATGCAAGTCAACGATTAAGGTCCCTTCGACATTCTGCTCCGGAGTGATTCCACCCATTCCCCCGCCAATGCCGCGCATGCCCCAGGCGCTCCAGGAGGTCTGCTGTTTCAACCCTCCGCTGGCGACGAGAAGCAAATCGGGGTTCTGATTCTCCTGCACCAATTGAAAGCCCTTGGCTTGCATGGCAGCGTTGATGTCCTGTTGTGCCACTTGCGCCAGTATCGAGTTTTGAATCTGGTTGGCGTTGTTCGATCCCCATGCGTATGTGTGATACTGAGAAAAACTCGCGTTATGGTCATAGTTAACCGAGACTTGTTGCCCGACCGCAATCGCGGATGAAAGGCACAACAGCATCGCGAATAACACAAATCGAGTCTTCATGATCATTATCCCTTTCGTATTTTTGATACGCCGCCAGCTTTGGGCCTGGCAGCGCTCTTGTTTGCTTCACTGCGATTCGGTACGCCCCCGCCTCGTCGCGGCTTCCGGCCCCTGGTCGTTCGCCGACGCTCGAATATCGGCGCTGAGGCCGGAAGCCGCGCTACGTTTGCGATGCTTTACTTAGCGACGACCTTTTGTAATTGTCAAAAATGACAAGCCACTCAAATCGATCGCGCGCCGATAAACTCCGGGACACGGCTCCCGTTGGTTCCTGGATTCTTTCAACGTTTGCGTAAATCGTCCAATGACCGTCGCTCGTTCGTTTGGGAAGGCCAGCAGCGACGAGATACCGGCGCGTCCTTCGTTTGCCCCGCATCATCATCGCGGCCTTGCGAATCCCTCACTTGGCGATCGGCTCGAGTCCGGACCCCGCCATTGCGAGCCGATCTCGAGCCGCCTCGGCAGTCAGAGGGAATTCAAAGTCCTCGCAGGGACGCGTAATCCCGCAATGAGGCCTGCCGGCGGACAGTTTCTGCACTTCCGCGCGCGGAAGCAGATGTGGTCCACCAAGCAATTCCGCGGTAAGCATCACGCGGGCAAATTGCTCGACGGTTTCCATGCGCTGATAGGCAGTTCCCAAATCCGGCCCGCAAGTCACTACACCGTGATTCGCGAGCAAGATCGCATCGTAGTTGTGGACCAGCGGTTCGAGCCCCGCGCAAAGTTCCCAGGTTCCGGGTGTTCCATAGGAGGCTAGAGGAATTTTGCCGAGGCCGACGATCACTTCCGGGAGTACAGGTTCCTCAAGCGCCCTCCCGGCGGCGGCGAATCCGGTCGCCGTCGGCGGGTGGCCATGGCAGATGGCGCGTACATCTGGCCTGGAACGGTAGTAGAGAAGGTGCATCTGCATTTCAGAAGAGGGACGCCCTGCCCCATAGACAACATCGCCGCGCAGGTCCGTAACCAGCAGGTCTTCTACCGCGAGCCGCCCTTTGCACTTGCCAGAAGGTGTCACGAGAATTCGGTGCTCATCGAGTCGCACGGAGAGGTTCCCTTCGTTTGCGACGACGTGGCCCTTCGAATACATCCAGCGTCCGATTCTGCAAATCTGCTTGCGGTGCTGCTGCTCGATACTTGGTGTGGCTGGTTGGCAAACTACTGCAAAGTTGCGGGTCATCAGAGCGCACCCTGCACAGGAGACGATTGAATTCGCTATTGAAATTAGCGGACGCGCTCCGACCGGGTAACTGTCAGTTCTTACAGAGTGCAGTGCGAAAATGTTGCTTCCCTTCCGCAAGTGTTCTTCCCTGTGTGATGCCTCGACGCTCGGTGCCCAGAATGCTCCCAAAGCACAATTCCTGAGTCTGTTGCGAGTCCGCGTTCTCCTCCTCGGATGCCTTCTGTCAGACAAAATTTGGCATCTGGCAAAACTGACACTATCCCTTTCCAGGTAGCGGGACCTAGCATGCACACGCCCTGACAATTCCGGGACCTGAATTGCCTACCCCGCGGCTCCGGGTTGTCGGCGTTTCGAGACAAGCAGCTGATTGGCGCGACGAGATGCCAGCCGAAAGGTATCGAACGACAGTTGCACGTTTGATCTGGCATGCGGCTTTGGCGGTCGTGCTCGCCATGCTACTCCTCGCTACGTGGGCGTTCGGGAAGGTGGTTTATTTTATGGCGCAAGAAGCGATCGTAGTGATGCTCCTGATTGCCATCTTGGTGGCAGTCATTTTGCTCTTTCTGGTTGCTTTCGTTCTTTTTCAAGAGGGGATACGCCGAGCCATTCTGTGGACGACGACCGGCATAGGACGCCTCGCCAAGTTGAGCCACCGCTAGGTCACAAGTTCTTCTGATTATTCGGCTTCAAACGGCTCAAGTAACCTCCGCAGGAACAGAAGGATGCAGAAAAACCTGGTCTTAAATTCAACCGCTTTCATACGACCGCGCTCTGCTCCCCGACGCGACAGGCCTGTCTGACCGGACGCAATCACCAC
>Ga0210405_10002934_pt1 | contig 17176 bp, 16 predicted proteins | sample IncBWH11MmetaG_FD_155492 | JGI IMG/M metagenome (GOLD analysis project Ga0210405, IMG submission 155492) | Forest soil microbial communities from Barre Woods Harvard Forest LTER site, Petersham, Massachusetts, United States - Inc-BW-H-11-M | ecosystem: Environmental > Terrestrial > Soil >... | reverse complement strand
CTCCGTTCAGGCCCGCCGTCTGACGGACTTCTTCGCAACCACAGTCCTAGAAACTCTTCGCAAGAGTGGTTACAACGCTCGCCGTATTAGGGGGCAGCGGCCGACCGAAGGCGCGCTCCTCCGTGGTGTCTTCGCGGAACCCGACGAAAAGAATCGCGTCCGCCGCACGCTCCTGGGCGGAACCTCCGCGAACCCCAAGTTTTTCCTCTACGTCGGCATCTTTAATCTGGCGCGTCCCGATCAGCCGCTTTACCAACTGGCTCCAGAGCAAGAGCAGTCAGCCAGCAGCCAATTCGGGCCTGTCATTACCCTCAACAACTACATCCCCCTGGCCAAATATGAGCTCGACAAGAACCCGTCCGAGGAAGATATCCGGAAGATCTGCGCCCAGATCCTTGCCAGTTTGACGGCGCTCCTGGCCGCCAATCCGGCCGCGTTTTCTGAGTAGAATCTCCCCATCTCGCCGTGTTTGAAGCACAGGTAAGCGCCACCGGGCCAGAATACGGCTAACCATTCCGTTCTTGCACAGCATCTACATATGGATAACAATGGGGTGGTACCTTTTTCCTTTTAATGCGTCCCATCTGTGGGGGTAGTGTTTGTTTGCAGGAAGCACAATGCATCCAGCAGGTCCCCGGCCGAGCCGCCGGTTGGCCACGTCCGTCATCGTCTCGCTGGCGCTGCTCTCCTTTTTCTTTCTCCTGCAAGTCGCTCCGCACTCCCACGCCGACGGGCGTGACGACGCTGCCTGCCGCATCTGCCAGATAGCCCACATCGGCGTAGCTCCCGCGGTTTCCGCCGTCCTTCTGAATCCAGTCGTCCTTTATTTCGGTGAAATTCTTGCTCCTCGCAGCGTTCACTTCATCGATTCGTTCTCCGCTGATTCCCCGTCTCGCGCACCTCCTGCACCGATCGCTTAACTCCCAGTCCTGGTGATTCTCCGGAGCGCGACCCTGCGAGGTCTCGCTACCGCCAAACTTTGGCGGGTCTCCCCTCATACCAACTACATCGCCCGAAGCGGCTTGGAGGAATTATGCGTTTGGCAGTCCGAGGTCTAACTATTCTTTTTACGCAAATGGCATTGCTGGTGATGATCGCCAGCGCGCAGTTGGGAAATTCCGGCTCCATCGAGGGTGTGGTGAAAGATCCCTCCGGCGGAGTAGTCGCCAATGCCAAGGTTGAAATCATCAACCCGGTCAGTGGCTTCACCCGTGAGACTACGACCGGAAGCGATGGCAGCTTCCGCTTCACTAACGTGCCGTTCAACCCTTATCACCTGACGGTGATAGCGCCCGGATTCGCATCCTTTGCGCAAGACGTGGATGTTCGCTCGACGGTGCCAAGCAGTTACCAGTTCGGCCTGAAAGTGAGCACGGATGTACAAAGCATCACCGTGCAGGCCACGGGGGGTGACCTGATCGAAAATGAGTCGACGTTCCATACCGACGTGGACCAGGGCATTCTCGACCGCCTTCCGCTGGCGAATCCTTCGGCCTCTTTTACTTCCATCGCAACGCTACTTTCTCCGGGGGTTGCCGCAGACTCGAACGGCCTTATGCATGGCCTGGGGGACCACGCAGAAAATTCCGTGTCGCTCGATGGACAGCCGATTACGGACCAATTCAGCAAAGTATTTTCAAACCAGCTTCCTGCTGACGCGATTCAATCTATCGAGATCATTTCCGGGGCTCCTACAGCGGAATTTGGCGAGAAGACGAGCTTGGTGATCAAGGCGACCACGAAATCTGGCCTGGGAGTGACCACTCCAACTGGAACTGTATACTCCTCTTATGGAAGTTTTGGCACCGCGAACATAGGCTTTAACTTGGCCTACGGCGCTCAGAAGTGGGGCAACTTCCTTGCTGCGAATGGCTTGAAGACGAGCCGATTCCTGGATCCTCCGGAGCTTACGGCAATTCACGATAAAGGGAACCAGGAGAACTTTTTTGATCGCGTGGACTATCAACTGACGGACAAGGACACCATCCATGGGAATTTCCAGTACACGCGTTCCTGGTTTCAGAACCCGAACACTTATGACCAGCAACTGCATACGTGTACGGTGGGGTTAGCCGTCTGCGATTCGACCAATACGACCTTCGTCAACCCTGTGACTGGCGGTCCGCTGGGCAAGACGGATCAACGCTCGCAGATCCAAACCTTCAACATCGCGCCGGTGTGGACGCGACTGATCAATTCCAACACGGTATTTACATTTGGCGGCTTCGTACGGCGGGACCACTACAACTACTACCCGAGCGCCGATCCATTTGCCGATTTTTCACCGGGATTGCAATCTCAGACCATCGCGCAGGACCGCAAACTCTTAAACGCCGGTTTGCGATCCGATATCTCCTACGTGCATGGAATGCACAATATCAAGGCGGGAGTTACGTATCAGCAATGGTTCCTGGACGAGCGGGATACTTTGGGTACGGTCGATCCGTTTTTCTCAGCACTGTTTTTCCAACTGGATTCGACTGGAACCGCCATTCCGAACCCGGGCATGCCCGGCACAAATTTCAACTGCTCGCAACCTCTGCAGCCAGGCGAGGTCGGCCCCTGCCAGACACTCGCTTCCGTGGACCTGACGGCGGGTGGAAAGCCGTTTGTGTTTAACGGCCATACCAACGTGAAAGAGGCGTCGCTCTACGTTCAGGACACCATCACAAAGGGGAGTTGGTCGTTCAACCTAGGAATCCGTGGCGATATTTACAACGGGTTCGTGAGTGACGCGCAACCCGAGCCTCGTCTCGGCGTGGCCTACAACATCAAGTCAACCAACACGGTTCTGCGAGTTTCCTATGCGAGAAGTATGGAAACACCGTTCAACGAAAATCTGATCATATCGAGCACCGGTTGTAGTGACCCGGTGGTCGCGGTCTTAGTGCCGCCGCCGAACAGCGCCTGCAACTTCGGACCGGTTCGTCCAGGGTGGCGCAATGAGTTCCATGCCGGCCTGCAGCAGGCCTTTGGCAAATATTTGGTGGTGGACGGCGAATACCTTTGGAAATACACGCACGGTGGCTATGACTTCGGCGTCGTAGCGGCAACACCGATCGCGTTTCCGATCGAGTGGCACAACTCGAAGATTCCCGGATACGCGATCCGGGTGAGCGTTCCGAACTATCGCGGGTTTAGCGCACTGGTAGTGATGTCCGGCGTTGCCGCCCGTTTCTTTCCCCCGCAAGTCGGCGGTGTACCCTTTTTGCCGGCGCCGGGCGTTTTCCGCATCGACCATGACGAGCACTTCAACCAAACGACTCACCTGCAATACCAGCCCTGGAAGCGCGGGCCGTGGGTTGGATTCAACTGGAGATATGACAGCGGGCTTGTGGCTGGTTCGATACCATGCTTCGCTGCTACGGCAACATGCGGCTTTTCGACCGTGCCGGGTACCGGTCCGGGTACTCCTAACCCAGCGTTAATATCCCTGACCAACAACCTGACCGGGATACCTCTGACCGCCGATCAGCAGTTCCAGTCCGGTCTGACCTGCATGGGAGTAGGAGCCACGCCAACAACTCCAATTCCGACGCTCGTGAACAATACCTGCCCCGCCTCGCAGTTCGGCTCGAAGTACATCAACATACCGGCTCCCGGCAAGGAAAACGACGACCACAACCCACAGCGCATCGCTCCTCGCAACCTTTTCGACCTGGCTATTGGCCACGACAACCTGTTCCATGGAGACCGCTACAAATGGAGCCTGCGCTTCACGGTCATCAACCTGAGCAACAAAACGGCGCTGTACAACTTCTTTTCCACCTTCAGCGGCACGCACTACGTCACGCCGCGAACCGAAACCGTGGACCTCGGCTTCCACTTCTAGGAATTAAAAAGTTCCGCCAGAAAGCCCTGCAAGAACCGGCAACGGTTTCTTGCAGGGCATCTTTTTTGCCGCTTCCGAATTCCACGCCGCTCACGTTATCTGCTACTCTGTCCGCCGGAGGTCATCGCCGGATGAGCAGTGCTCCCGCGCAGGTCCGTAACATCTCCGACACGGCTTTGTGGGCCGCGCATTTTCGCGCCGAAGAATCGCGGCGTCCCGACGCGCTTTTTCGCGATCCGTATGCAGAGAAGCTCGGCGCTCAGCGTGGCGGCGAAATGGCGCGTACTCTTCCGCAGGGCCTGAGCCATGCGTGGGCCTGGGTGGCGCGCACCTATCTGTTCGACCAGATCTTGCAAAAAGAAATCGCGGAAGGTGCGGACTTCATCGTGAATTGCGCCGCAGGGCTCGATGCTCGGCCCTATCGCATGCAGCTTCCCGCCACGTTGCAGTGGATTGAAGCCGACTTGCCCGATATGCTTGCGTACAAAAAAGAGCTGCTCGCGAGCGACAAACCCACCTGCCAACTGGAACGTATTTCCGTCAACCTTGCCGACATCAACGAGCGGCGCCGCTTTCTCGCCGATATCGCGAATCGCGGCAAACGCGGAGTCGTGCTCACGGAAGGGCTGCTCATCTACCTCGCCACCGAAGAAGTCGCGCAATTTGCGGGAGATCTTTCCGGGATCGCCTCCCTGCAATCCTGGATTCTCGATATGCACTCGCCGCGCCTGCTGGCCATGATGCAGCGCCGCACCGGCAAAGCGCTCGAAAAAGTGGGCGCGCCCTTTAAATTCGGCCCCGCGGAAGGCCCGGATTTCTTTCGGCCTCATGGCTGGACGCCTGCGCAGGTCGAAGGCCTGCTCCACACCGCCGCCCGCTTCAAAAGACCGCCTCTTCTTCTGCGCCTCATTGCGAGAATTTCAGATGTGAGGAACTGGAAAGTGAATCGGCCCTGGGCCGGCGTCTGCCTACTGCAAAAAAACTCCACGGCTAAAGATGCCAGAGGAAAAACCTCATGAGCGGCGCCTCGTCCGAGCTTTCAGGGGAAAAATTAAGGATCGGAGTGGATCTCGGCGGTACGAAGATCGAATTCGTCGCTCTCGAAACGGATGGACGGGAGCTTCACCGCTTCCGCGTGCCGACTCCGCGCGGTGACTACGATGCCACCGTGAAAGGGGTTCGCGATGGCGTGCTTCAAATTGAAAGGGAACTGCAGCGCATCGCGACCGTTGGCGTCGGTATTCCCGGAACCATCTCAGGCATCACGCACACGGTTAAGAATGCCAACTCCACCTGGATGAATGGCAAGCCGTTCGACAAGGATTTGAGCGCCGCGCTCGGCCGTGAAGTGCGTTGCGCGAATGATGCCAACTGTCTGGCTGTTTCTGAAGCCACAGATGGCTCAGGTGCCGGCCATCACATTGTCTTCGCCGTGATTCTCGGCACCGGCTGCGGCGGCGGAATCGCCGTCGACGGCCGCGTTCAAAATGGACATAACGGCGTCGCCGGCGAATGGGGCCACACCACGCTGCCCTGGATGAAGCCCGACGAATACCCTGGCCCGGCTTGTTATTGTGGCTACAAGGGCTGCGTGGAAATGTGGATTTCCGGCACTGGCCTCGAAGCCGACTATGAGCGCGCCACAAAAACTAAAATCCTTGGCAAGGAAATCGTCGCGCGTTCCGAAGCCGGCGAGGCCGCGGCGTCCGCTTGCCTCGAACGCTATGAAGATCGCCTGACGCGCAGCCTGGCGCAAATGGTCAACATCCTGGACCCCGACATCATCGTTCTGGGCGGTGGAGTCTCCCAGGTACCGCGTCTCTATCGCAACGTCCCTTCGCGCCTGAAGGAGTACGTGTTTGGCCGCGAAGCCGACACTCCCATCGTCGTAGCCAAGCATGGCGACGCCAGCGGCGTGCGGGGCGCGGCCTGGCTCTGGCCCCTGGAACATCGCTAGACATTCGTGCCGTCGTCCGCCGCGCAGCTGACTTGCGTCAGCCCACTAAAAAAAACGCCCCCGGCAAGTGCCGAGGGCGTTCCAAAAAGAATTGTGAATAAGATTATGCCGTCAACTGCCCGCGCCGCATCAACAGCACGCACAGCGCCAGCATTCCGCAAATCAGCAGCGCCAGCGTTCCCGGCTCCGGCGTCGGCACAAGGAACTCCTGCACTTGCCCGGTCAGCGTCAGCGGTCCGCAGTTCGTGACGATTTCGAAATTGCTCAGATTGATCGTGCCGTAATTCTCGCTCGCCAGCAGCAGCCAGTTCTGCACGTCGGGATTGCCGACCCCGCGCGCGCCGGGGTTCATGATGTCCCACAGAGCGTATTGCAGGTTCACCAGATCGCCGGGATTAGACGCAAATTGCGTTGTCAACCAAGCCGCTTCTTCGTAAGCCAGCGCCGGATTGCCCAGCACCGCCGAACCCGCAACGCTGCCGTAGCGCGTCTGGGAAAAATTGTTGGTGTTGACGGCGGTCCCGAGATTGGTGACGTTCGCCCACCACTTCTGCCCAAAATTTACGTCGTTGATGATATCGTCGCAGAAGAGAGTGACCGTCTGGCCGTTCATCGTCGCGTAGTACGGGCTGACGTAATACTGGCCGTCGTTCGCGCCGTTTACGTTCTGAAAAATCATCTGCACCGGCCCGTCCGCGTATGCGAACGGCACCAGAATCATTCCAACCAGCAATAGCCCTAGCAGCCTGGCAAATTTCATCCGTGTCTCCCCGTGGTTTAAGCAAGGCTGCGGGCCCTGCGGTAAGGATATGTGCAAGCCAACTGCCGCGCGGCCAAAATGACAATGTTGAAAATAAAGAGGTTAAATTGCCTTGGGAGAAGGATTTTCGAAGCAGATGAAAAGAATTGCCCTTTGAGGGAGTTCCGCGGACAGTTTTTTCTCTAAGCTGATCATAATAAGGTAGATAGTGGTACTAGAGGCGCTAGGAATTAGGTACTAAAACTTTTTCGTTGTTTCGGCTCCGTTTTCGGGAGCTGGAAGGCCAGATGGCTGCCGTCTGGCCTCCGCCTCCCTACTCAAACTCAGCCTTATTTTCCGGCTGCCTTGCTCATTTTCGCGGTGAACGCCTCGGAGCGCTTCTTCATTTCCTCAGGCGCGACTTCTTCGATATGCTGTGCCAGTCCCCATCGATGTCCAAAAGGATCACGAATCTTCCCGTAGCGGTCGCCCCAGAACTGGTTTTCCAGCGGCATTTCGACCTTCGCGCCCGCCTTCACCGCGCGGTTGAAGACGGTGTCGACATCCTCGGTGTACAGGAACAGGTTGATCGAGTTCGGCGCGTCCGCCGGCGGCGCACTGGTCATCCCGGGAAACTCGTCGCTTAGCATCAGGTTGGAATCGCCAATTTGAAGTTCGGCGTGCATGACCAGGCCTCCCGGCCCGGACATGCGCAGTTTCTCCTTGGCGTGAAATACCTCCTTGTAATATTCGATCGCCCGGGCCGCACCCTTGCAAACGATTGCCGGAGTAATGGAATGAAAACCTTCAGGGATTGCTTTCACAGCGCACATAATGCCTCCTTTAAATTTTTCGGGTTGGGCGCGCAGGGAGGTTGAAGCAACGGGAGGGAACTTCACAGTTCACTCTGCGCGTGGAATTCCTGAATACTCCCCGGTAATGGGCAAGTCAAGAAGGAAATGGCCAGCCACGATATTTTCTTTAATATGCTGATCTGACCGGAGCTCCCAAGCATCCAATTGGCCGTGCATCTGCCGGAGGTGTTTCGTGCGCTATGACTTTCTACTGGAGACGTATGCCACGGAACGCCTCAAGGTCTTGAGTGTGTGGAGTGAATTTCGCGACACGGATCTGGAGGTTCGCCCGCATCCCGGCGATCCCCGCGGCCGCAGCGTCCACGAGCAGCTGGTCCACCAATGCGTGAGCGAAGATTTCTGGCTTCGCACCATGCTCGCCGTCGACGTTTCCGCCCCGCCGCTGCCCGCGCAAGAAACACGCGTCGAATTTATCCGTCGCTACGCGGAAGACAGCGCGAAACGGCTGGCCGTCATGCAATCGCGGGACGAATCCTGGTGGGAAAGCGAGACCAGTTTCTTCGGCGTGAAGCGGTCCGTCGCGTGGGTCATGACCCGGCGCATCGCTCACACGGCTCACCACCGCGGGCAACAGATGGCCATGCTGCGCATGCTGGCGCGCGATCTGCACAGCAACTACGGCCCCACCGCGGACACCGGCGGCCTGATGCAGCAGCACGCGCCAACGATCTACGCCTACCCGGGTCTGGATGAGCTGCTTCGTGATTTGCCCGCAAGCGCGCACAAATCGCCGCTGCCCGGCGCGCAGGGCAAACCCATCACGGAGCGCCCCAAATTGTAGTCCGGGCCTTTAGGCCTGAAGGTTTTCCTAGCCACACCACAGTTTAACCGGCGCAGGGAAAACCCTCGCCCCTAAAGGGGCGAGCTACAGGGTTAGTATTCCTTGTAAAGTTCGGGGAACTGTTTCTTCAGGTTTTGAATTTTTGGCAGGTCGTTGATCACGATGTACGGATTGTCGGTGTGGTGCTTCAGATAGTCCTGGTGATATCCCTCGGCCGGATAAAAACCGTTCAGCGGCACCACCTGGGTCATGATCTTGCTTGAATAAATCTTCGCCGCATTCAGTTGCGTGATATACGCTTCGGCGATTTTCTTTTGTTCCGGGCTTCCATAAAATATCGACGAGCGGTATTGCGTTCCCCAATCCGGGCCTTGCTTGTTCAGTTCCGTGGGATTGTGCGCCACCGAAAAGAAAATCATTAAAACCTGTCCGTAGGTGATTTCCGACGGGTCAAAGACTACCTTCACGCTTTCCGCGTGACCCGTCTTGCCGCCGCTCACAATCTCGTATTGCGCCGTATCCGCCGTCCCACCTGTGTATCCCGACGTCGCGGAAATTACGCCCTTAGTGTGCTCATAGACGGCTTGAATGCCCCAGAAGCAGCCTCCGGAAATCACCGCCACTTCTTTGCCTTTCGTCGGCGCCACCGGCTGATCCAGCGCCGGCTTCGGGAATGTGGTGTTCGCGCGAGGCGCCTTGGCTCTCGAGTTGAACGCTGCAAACATTACCAACGCTGCTGCAATGATTCCGAATGATAGAAACCGAATCCAGCTCTTCATCATCATGCTCCCGGCCGGCTTTGCCGGTATACCCGACAAGCCGATTTTCTAGCGATACTGCTTGTTGGATGCCGCCCAATGGATTTACGCTTCTCGCCGATGCTTTATTTCGGGGACGGGGCCGCGAACCTGGCATCCACTCGGTTAGAGTTGGACGCCCCAGGGGAAGTTACACCGCATCTTATATACTCTAAATTCCGGCCGGAATCACCGGTTTCATGCCCATGCTTAACCACACACTTTCCGTGAAAATGCCGGTCCTCTTCGTGGGCCACGGTTCGCCCATGAACGCCATCGAATCCAACGCCTTCACCCACGCTCTCGAACAGTTGGGCCAGGACTTGCCTCGCCCACAGGCAATCTGCGTCGTCTCAGCGCATTGGGTCACTCGCGGCAGCCAGGTGCTCGCAGCCGAATGGCCGCGCACGATTCACGACTTCTATGGCTTTCCCAAGCCGCTCTACGAGGTGCAGTATCCCGCTCCAGGCGCTCCCGAAGAAGCCAAGCGCCTTGCCTTCGAGCACCATTTTGCTCCTGACCAGAAATGGGGCCTCGATCACGGCGCGTGGAGCGTCTTGCGCCACATGTATCCCCAGGCCGACGTTCCCGTATTTCAGGTGAGTCTCGATCAGACGCGCACCTTCGCCGAACATCTCGCTCTTGGGCGTGAACTCCGGAAGATGCGCGAACGCGGCATCCTTATCCTCGGCAGCGGCAACCTGGTTCACAACCTCCACAAAATGAATTGGGAGTTGCCACACGAGGCCTACCCGTGGGCAACTGAATTCGACCAAAACGTCAAACGCGCCATCGAGCAGCGAGACACGGAAAAACTTGCCGCGCCCGACAAGTGGGGACCAGATCTTTTGGCCGAGGCGCATCCCACAACCGAGCACTACGCACCGATTCTTTACTGCGTTTCCGCCGCCGATGCGAAGGACAGCGTGACGTATCCCTACGAAGGCATCGAGTTCGGCAGCGTCTCCATGCGCACCGTTCTTTTTCAATCAGCCGCTTCTGCGCATTCCTAGTTTCCTTTGCCCGTTGTACGCTGTTGTCTGGGATGAATTCGCAGCGTAACTGCGGCACTCTCGGCCGCATCCCATCTGAAAAGTTCGCAACTCAACTCTGGAGATAACGCATGTCGCTCCGCACTGTGTGCCTTTTCGTTTTCGGCAGCGCCTTCTTTTTCCTGCAGCCTGCTTCGGCGCAGGTCACCTACGGGAAAAAGCCGCAGCTGCCGCCGCCCTTTGCCACAAAATCCGCCGGCAATGGCCCCTCAGGGGTAAGGCCGCCGAAGGATTTCCTTCCCGCAGTTCCGCCCGGATTCCATGTGAATATTTTCGCGCAAGCGTTCAAGTACGTGCGCTTTTTGACTACCGCGCCGAATGGCGACATCTTCGCAGCCGACACCGGCGCCGGCGAGGTGGTCGTTCTCCGCGACCCGCAACACACCGGCGGCGCAGCGCAGCGTGAAGTCTTTGCCGGGAATCTCAAACGCCCCTTTGGCATCGCTTTTCGCGACGATTACGTCTACGTCGGTAACACCGGCGAAGTCGTCCGCTTCCGCTACGATAAGCAAACCTCCAAGCGACTTGGCGAAGCCGAGCACATCCTCGATCTCCCGCCCTACGGCGGCCACTCCACGCGCACGCTGGCGTTCAGCAAGGATGGCCAGCATCTCTACATCAGCGTCGGTTCATCCGGAAATATCGACATTGAAAAAGACCAACGGCGCGCCGCCATTCTGGTCTGCGATCCCGACGGAAAGAATGCACGGATCTTCGCTTCCGGCTTGCGCAACAGTGTTGGCCTCGCCGTCGAACCCGTCACTGGCGCAGTCTGGGCGGCGGTCAATGAGCGTGATGAACTGGGCGACGATCTTCCACCGGATTATCTGACTTCCGTGAAAGACGGCGGCTTTTACGGCTGGCCGTACAGCTATATCGGCGACAACGTTGATCCCCGTGTCCAGCCGCAAAGATCCGACCTCGTCGCCAAAGCCATCATTCCCGATGTTCTTCTTGGCGCTCACGTCGCACCGCTGCAGTTCGCGTTTTACTCCGGCACGCAATTTCCGGAATCGTATCGCGGCGGTGTCTTCCTCGCCGAACACGGTTCCTGGAATCGCGCTTCTCGTGCCGGCTATCAGGTTGCCTTTGTTGGATTCAAGGATGGGGAAGCCGTGGCGGATCCGGTGCCGTTCCTCACGGGTTTCGTCCCAAATGCTGGCGGGCGAGCCGTGAACGGGCGCCCCGTCGGAGTTACTGTCGCCTCTGACGGAGCGTTGCTCGTCAGCGACGACGGCGCCAACGTGATCTACCGCATCAGCTATAGCAAGTGATTGCCCGGCGGATGAAAGTTTGAGGACTACTTCACAACCAGCGTCAGTGAAATCGCCGAAAGCGGGAAGCTCTTCGTCGAACCAGCAGGTGCCGCGGACGGCGCAAGCGTCAGAGTATATGCCCCGCTTGGTGTTATGACCGGCGGCGGAGGTGGAGGAGGCTGCTGCACCGCACTGCCGCTGCCTCCACCACCGCAACCGTTCACCACGAGTGCAAGGGTGCTCGCATTCACCGAATACATCGAAAGTCCGTTCGCGCAAGTAGAGAAAACGCCCTTTCGGATCGATCATGGAAGGTCCGCACGGATTCGTAAATGTGGTTTGCGAGTTCGCCAGCGGCGTCAGAGCGCCGCTCGAATCGTCGCGCAAGAATGTTACGGCGCCGGTGACTTGTCCGTTCGCGATCGTCTCCACGAAGAGCCACGGCTGCGGCGTCTGTGCGGCGGCGCGGAAAATTCCCGGAAAACAGGCGAATGAGGCAACAGCCTGAGAAACGCATCCAAGGCGCACTGTTCCAAAATGGAACACGCCGCCGCGCCATTCTTCCTTCTCCGTCTTACTGCCTTGATTTGTCGCGATTTATGAAGCCACTCCGAACACATTTGTATTCAAGAACTCATTGCGGAACTTGCCCTGTGGGTCGTATTTCCTGGCCAACGCCAAAAATTCCGGCAACCTTCCATAAAAGGAGTCCAGCCGCGCCGGCGCCATCGTGAACAGCTTTCCCCAGTGCGGGCGCGCTCCGAACGGCGCCAGCTCCCGCTCGATCACCGGCAGCAGCTTGCTGACAGCGGGCCAATCCGGCTTCAGGGTGAAATGAATCGTCACGCAATCTTGCTTGTAGCAGGGGCTCATCCAGAAATTGTCGGCCGCGATCGTGCGGATTTCCGTGATCAAAAGATGCGGGCTCACCTGCTCATGCAACTTCTCCACCGCAAGAATGGCGTCAATCGCGTTTTTGTGCGGCACAAAATATTCCGCCTGAAGTTCCTTGCCGGCGCTCGGCGTGAACCCCATTCGGAAATGCGGCAGCCGGTCGTACCACGGTCCGGGCACGCCCATCTGCTCGGTGCAATTTTCGGCGGAAAGCTCCGCTATCGGATGCATGTTTTTCGTGGCGCGTTTGGCCCCGTAAAATTCCGGTGGCGCGTCGAACGATTTTCCGTTTTCCATGCGGACCTTCAGCCAGACCTCATTGATCAGCTGCTTCTGCCAGTCAGTAAACAAGCTCACGCTGTAAGCCGCTGATTCGATCGCGTCAAAATTGCCTTTCAGTTCGCTCAGGGGAAGATTTTCATAGACGTATTGCTGCATTTGGTAACTGGGCTGCAAATCCAGCTTCACCTTGGTAACTGCGCCCAGTGCGCCGAGTCCGACCACCGTTCCCTGAAACGTCTCGCCGTCCTGCTGGCGCGAAAGCTTCACCACATCGCCCGCCGCGTTGACGAATTCCAGCCCCGAAACCGCCGTGGACAGATTTCCGTTCTTGACGCCCGATCCGTGCGTGGCTGTAGTGCACGCGCCCGCGACGGAAATGTGCGGCAGCGATGCCAGATTGTGCAGCGCCCAGCCCTTGCTCTCCAGGATCGGGCACAACTTTCCGTAGGTCATCCCGGACTCGATCGTGACCGTCCGCGCCTCCGCGTTCAGGTCCACCACATTGTCCATGGCCTTCAGCGAAAGGAACTGGTCGCGGCTGTCGGCGATGTGGTTGAAGCAGTGGCGCGTGCCCAGCACCTTCAGCTTGCTTTGCTTGCGGACAAACTCTTGCACGTCTTCCACCGATCCCGCCGAATACACGCGGCCGGTGCCGTACTCCACGTTGCCCGCCCAGTTGTGGAGTTTCTCCCCCGATGCCCAGGCCATAAGCCTGGCTAGAAATGGGCTCGAAATCGCCCCCGAGCAAATCTTGAAAAAGGTTCTTTTATTCATGGCGCACGCAAAGAATCCTGCATTGAGTCTGGCTTTGGGAATCACAGACGCGCCTGATTTTATACCCATTTGCCTGCACAAGCCCGCCGCAGGCCCGATTCTTCTGTTGCATCAGAGGCCTTCTCGTTACGTGCTGCGCAGCCCAAGGAATCTCTTTTCAAAAAGAAAGGGTGGGGGTAATGTCTGTGAATGAATGTTAATGCAGGCCCGAGAGACTTTCGGATAAATTCGAACACTTATGCCGCCATTTAGACTCGACGTCGAAAAACTTCCCAGCAGCACCGAAGCGCTCACGATTTATACGGCCAGCGGGAAATTAAGTATTGAGACCGTCAACGAATTCCTGCCCCGCCTTCGCGCGGAGGCCGCACAACGCGTCATCCTCGATCTGAATGGCGTGAGCTTTCTTGATTCCGCGGGCGTCGGCGCGCTGGTCTCCCTCTTCGTCAGCCGCCGCAATCAGGGCAAGGAGTTCGGGCTCGCCGCCTTGCCGCCGCAAGCCATCGCCGTCGTAACCGTAGCAGGCCTGCAAAACCTGCTCCCCATCTACAAAACCGTCGAAGACGCCGCCGCCAAGAAAGCTTAAGGCATCAAACCATCAAATCAAATTTATCGCGGCGTCCAATTCGGATGGCTGGTAAACAACCCGTCCACAAACCCGATCTGGTAGGAAACAAACAATCCAAAGCACAGGCTTAGCAAGCCGGACGCGGTGACCAGCCCGCGATTTACCCACGCAAAGTGCGTTCCCGCATAAGAAAACGGCAGCGCCAGCGCCACGGTAATCAGCATCATCCCGGCAATCGTCCCCACGCCAAAAATCAGCAGGTAAAAGACGCCCCAGCGCGGATCATGAATCGTCGTCAGCACCAGCAGCGCCACCGCCGCCGAACCCGCCAACCCGTGCACGATGCCGATCAGCAGCGGCCGCAGCGAGTGAAAGATTCCCAGCTTGGCAAACGGGCTGCGCAGCCATCCCGGAGCAGCCAGCGCTTCGCCATGATGCTCCGCCGCCGGCTGGTGCGAATGCCAATGATAGTGTACGTGCGAGCCGTGTCCATGGACATGCACGTGCTCCCCGATGGCTCGCGGATGCGCGGGTGAAAATTTTTCGCTCAACCACCGCGTCACTCCAGCGAGATTCAGGATTCCGAGCAGAATCAGCATCAGCCCCACCGCGAATTCCATCGTCAGGCCCACGCGTATCGGAATCGCTACGTTGAAAAGGATAATCGCCGCGCCGACCAGCAGAATCGTCAGCGTATGCCCGACTCCCCAGAGCGCTCCGATCCATCCTGCTCTGCTGAGCGACGGCTCGCGGCTGATGATCGTCGAAACCGCGATCACATGGTCAGGGTCGGTGGCATGGCGCATCCCCAGAAAAAAGCCAATCGCCAGGATAGTTAGTCCGCTGATCATAAATTGAGCCCGGCCCCGCGCCGGCGGTCAAACGATAAGGATACTGGAGGTATTCCCGCCGCGCGAGTGATTCCTATCACACGGCATTCCGCTTTGGAGGGGCGAGGCTTGCCCCGTCCTCTTGGGCTAATCTGGCCTTTGATAATCCTAAGAATAGTTTCGATGCACAGTGATCAAGTTTTTTTCAGCAGCCTCATAAACTCCGCTGCCGTGTGCGGCAGCCGCGCCCCGCGCCGCGTGACAATATAAAGATGCCGCGGAATGCTCAACTGCTTCACGTGCACTTCCTTCATCCACCCGTGCTCCAATTCCCACGCCACGCACATCCGCGGCACAATCGCCACGCCCATGCCCATCTGCACGAATCGCTTGATGCTTTCAATCGTCGGCATTTCCATGGGCATGTCCAGCGCCGTGCGGTGCCGCGCAAACAGCTCGATCACCTTCCGCCGGAAGGGCGACTCCACAATGTGCGCAATGAACGCTTCCTTCCCCAGTTCCTCCACGTCCACTTCCTTGCGCTTCGCCAATGGATGCTTCGTCGGAACCACCAGCGTCAGCTCGTCCTTCAGGATTTCGGTGGCCTGCAATTGCGCGTCGCGCGGCACAAAGGAAACCGCTCCCAGGTCCAGCCGGTAATTCACCACCTCATGTGGAATGTCCCGCGAAAACATGCGATGCACGCGAACCTGCACGCCCGGATGCGCTTCGCGAAAAGCCGCCAGCGCCGGCAGCAGCGCGTGGATCGAACTCTCATTCACGCCCAGCGAAAGCTCGCCGCGCTTCAGCCCTTGGAGTTCCAGCAGCCCCTTTTTCACCTCGTCCCGCAGATTGAGCAGCCGTTCGGCGTACTCCCGCAGCAGCGTTCCCGCGTCCGTCAGGCGGACTGGCCGAGCCCCGCGCACAAACAGCGGCTGCTCCAGCGAATCCTCCAGTTTGCGGATGGTCAGGCTGACCGCCGGCTGCGTCCGGTAGAGGCGCTCCGCCGCCCGGGAGAAGCTGCCTTCCTTCGCAACGGTCAAAAATACCTGTAATTCGCCAAGATCCATGCGTAAGCCTCGGTTCGGAGGGCAGGTCGGTCAAACCCTCGGCGGGTGTGGATTTTCAGGGTGCCGGCGCGCCCGGCGGGAGGTGCGGGCAGCGGCTACCCTAAACCCTAGTATAAGATAGAATTATCAATTACAGAATGAAGATAAATTGGACTAGAACCCCCCGCCGTGCGTTACTGGTAGCAAGGTCTGGGAGTAGCTATGAGCCACGTACAAATCTTTGATACTACCCTCCGCGACGGTGAGCAATCGCCTGGTTTTTCCATGAATACCGAGGAAAAGATCCGCATGGCCCGCCAGCTTGCGGCCCTGGGCGTGGACATCATCGAAGCCGGTTTTCCGATCGCCTCTCGCGGCGACCTCGAAGCGGTGCAAGCCGTTGCGAAGGAAGTCCGCGACGTTCCCATTGCCGCCCTCGCTCGCGCCCGCCGGGACGACATTCTGGCCGCTGCGGAAGCCCTGAAGCCAGCGAAATCGCCGCGCATGCACGTGTTTCTCGCCACGTCCGACCTGCACCTGCAGGCCAAGTTGCACCTCACGCGCGAACAGGCGCTCGAAGCTATCGGCTCCATGATCAAGCTGGCGCGCAATTACGTCGAACAGGTCGAATTTTCGGCCGAAGATGCGGGCCGCACCGAAATTGAATTCCTTTGCAAGGCTTGCGAGGTGGCTGTTGAAAACGGCGCCAGCGTTTTGAATCTTCCGGACACTGTGGGTTACGCCGTGCCCGAAGAATACGGCGCGATGTTCCTGAAAGTCCGCGAGCATCTTGGCGACCCCGAGCACATCACGCTGAGCGCCCACTGCCACGACGACCTCGGCCTCGCCGTCGCCAACTCTCTCGCCGCGGTTCGCGCCGGTGTTCGCCAGATAGAATGCACCGTGAACGGCATCGGCGAACGGGCCGGAAACGCCGCGCTCGAAGAAATCGCGGTCGCCCTGGCCGTGCGCAAAGACAGCTTCGGCGTCGCCACCAAGCTCAATTTGAAGGAACTCTACAAATCCAGCCGCCTGCTGAGCGAAATCACCGGCGCGGTGATCGCTCCGAACAAAGCCGTCGTCGGCGCCAACGCCTTCGCCCACGAAGCCGGCATTCATCAGGACGGCATCATCAAGAATCCGCTCACTTACGAGATTATTTCTCCGGAAGCCGTCGGGGTCCCGTCGCGCTCGCTCGTTCTGGGAAAGCACTCCGGCCGCAACGCGCTGCGCCAGTCGCTCAAGGAGCTTGGCTACGAGGCCTCCGACAGTGAACTCGCGGAGTGCTACCGCCGCGTCACTTCGCTGGCCGATGAATCCAAACAGGTCCGCGCGCGCGACCTGATGGCCATTGCGCACGAGGTCATTCGCCGCAAAGCCGTTGCCGTTGTGAACGAAACCTCTTCGGCGGCGTGATTCCGGCATAGAATTTATCTCGGGGTGTCCAGGCCATGAAGTTGAAAAAGACGATTGTCCTTCTTCCCGGTGAC
>Ga0210405_10002928_pt1 | contig 17197 bp, 12 predicted proteins | sample IncBWH11MmetaG_FD_155492 | JGI IMG/M metagenome (GOLD analysis project Ga0210405, IMG submission 155492) | Forest soil microbial communities from Barre Woods Harvard Forest LTER site, Petersham, Massachusetts, United States - Inc-BW-H-11-M | ecosystem: Environmental > Terrestrial > Soil >... | reverse complement strand
CTTTCTCGCCCTATCGACGATATAGCTGGTCACGGTGGCGCTGTCGTTCACGGGCACGGTGTTCGGCATGCAGCAGATGGAGGTGAAGCCGCCTGCCGCGGCCGCCCGCGCGCCGGTTTCGATGGTCTCGGCATGCTCGATGCCAGGCTCGCGCAGATGGACGTGAATGTCGATGAAGCCCGGAGCCACCACTAGCCCGGAAGCATCGTAAAGTTCCGCGTTGGCGAAATCGAGATTGGCTCCCATTGCGGCGATGCGTCCATTCTCCAGCGCCAGGTCGGCTCGCCCGTCGAAGCCGGAGGCCGGATCGATGACCCGGCCATTCTTAATTAGAAGTTTGCTCACCGATAATCCGTTCGAGCACCGCCATGCGCACGGAGATGCCGTTTTCCACTTGATTCAGGATCACCGACCGCTGCGAGTCGGCGACCTCGGAGGATAGCTCGCGGCCTCGATTTATCGGACCGGGGTGCATTACGATTACATCCGGATTGGCCAGCTCGATGTGCTCGAGGCGCAAACCGAAAAATTGGAAGTACTCACTCGCCGGGAACGGCGATTCGTGCTGGCGCTCGAGCTGCACGCGCAGCATCATGATGACGTCGGCGTGGCGAATGGCCTGGCGAATATCGTTGGTCAGAGAAACACCTGGCGCAATTCGCTGAAGCTCCGGAGGCAGCAGCGGCGCTGGACCGCAGAGCACGATATCCACGCCGAATTTCGAGAGCAGATGCACGTTGGAGCGGGCCACGCGGCTGTGCGCGATATCGCCGATGATGGCAACGCGCAACCCTTCCAGCCTCTGCCTGCGGTCGAGAATCGTGCGCGCGTCCAGCAGCGCTTGCGTGGGATGCTCATGGGTGCCATCGCCGGCATTGATGATCGGGATGGGCAGGTGGCGCGCTAAAAAATGCGGCGCGCCCGACGCCGAGTGCCGCATCACGATGGCGTTCGGGCGCATGGCGGCCAGGGTGTTCAGCGTGTCCACCAGGGACTCGCCCTTGGAGACGCTGGACCCGGATGCGCTGATGGAGACCGCGTCGGCGCCGAGGCGTTTGGCGGCAATCTCAAAACTGGTGCGGGTGCGGGTGGAAGCTTCGAAGAACAGGTTCACGATCATCTTCCCGCGCAACGTGTCGAGGCGCTTGAAAGATTGGTTTTGGAGTGGTTGAAAATACTTAGCACGGGCCAGAATCGCTTCAATTTCGGCCCTGTCCAGCTCTTCGATTCCGAGCAATCCTTCCATCAAGCTCCCGTCCCGGAGGCGATCCTTTCGACCAACAGCACTTTCTCGATCTCGTCGATTTCCTGGAACTTGACCTCGATAATCTCGGCGTCGGAGGTTTGCACGGTGCGTCCGACGAACCTGGCTTCGATCGGCAGCTCGCGGTGGCCGCGATCGATGAGAACCAGGAGCTGGACGCGCGCGGGGCGGCCATGATCGAAGAGAGCGTCGAGCGCGGCCCGAATGGTGCGGCCGGTGTAGAGCACGTCGTCCATCAGGATGATGTCCTGGCCCTGCACCGAAAACGGAATGTCGGTGGCGCTTACCACGGGCTTGATATCCACGGTGGTCAGATCGTCGCGATACAGGTTGATGTCGAGAATGCCCACCGGAATCTCGCGCTTCTCGAGGGATTCGATCTTGCGGGCCAACCGCTGCGCCAGGGGGACGCCGCGGCGGCGGATGCCGATGAATGCCAGCTTATCCAGGTCGGCGCTTTCTCCAGGATCTCGTGCGCCAACCGCACCAGCGTGCGATCGATCTCGGACGCACTCATCAATTGGGATTTTTCTCGGGTCAAGGACATAGTCTTGTCGGCGCTCGACCTATTATAGGACAACCCATCCGGTGAGCGATTCGGATACTACTTCCATGGAGGGCCCGGATTTTGCGGCAATTTGGCACTCGGCGCAATCTCACCGTGGAACATGCGTGTGATTTCGCCCGCGAGTCTCAAATACCAGTCGCTGGGTAGTTCGGCCCCGTCGGCATCGAGCGTCAGCCAGTAGCCTTGATCGGGCGCATCCTGCCGGCGGGAAGCCGCTTTGAAGACCGCTGTGCCTTCGTTCACTTCGTCGAACATGGCGATCTTCAGCGCCTTCGCGCCGGCTAGTTTGGCGTTGTACGCCTGACGCCAGAGAAATTCTCCGCGGTTGCGAGGAATCTGGTTTGCGGGGCTCGTCCGGCGGAGATTGTGCCAGGAGAAGCCTGGAAAAACGACTGGCATGTACATCTGGTGATTCCGGGTGGCCAGCTTGACGTCGGGAACGATCATCTCATCCTTCCATCGGTCCACGCTTTCCATATCCTTGTACCGACCCACCGTCCACGGCTGGACAACATCCATCATCTTAAATACGTCTGCCCACTCGGCCTCTTTGTGAGCATCGTTGGTCAGGGTCCGCCAGCGGGAAGGCGTGCCGCCCATATACGTAACCCGGTATTTCGCGGGCGCCAACGATCGAAACCATTCGATGAGGTCCTTCGCCGCCCCGGCGTTATCCGGTGGATGGCCGCGTTCGTCCAGGCCCACACCCCAAATGGACAGGACCGGTTTCCCTTCGTGATGCAGGTAATTGGGATGAGCGGTGACCTTTAGCTCGTCGACCAGGTACACCCAGTCGTCTCGCAACGTTTGCGCGAATGTCGCTGGATTCCCGCCGGAAATATCGTACTCGATGGCGAACGTCCGTCCGGATTCCTTAGCGCCGGCCATGGCGTTCTTGAGCACTACATCGCCACTCGCTCGCCTCTCCGCAATCCTGCCGACAAAGCGCTGAAAGAGGACGCCGTCGAGACCATAGTCCTTCATCCAGCGGAAGTGGCGCAGCACGGTCTTCCGATTCCACGCCGAGAATAGATAGGCGGGCTTTCCGCCGATGGTCATGCCGGGAACGTCGCAGCGTTCGTCGAGGTCCAGTTCGCGGAGGTCGGGGAACAAGTCTACGGTTAGGGTGTCGGCGGCAGGAACTCCGCGCGACCAACTGCTCCAGGTGGGGCGAGGCGAGCCATCCCCGGGACAGTTGAACCAGCCCTGGTAGCCGAGCAGGACTTTGCCTTCGAGCGTGGCCGGATCCACGCCGGCCGCAGCTTGAAGGACGAGACACACGAACAGGGAACCCAGCAACACGGGATTTAAGAGCTTGCTAGCGCAATAACGCCGCCCGGAGCGACGACACGAGTGTCGGCGCTGCACGCACGAGTGCGTACGCCACAATGATATCCAGAATTGTGTCATACATCACGGCCAGCAACAAAACCAAGTGGCGCTAAAATTGTAGCCGCAAAGCCATGGTGATGGTGCGATTGGTGGTCTTCGTCGTGATCTGTCCAAAATTGGAAGACGTAATCGAAGTGCTGGGCGGGCCCAGGTTCGGGTGATTCAGGATGTCGTACATCTCCGCGCGGAACTGCAGACGCATTCCCTCCCGGATCGGCTGCCAGCGGCTCAGGACGGCGTCGAACGTGATCAATCCGGGATTGCGGAGGTCGGGCTCGGTGCGCGAGTCGTTCCCAAACGTGTACTGGGCGGGATTGGCGAACGCCGTAGTGTCGAACCATTGGTTGATGTTCTGCTTGCCACTAGGCAGGTTCCCGTCTTTGAGGCGATTTGCGTAGCAGCCGAGGCCGGACACGCCTGGCAGATTGCACGATGCGCCGATGGAAATGGGCGTGCCCGTCTGCATCGTATAAATGCCGGCGGCCTCCCAGTTGCCCAGGATCCAACTCCCGATTCCATGGGACAGAAATTGCTTGCCGTGTCCGAAAGGCAGCTCATAAACGAAATTGCTCACCCAGCGCTGGGAGATGTCGGCAGCGGATATGGACCTCGATTGCGCGAGGTTGTAGGGATTAATGTAGTTTGTGCCTCCGACAAACCGCTCGTTCACATCGTCGATCAGCTTGGCGGCGGTGTAGGACGACTGGAACATCAAGCCATCTGAGAACGACCTCTCCGCCCGGAGCGTAAAGCCGTGATAGACCGAATCCCCGATCGAGCCGCGGATCTGAGTGATGCCGGTGTACTGAGGATAGGGCACCAGCAGCGATCCTTGCCTGACGGTCGCCGCGCTCAAGCTTCCGGTCGCGATCTTGCCGAAGAAGGGATTGGGAACCAGGCTGTTGAGCTGCGTCCCCAGCGACAGGAATTGCGGGAACGTGGCGTTTGAAGTGTAGTTGTTCCAGATATGCTCTCCGCGGCTGCCAACGTAGGCTGCTTCGACTAGCAGGTTCTTGGCGGCGATGCGCTGGATGTTTGCGTTCCACATCTGGTTCTTGGGAGTAATCCACTGCGGGAAAATCGCGTTGATACCGTTGCCAATGAGCGAATTGGGGAACGGCAGCAAACCGGTCGTGAACGGATTGGCAAGTGAGGCCCCGGCGACGGGTGTGTTTGGCGCCGCCGGCACCTGGCCGAAGTAAACGCCCGTGGAGGTTTCCGATCCGCTGCCGAGATCGCCAGGGCTGGCGCCGATGCCACCGCTGCCCGGCGCGAAGAATATGCCATATCCGGCGCGGAACACGGTATTAGGCAGAAAGGTCCACGCCAAGCCGACTCGAGGCGCCCAGTTGTTCTTGTACGTATCGCTGGGATAAGGGTGTGAGCTGGTTGTAGGAACCAGCAAGCCCTTGAGGCCGGTGATGGGATCGGTGGCGTTGGGATCGAAGTAAGAGAGGTGATTGTAGCGCTCCTTCCATGGCGACTGGTATTCCCAACGAACGCCCAGGTTCACGGTAAGGTTGCGGCTTACCTTCCAATCGTCTTGCAGATACCAGTTGTAGCTGGTCTGCAGCAGCGCCAGGGATGGCCCAATGGTGAAACTGCCTCCGGTGGGCGCGCCCAGCAGAAGCGTAGCTAAGCCGTAGCCGCTGGTGGCGGATGCCACGGCCGGATCGGGTCCTTGGGTATACGCGCGGGTGAACCCGAAGTCGCCGGATGGATAATCCGGACGGAACGTATTGAACTGGCAGAAGAGCATGTCATAGCCAGTCTTGATCGCGTGCGCGCCCTTCAGCCACGTGAGATGCGCTTGCGGCTCGGGGGTGTTCTCGGCGTCGATATCGTGCGAGGCTCGCAAGGGCCCAAGGCCGGTCATATCGGTCACGTCGATCTCCGGGAAGAGCGCATCGGCAGCCGCGTTCTTCAAATACTGAGGCAGCCCAAGAGTGGTGATGTCGAAGCCGGCGCTGATGGGCGTCAACACTATCTTCGAGCGCGTATAACCGAGGCGGAATTCGCCGATCAGGGTCGGCGTGAAAGTTTCGGTGTCGCTCAATCCGTAGACATAGGAGACAGTCCTCTGGTTCCCGCCGCCGTTGGTCCCTTCTCCAGGGAAGGCGACGTTTGTGTACGGGCTGCTTTGGGGCGAAACCTGGTAGCCGAACCGGAAAAACAGCCGGTTTCTGTCGCCGAAATTCTGGTCGGCGCGCGTGAAGTACTTGTCGCTTCCGGTAATCGCGGGGACCGTATTCGAATAATTGTTGATGACGCCGGGGAGCGAGGGCTCGGGGTAATAGGTTAGGAGCTTCTTGGCGATCGGATCGATTCGGTTGGCCGGGATCACATTGCCGGGGAAGGGCATGCGTCCATAGCCGCTCGCTTTGGTCGGATCGGCCACGGTGGTGAGCGGATCGTAGATCTGGATGAGCGCGCCGGCGAGGGTTTTCGTTTGCGAGAAATCGCCGAGCTTCTGCTGGTCGGTAGGCACATTGTCGTTGGTGATGATTCTGGGGGCGTGATCGACTATCTTTTCCCAGTTGAAGAAGAAGAACGTCTTATTGCGGCCGTTGTAAACCCGGGGGATGTAGACGGGGCCGGATACGGAGAACCCGAATTCGTCGTGACGCACCGGGCCGCGTGGCACCCCGTTTCGATTGTTGTTCCAACCGTTGGAATTCAGTTTGTCGTTCTTGAGGAACTCATAGGCGCTGCCATGTATCTGGTTGGTACCGGTCTTTCCAGCGGCGGCGAGGACCCCACCGGCGGAGCGTCCGTATTCGGCCGAGAAGCTGTTGGTGATGAAGCGGATTTCCTGGACCGTCTCCATGGGAGGAGTGTAAGCATTGTCGAGAGTGGAATTGTTCCGGGTATCCTGCCCATCCAGCAGAATGGCGCTCGTATTGGAGCGGCCTCCATTCACGATCGGCCCCGTCCCCGTGTTGCCGGTGTTGATCACTCCGGGCGATAGAACCATCAGTGCGTAAGGGCTGCGGTTGATGGGCAGCTCGAGAATCTGCGTGACACCCGTTACATATCCCAGCGACGAACTCACCTGGTCGATGAGCACTGCGTTGGAGGTCACCGTGACTTCGTCGTGGACAGTCCCCGGCTTTAGGGTAACGTCAATGGTAGCGATCTGCCCGACCAGCACCGGAACGCCAGTAACACGCCCCAATGCAAATCCAGCCATTTCCACGACCACGTCATACTTTCCGGCCAGCAGATACGGAATCTTGTAGTATCCGTCGTCAGTGGTTTCCGCTACGGCAACGGCTTGGGTGGCTTGATTGGTGGCCGTGACTTTCGCCTTGGGGACTGCGGCCCCGGACGGGTCTATCACCACCCCTGTAATGGCGCCCTGTTCGACCTGGGCTTCACAAACGGCGACCATCATCAGCGTGGCGATCAATAAGGCAGCTTTGTGCGACATGGCGGTTCCTTTACGCGAGGCTTCGTACCTACGCACTCTAACCCAGGTCAGCCTGAAAGACAACGTTTGGAGACGTTTCTAACGTCGGGCTAACTATACGAAAATACTTGGCCACTAAAACAGTTGGGGTTATTATCGGTAGCTGCGAGGTGATAGACTGTGCTGGAGACAGGGGTCATGCAGATGACGGGAAACACCAAGGTGGTGGAAATCGGTCCCGATGCCGAAATTCTCCGGGAGCATCTTCGCGAAATCATAGCGAGTCCAGCGTTCAAGGGCAGCCGCCGCAGCCAGCAGTTCCTGCAACATATCGTCGAGAAGACGATCAATGGCCATGCCCACGAAGTGAAGGAGCGGAGCCTGGGTGTGGATTTGTTCGCCCGTTCGCCCTCTTACGACACCGGTGAGGATGCGATCGTGCGGGTCACCGCTTCCGACGTACGCAAGCGGCTGCACCAGTTTTACTCCGAAACGCGCTTCGAGGTCCGCATCGATCTTCCCTCCGGCTCCTACGTGCCGGAGTTCCACCGTGTCGCGGCAGCCGTGCCGATACCATTGGTTCCGGCCCATGCTCCCGCGACGGCCACCCCTCGGCCGCGCTTCCACCGCCCCACGCTCTATGTGTCGATCGGGCTCGCTATCGCCTCCTTCCTCTGGCTCTGGTTTCGGGAGAGCCCGACGAGCAGATTGTCGCCCGAGAAGCTTCTCCCGTGGTCGACAATCCTACACCGCGACCGGCAGATTCAGGTGATTCTCTCCGACCCGGACCTGGCGGTGACGCAGGAGATGCTCGACTTCCGCGTTACGCTTTCGGACTACGCGAATCGGAGGTTCGTACCGGATCTGCAGTCTCATGACGCCGTCGTTCAGCGAGCGCTCGCCTTGTTGCGGGGCGCCGATGTCGCCTCTGTCGATGTCGGAATCGTCCTGAATATCGCACGGCTCGCCACGGCACGCTTAGCTCAGGTGAAGACCCGCACTGCCAGGAGCCTGCAACTGAGGGATTTCCAGACAGATGACGATTTCGTGCTCCTCGGCAGTCCACGCTCGAACCCCTGGGGTGGGCTCTATCAGGATCAAGCGGACTTCGACTTCGTCTACGATGACGGCCAACGTCGGGAAATTGTCCGCAACAAGCGCGTCCAAAAGGGAGAACTGCCGCGCTATGTTCCTACCGCTAAGGGATGGGACACAGGACAAGCGTATGCGATTGTGGCTTTCATGAGAAACGCAGGGCAAACCGGCCATGTTCTACTCCTGGCCGGTACGAATGCCGAGGGTACCGAAGCCGCCGGAAGATTCGCTACCGACCTGGAGCTACTCTCGGGCACTCTCCGCAAGTTTGGCATCGATCCCACGGGTCCCGTGCGCCACTTCGAAGTGCTGCTCGAAGTCCGGACTATGGCCGGATCTCCCAGTGCGCTCGCGGTGATCGCCTGTCACGCTCTGCAGCCCTGAAGCGCCCCCTCGCTGACGCTTGGGGCTGTGGTGTTTCGTCGGTAGAATTTACAGCCCAAGCGTCAGCGAGGGGGCACTTCGGAATCAATCAGCCGCCACCAATTCCCAACAGCTCTATCTCAAAGATGAGAGTTGCGCCGCCCGGAATATCAGGAGGACTTCCGGCGTCGCCATAAGCAATGCTGGAAGGGCAGACCAATTGGGACTTTCCGCCGACCTTCATCTTCTGCACGCCTTCGGTCCAGCAGGGAATTACTCGATTGAGCGGAAATTGCGCGGGCTCATTTCGTTTGTAGGAGCTGTCAAACTCCTTCCCGTCCACCAAAGTACCTCGGTAGTGGACTTTCACCGTATCTGTGGCTGCAGGAGAGGCGCCTGTGCCATTCCTCAATTCGCGGTAAACCAGACCGCTCGCGGTCCGGGTAGCGCCCGGCATCGCGGCCGCCTTTTCAAGATAGGCTTTGGACGCCGAATCGGTATCCGGCGGTCCAGACGAGGAGCACGAGAGCAACATCACCGATAAGAGCAGCAACAGAGGACGCATTGGCCCAGCGTAGCATCGCTTGAGGCTTCCGTGGCGCGGCCTTCGCGCCACGGAAGCCTCAAGCGGTATATACTGCGAACGAATGCGCCGATTTCTTTGGACGATCTCGCTAGCCTGTGCCATCTTCGCCGCCAGCCTGGAAAAACGCGTCATATTTCCTCCTAGCGCGAAACCGGTTGGCCCGTATAGCCCCGGCATCTTTGCCGGCGAGTTTCTGTACATCTCGGGACAAGGCGCGCGGGGCCCAGACGGACAGATTCCGGCCAGCTTCGAAGCACAGGCTCGTCAGAGCTTCGAGAATGTGAAATCGATCCTCGATACCGCGGGCCTCACCATGGAGCACGTGGTCTACACTCACGTCTACCTGGAGAATACGGCGAATTACGACGCAATGAACAAGGTCTGGGCGCAATACTTCTCGAAGGGGATCCCGCCGGCGCGCGCCACCGTGGGCGTATACAAGATGCCCACCGACACGCCTATCGAGATCAACGCGGTGGCCGTGCGCGACCTCTCGCGCAAGAAAGCCGTCATTCCACCGGGCTATCCGGCGAATGCGTCGCTCTCGCCCGGAGTGATGGTTGGAGACCGGCTCTATCTCTCCGGATTTCTGGGGCGCGATATCAATACCGGCGCGATTCCCGAAGAGCCGGCCGCACAGGTGCAACTGGCGCTCACGCGCGTCAATCAAACCCTGGCCGCCGCCGGAATGGACTTCCGCCACATGGTCTTCGTCAATCCTTACCTGACGAAAAACATGCCGATGGAGGTGATGAATCGAATCTATGCCAGGCACTTCGAGTTCGGCAATACGCCCGCCCGCGCAACGATCCAGGTGGCGAGCCTGCCGAACGGCGCGAATATCGAATTCACGGGGGTTGCGGTTCGCGATCTCTCCAAGCGCCGCGCCGTGAGGCCCAAGAATATGCCGCCCAGCCCGACTGCCAGCCCTTGCGTGTTCGCCGACGATACTTTTTTCTGCTCGGCCAAGTCCGGTTTCATCGCCGGGCCTAATGGCGGAATCTATGCCGAGGATGTCGAGAATCAGGTGCGGCAAACCATGCGCAATCTGCTGGACGGATTGGAAGAAGCAGACCTGGATTTTTCCAACGTCGTCTCGAGCAACGTGTACGTCGACGATTTGAGTGAGTTCGGCAAAATGAACGGCGTCTACGGGAAATATTTTTCCTCCGCGCCGCCAAGCCGCACGACAGTCGCGCCGCTCCCACCGGTGGAGCGCAAGCGGAGCGCATCGGGGCACGCGCCCATGATCGAGCAGATTTCCATCATCGCGGTTAAAGGAAAATAATGGCGCTTTCACGTCGAAAATTCCTGCACACCGCGGCCCTCGGGGCTTCCACTGCTTACGGCGCCGAGCGGCTTCAGATCAGTTCGGTGAAGGCGTATCCGATAAAAGTCGCGGGCATGGCTGGCGGCGCGGTACCGAAGTTCAAATCGGATTTCGACCCCGCCCGCTCGCGCTGGATCGGACCGTTCGCACAGTTGGGCGGAGCCATTCTGGTCGAGATCAAGACAGAGCAAGGACTCACCGGCTACGGAATGGGTGGCGGCGGAGCCGCAGCGGCCACTATCATCGAGCAGCATTTGGGCCCGCTGATCAGCGGCGCAAATGCGCTCGGCGTCGAATTGCTGTGGGAGCAGATGTACAACTCGACGCTATTTTACGGACGCAAGGGCGTCACGATCATGGCGATCAGCGGCGTCGATCTCGCTCTGTGGGACATTCGCGGCAAGCACGCCGGCCAGCCTGTTTATAAGCTGCTGGGCGGTCCGAATCGCGATAAGGTTCCTGCTTACTACACTGGCTTTGAGGTAGACAAAGCGCTCGAGCTGGGCTTCCGCGCCTTCAAGCATCCCATCCGCCACAATCTCAACGATGGCCGCGAAGGGATGAAAAAAGTGATTGCCGAGCTGCGCGAGATCCGCGGCAAAATTGGCCCCGAAAACCAGCTCATGATCGACGTCACCTGCCAGTGGGACGTGCCGCACACCCTGGAGATGGCTGACCGCATGCAAGAATTCCGCCTGTATTGGATCGAAGAGCCGCTCTCTCCGGACAACCTGGAAGGCTACGCGCAACTGTGCCGTGAGGTCCGCGGCCCGTTGATCGCGAGCGGCGAGCACGAGTACACGCGCTTCGGATTCGAAGAGCTAATCGGACACAAAGCCGTGAAGCTGCTGCAGCCCGATACTACCTGGTCGGGAGGGCTGACCGAAGTGCGCCGTATCGCCGCTTTAGCCGCTGCTCACAATCTGCCAATGGCGCCGCACCGTGGCGGCAGCCCGTACGGACTCAGTGTTATCCTCACCACGCCGAGCTGTGTCCTGGCCGAAAGTTTCGGCACACTGGAAAAGTCCACGCCGCTGATGGCGGCCATGACTTCCCGTTTTGAGAATGGCTATTATTACCCGACTGAGAAGCCCGGTTTCGGAGTGGAAATTTCCAAGTCAATGCTATGACCAATCGTCGCGAATGTCTCCAGGCAGCCGCGTTCAGCCTCGTCGCCGCGAAACTCAGAGCGGACACCAAAGCGATGCGGGGCATTTTCCCGATCATGCAGACGCCGTACACCGAATCGGGCCAGCTCGATACGGAAGTACTGGCGAAGGAAGTTAAATTCCTCGACCGCGCTGGCGCGCATGGTGTAGTGTGGCCGCAGCTAGCCAGCGAGTGGAGCGAACTTAAACCCGATGAGCGCTCCGCCGGCGCCGAAACAATCGTGGCCGCGGCCAAGGGAGCGCGTTGCGCCGTCGTGCTTGGCGTGCAGGGAACCGACATCGACGCCGCGCGCCGTTACGCGCGCCAGGCGGAGAAGCTGGGACCCGACGCCATTATCGCGCTGCCTCCCCGCGACAGCGGCAATCTCGATCGCGTGGCCGATTATTATCGCGCCATCGCCAAGGAATGCGCATTGCCGCTCGTCGTGCAAACCATCGGCGACATGAGCGTGGAATTTGTGCTGCGGATGAGAAAGGATATCCCCACGCTGCGGTTCGTGAAAGATGAAGCGGGACACACGCTGTCGCGCATCAGCGAGTATCAGCGTGTGGCGCCGGACCTGGTGGTCTTCACCGGCGCGCATGGCAAGACGATGATCGATGAGCTATCGCGCGGGGCTTCCGGGACAATGCCGGCGGCTTCGTTCGCCGACTTGTACGTGCAACTCTGGAATTATTGGCAGGCGGGACAGCGCGAAAAGGCGATGGAGGATCTATCTCGAATTTCGCTGCTGGTGAATCAATTGAGCGCCTATGGCATGCCGTCGATGAAGTACATCCTGCATCTGCGCGGTGTGTTCCCGAACTGGCGCTGCCGCGGTAAAGCCGATGATCCGCACTTTGACACCGACGCCCAGCGGTCGATTCGGGAAACTTATGAGTTCGCCCACAAGCTGCTGAAGGGCTGAGCTGCTGGTGCGCTTTTTTCTGGTGGGCCTGCCGCTCTTAATCGCCATCGTCTACGGCGCGCTAAGATTTGCCGCCGACAGCGCGGTGTATTACCCGCTGCGATATCCAGATGGCTTGTGGAACCTCCAGCGAGACCTGGGAGCGACCGACGTCTGGCTGACGGCACGCGATGGTGTAAAGCTCAACGCGTGGTGGATCGCGTCGCCGCAAGCTCGGTTGGTGACCGTCTTTTTTCACGGAAACGGCGGCAATTTGACGCATCGCATCGAGCACATGCGCGCGATCGTCGCAGCCGGATCTTCGCTGCTGATTCCGGATTATCGCGGCTATGGCAAGAGCGAAGGCAAGCCTTCGGAGGCCGGGCTCTACATGGATGCGGAGGCAGCCTATCAGTGGCTAATCGAGCAGGGCCACACTGCGGAGAGGATCGTGATTCAGGGTGAGTCGCTGGGAACGGCAGTCGCGATCGACCTGGCGGCGCGCAAGCCTTGTGCTGGTGTTGTGCTGGAAGCGCCCTTCAACTCGGCGTCGCAAGTGGCGGCGGGAATCCTGCCTATCCTGGGACCGCTGATCATGCGAGGCTTCGATTCGAAACGGAAGATCGGGAAGATTCGGGCTCCGATGTTTTTTATGCACGGGGATCGAGACGAGGTGATCCCCTTCAATCTGGGCCAAGACCTGTATGCCGCCGCGCCGGCGCCGAAATCCTTCTGGACGGTCGCGGGCGCGGGCCATAATGATTTGCTGGAAGTGGCCGGCGAACAGTATCGCGAACACCTGGCGTCGTTCTACACGGCGCTGGTGTCGCCGGGGCGCTAAGTGCGAATGCCACGGCCGTCTACTGCTTACCCAAGTGCACCGGCTGCGTGAAGGCTCCGTTTCCGGCCGAATCCCACACGGCAAATCGGACCCATTTCTTGCCAGTGGCGTCGAAGGGAATACTGAACTTCTTCGTGCCGAAGGGCGCCAGATCGGTGGCCGAAATGATCTGGCTGTGCGTGCTATCGCCGTCACCCCAGACGAGCTCGGCGAACTCGAGCGGAAAAGTCCATTCCACTTCGGCATTGTACGTACGGCGCGCGCCCGAGCCTTCAATCCCCGAGTTGCGCAGCAGCACCTCTCCGCTCGACACAAAAAAATCGCCCGCGCGCATGGCATGTAGGAGTGGATTCCAGTCTTCGTCGAACTTCGGAACACGATCCAGCTTCACGTAGTTGACGATCAATTGCGGGAATGTCTCGTCGTCCGGATACTTCATATAGGTGTCGCCCTCGGCAATCAGGTACTTGGCGCCAGTCCAGTTGTTCATGTCGTCCAGCAAGCCCAGGCAGCGCTTTTCGCAGAGCCGCTTTTCCGACTGATCCACCGGCAGCGACTGATAGGATGCCCCCAGGAACACATCGCTGAGAAAATGCGGCTTCTCCCGAACCAGGTCGGGATAGAAGGTCGACCCCTTGGTGCGCGGATGCGCCTGCCACATCAGACCGTGCTCTTGTTTGAGCATAGTCAGCTCATCGTCGGCCGTGCCGATGTGATAAACCTTGCCGTACTTCGGATCGTTCTCCATGAACTGCTGCCCGGCTTCCCGCGTCTGCGACCAGTAGACCGGATGCGGCATCATGCTGATGTAGTGGCCACCGAACGTATCGTCCGGCTCTTCGCCCGGAATCAGCAGGAAGTTGCGATCGGAGAAGCGGCGGCAGCCATCGAAATAAACCTTCTGTTCCTTGAAGCGCACCGGACCCGAATCTTTGGGGTGCGAATCGGAGTGGAAATCCGCCATGTTGGCGATGTTGATGCCTAAACCGCGGAAGACGTCGACCCAAGTAGGATGCAGGTCGATAGTGCCGGCGTCGTTGAGCTGTTCCAGAAAATGCATGTGGAAGTGGCTTACCATCACTTTGTATCCGGGCATGGCCTTGTAGCGATCGTCGTGCGTGAAGGCCAGCACCGATTCCTGTGTGGCATGGCTGTCGGCCGCATTGAGGTAGTAGTAAACCGGCATGCGCTGCCAGGTTCCGGGCGGCGCGTTATAGAGGGCGAAGTTGGAGATGTCGTGCCGGGCCTCGTGCGAGCGCTTCTCCCAGATCTCGTCGGAGACGCCGTAGGGCTTGTAGGGTTCTTCGCGATCGGCTTGCCGCGCCCCTATCGCGAAGGAGCTCTCGCTGGTTTTGCGATAGTACACGAAGCCGAGATTGGTCTCAATTTCACGCGCGAAGAAGAACTTGTGCGAAGGCGGGAAGAAGGCGAGTGAACCGCCGCCGGTTTCGAGAATCGCCAGCCGATTGCGCGCCTTGAGTGCGACCGAATCCTTGTTCACGTCGCCGCCGAATCCGTACTCCTGCCAGGCCCGCGCCGGATCGCGCCACACGATACGCGAGTCGTCGCCAATCGCGAAGCCCTTCAGCCCGGCTACATATTTATAAGCCACCGACGGCTCTTCAGTCTTGGCGATGGCTTCCTGCCGCAGCAGGTTCGTGCCGCGGTAGACGGTGAAGCGCAACTGGCCGGAGAAAATTCCCATGTCCAAGCCGGGGAAGGTGACCTCCAGCCGCGCGCCATCCGATTTCACCTGGCAGGCGCTGGCGTGATAGCTGGCCGACGCGTGCCGGATATCCTCCGGCTTGCGCGGCAGTCCGATGCTGCCAGTGCCGGGAATCATCAGCGGCGCGTCCCAGAACGCGTTCCACTTTTCCTTCTCGACGATCTCGGGAGTAATCTCAATTTTCGCGAGTTTCAAAGGACCGGCCTGCTGGTCGGACATGCGCCGGATGCCGCTCGTCACCTCAAACTCGGGAGTGAGATCGCGTCCCAGCACGATCCAGTTCCCTTGACCTTTGCGCGCGGCGAGCTCGTGTACCGTCGGCTGGCCGTCGCGGATCGTGAACGAGGCGCGCAACTGCTGATCGCCGTCGCCCCGCCAGGCGACTTCGAGAGCGCCTCCGCTCATTTGCGCCTTGAGTCCGTCGATTGCCTTGTAATCTTTGAAGTCGCAATTCTGACCGATTGCGGCGCCGCACCACAGGGCCGCTGCTAGAATGAAGCCGATCTGCCGCATGTTATTTGTCTCCTTAGGGTACTCGAGTACCCTAACTTTTACTGAAAACTCAAGACTTATCTAACTTTTTTGGGTACTCTGTACCTAAACCCTTCAGCCCCTCTGCCGGCGGTGCGAAACGATCACGGGCTGCAACTTCCGGTCAGGCCGACGCATAGTCGCCTTGGATCGCGCGCGCAGAGCTTTCGCCAGCGCATCCGGCACTTCCAACATGAAGAAACGATCCGCCGAATGCCAGTAGTCTTCTCCGCTTTCGTCAACTACGCGAACGTATCCATGTTTGGCTGCTTCCTCGTCGGGTATCACTGGATATAACTTACCGGCCTCGAGCGACGCTGGATACCCCGTATTGTCGATGCAGACTGCGAAATGTGTTGGCCGTCGTGTCTTATTCATCATTGTTCAATCTAGTAGAGGCGGTTTCACCTTGAATTCCTTCTTTCCGATCCCATGCGCTTCGTACCAGTGGACCTCTGCTGTGTGAATCGTACCATCCACGAGGCGGACTGTGGCAATACCGCGCAATTTTCTCCACCGTCCCTTTCCAAAGAGCCTTTGCAGGCGCCTGCGATCACGAATCCCAGTTCCTACAGCAATAGGCTCGACCGCACTAATGGCGCCGATAATCTCAAAGTTCATCGAACCGGCGAACTACACCACCTTATGCTTCGCAATAAAATCCTTCGTCACCTCACTGCTCATGCCCGGTGCTTCCGGCGCCATCACCTCGCCCTTCACCATATTCTGCTTTCCCCCCGACTCCATGTAAATCGCATTTGGAATCGCGCACAAAATATTCATATTCACCGGACCGCCTCCGTGACTGGCGAGTTCCACTCCAAACCCATCCGCGATGGCCGCAATCTCCATCCACTCCGTCGGACCGCCCGCGCGCCGATTGTCCGGCTGCACCACATCCACGCCCTTCTTCATTAACAAGTCCATGAATGCGTGCTTATTGTACTCGTTCTCACCGCCCGCAATCCGCATGTCGAGCGCGGCCGCCAACTCCGCGTAGCCGTCGTGGTCGTAGGGGACAACCGGCTCTTCATACCAGAAACAGCCCAGCTCCTGATAGACGCGGCCCCGCCGCAGCGCCTCGACGCGGTTAAACACCTGGTTCGCATCCACCATGACGCGGATATCTTTGCCGGCGGCCTTGCGTCCGACTTCGATCCGTTCCGCGTCATCGTCGAGCCCGAAACGCCCGACCTTGACCTTGAAGGCGCGATATCCCATCTCCAGAGTCTCGTTGATGGTCTTCTTGTATTGCGAATGATCCTTGTCATTCTGTCGATACCATCCGCACATCGCATACGCCGGCATGCGGTCGCGGACGGCGCCTAACATCTTATACACTGGCAATCCAGCGGCCTTTCCAAGAATATCCCACACGGCGATATCCACAACCGACATCGCAAACTGCGTGATTCCCTGCACACCCTGATATTCCAGCGCCCGCCACAGGTCGGCGCGTATCCTCTTGGGAAACGCCGGATCCTGCCCGACCAGCACCGGCTTGATTTCATGTTCCAGGATGGTCTGCACCACTCGCGGCGCGCCTTCGATCATGCCGAAGCTGCTGTAGCCCCAGCCGGTGATGCCGGCGTTGGTGAGCACGCGCAGAACTACGCCGCCCCTCGCCTCGCCGAAGTCATGGATGGCGTCGCCTTCATACGGAGTCGGAGGCAGGCGCACTAAGTCTGTCTCCAGCCCCGTAATCTTGATTTGCTTCTTCGCCTCGGCGGCAACCGCTAAACCGCGGCTCAGCGGCGCCGCAGCCGACATTGCTAATAGGTCTCGTCTAGTCATAGTCTCACCTTCAAAACACAAGCCGGAGGGAAAGCTGAACCTGCCGCGGCTCGTTGGTCTGCCCGTTGTTCAAGAGCAGCTTCCCGAAGTTGGGCGAGGTGATAGAAAGGGTTGGGTCCCCGCCAAACAACGGATGATTCATCACGTTGAGCGCATCGGCGCGAAACTCCAGGCTCACTCTCTCCTTGATATGCGTGCTCTTCACCATCGCCAGATTGAAATCGGGCCCCCAGCGATCGCGC
>Ga0210405_10002924_pt1 | contig 17212 bp, 20 predicted proteins | sample IncBWH11MmetaG_FD_155492 | JGI IMG/M metagenome (GOLD analysis project Ga0210405, IMG submission 155492) | Forest soil microbial communities from Barre Woods Harvard Forest LTER site, Petersham, Massachusetts, United States - Inc-BW-H-11-M | ecosystem: Environmental > Terrestrial > Soil >... | reverse complement strand
GGGGTGGGGTCGGCCGACATCGGGGGGGCGGATCGGCGCCACGATATGTTCGGTTACAGGACCGTTCGTCAACAAGCGACCCAAGTGTTGCAACAAGGGGAAGTGCACGTGTCTGAGCATCCGACGCAGAATGTCGGGGTATCGCATGGTCACGAAGACCATGCGACCACCCAGCTGCCGCCGCAGCCGCCACCTCCGCCGGCCAGCGAGCCGCCGACCAGGGCGTTTGCCGGGTTCCGCACCGAGCGGCGATTCAGCGAGGCGCAGACGAGGGGCGTGCCGCCCCCCGAGACCCGCATCGAACCACGGGCCTGGGCGGCCACGCCGCACAAAGGACTCCCGAGGGTCGTCGATTCGCCGTCGCAGGGCTACGGCGGCTTCGTCGGTGGACAGCCGCCGGCCGCACAGGCGAACACGGGCTACCGGCAGGCAGTGCACCCGCCGTCGCCGTATCCGGAACTATCCACCAGCACGCTGTTGCGGCAGGTCAAACCGCCGCCGTCGGAGGGCTGGCGTCGGTGGGTGTACCTCTTGTCGGGGCAGCTGATCAACGTGGGCGAAAGCCCACGGATCATGCGCTACAACGACCTGATCGTGCAGGTCAACAGACCGCTGCGGGGTTGCTACCGCATCGCGATGCTCTCGCTGAAGGGCGGCGTCGGCAAAACCACCATCACCGCCACGCTGGGGGCGACCTTCGCGTCGATTCGCGGCGACCGGGTGGTGGCCGTGGACGCCAACCCCGATCGCGGCACGCTGAGTCAAAAGGTGCCGTTGGAGACGCCGGCCACGGTGCGCCACCTGTTGCGCGACGTCGAGGGTATCGAGCGCTACAGCGATGTTCGCAGCTACACCTCACAGGGCCCGAGCCGGCTGGAAGTGCTGGCCTCGGAAAGCGATCCGGCGATGTCGGAGGCGTTCAGCGCCGACGACTACGCGCAGACGCTGGAAATCCTCGAGCGGTTCTACGGACTGGTGCTCACCGACTGCGGGACCGGCCTGCTGCATTCGGCGATGACGTCGGTGCTGGACAAGGCCGACGCCTTGATCGTGGTCAGCTCGGGATCGATCGACGGCGCGCGCAGCGCGGCAGCGACGCTGGACTGGCTCGACGCGCACGGCCACGAGGATCTGGTCCGCAATTCGATCGCGGTCGTCAACGCGGTGCGGCCCCGCTCAGGCAAAGTCGACATGCAGAAAGTGGTCGATCACTTCTCGCGGCGCTGCCGCGCGGTGCGCCTGGTGCCGTTCGACCCGCATCTCGAGGAGGGTGCGGAGATCAGCCTGGACCGGCTGAAGCGGGAAACTCGGGAAGCGCTCATCGAACTGGCAGCCGTTGTCGCCGACGGTTTTCCGAGCGATCAGCGCCGATCCAACGAGCACTTCATCTAGCTAACGCGGGTTGTTGTCACCGTGGCCTAGCCGCCACAGGAACTCCGGATCGTCGTCGGGGCCGATGACGCGAGTCTTCTGCCGGTTGACCTGTGAACGGATCGCGCGCCAGCCGACGTAGATCAGCGTCCCCAGAATGAGGACGAGGAGCAGGTACAGCACTCAACACCTCCTTGGTCTGAATATACGCGGAGTCTTAGGCTCGCATGGTGCCAAAGGCTCAGAGCTCAGCGGGTCACGCCGTCGCCAGCGTCCTGCTTTATGTCGCGGCCCGGCTGGTCTTGGTGGTGGTGCTCACCGCGGTGATCTACGGCGCGGGACGACTGCTTGGCGTGCAAGAGTTCCCGGTGGTGATCGCCATCTTGTTTGCCCTCATCATTTCGATGCCGCTGGGCATCTGGCTGTTCGGTCCGCTACGGCGCCGGGCCACCGCCGGCCTCGAGGTGGCCACCGAGCGCCGGCGCCGCGACCGCGAGCAGCTGCGGGCCAGGCTGCGCGGCGAGGCACCGCCCGACGCCGACTCTGACACCTCGGACTGAAAACGCTTCCCGGGCACCGTTTACGCTCGCCTGTCAACGTTCCTTGACAGGCTGGAGAGTGTCAAGTTATGTTGACACTCGTGAGTGAACTGTCCGACCTGTCGCTGGGTAGCGCCGCGGATGCCGCAGGCAGCGCCGACCCCGCAGTCGGGTTGCGCGCGGTGCGTGCACTGCAGCGGCTACAGGAGCGGTTGGAGGCGATCCACGTCGCCAACGCGCGCGAGCAGGGCTGGAGCTGGCAGGCGATCGCCAACGCGCTGGGCGTGAGCCGGCAGGCGGTGCACCAGAAATACAACCGGAGGAGATGACCGATGAGACCGTTTCAGCGGTTCGCCCGCAATGCCCGGGTTGCGGTCATGCTGGCCCAGGAGGAGGCCCGCGAACTGTGCGACCGCGAAACCGGTTCGCAGCACTTGCTTCTCGGAATCCTGCAGGCCGCAGGGGAGGAGCTCTCGGCGGTGTTGACCGGCTACGGGCTGACCGCCGAGGTTGTGCGGGCGCGGCTTGCCGAAACGTCAACCGGCGACCAGTCGTTCGACGAGGATGCCGATGCGCTGAGCACCATCGGTATTGACCTGCGGGCCGTTCGCGACAGCGTCGCTCGCACCTTCGGCACCGACGCTTTCGACAACGCCCTGTCCCGGTCGGGGCGACGGCGCCGGTCACGGGGGCATATCTCATTCAGCCCCGGGGCCAAAAAGGTGCTCGAACTCGCCCTGCGAGAAGCATTGGCGCACAAAGATAACGAGATCCGCTGCGAGCACCTGCTGCTCGGCATTCTGCGAGGTGGCGACAACGCGGCCGTCGGATTGATCACCGAGCACGTCTACACGGCGCAATTGCGCGCGGCGGTCGTCAAACTGCTCGAGAAGGCCGCGTAATTATCTGCGACCGAGGCCACCGGACCTGTGCCGCGGAAAACCATGTGCCGTCCAGTAATGTCTGCCCGCCGAGCTCGTCGGCGAGCTGATGGCCACTGAGATAGCGCTTGTAGACACGCCGCCAGTCTTCGCCGATGTCATCGTCAAGGCCAGCGAGATCAGCGTCAGCGATTTCTCGCACTCATCCGGGGTAGCCGGAAACGATTACCAGGTTCGATGTCGTGGAGCCGTGGCGCAAACCAACCACCGCCTGGTATTCGTCGGAGTCATACCAGGCCCGCGCGAGCTCCTTGCTGGGAAACTCGATGATCACGGTTCGGGTGAAGGGCCAGCTTCCTTCGACGGCTTCCACCTGCTCGTCGACGCCGACCACCTTTGCGCCGAACTTGTCGAAGATCTCTTGGTGCCCCGCAGTTTCGTAGCTGTGGTAGCCATCCCGGTCATTGATCGCGATTTGCACGATGACGAATGCCTTGACTTCGGGCATAAGCGGTCTCCTCGTTAGCTGTGTCAGCGGTGTCCGATGCAGACAACGTAAGCATTGATTGAGTCAGTGTCAATGAGTATGACTCTATGAGTTTCCTTCGTTGAGTTGTCCTCACCGGCCCTCTTGGCGCACGATCTACCAGTGACTGCCAGCAACGCCAAAGTGACTCGACAGACGCCACGACCCGCAACGCAACGGCAGGTGCAGGCTGAATTGACCCGGCGCAAACTTCTCGAAGCCGCTGTCGAGCACTTCTCTGCCCGTCACTTCGACGACGTCGCGACCAGCGACATCACCGAAACCGCAGGTGTCGCCCAGGGTCTGCTGTTCCACTATTTCGAGAACAAGCGCGGTATCTACCTTGAGGCGCTGCGCGACACGGCCAACAGGCTGAACGCCGCCACTACGCCGCCATCTGGTGATGGCTCTCCCGGGACGCAGTTTCGACGAATGTTGCGCGCCCACCTGGAATACCTCAGCGAGCACGACGACTTGGCGCTGCGATTGGTCCTTGGCGGGAGCGGCGGCGACCCTGAGGCGTGGCAAATCTTCGATCAGTCACGCTGGTACACCATCGAATGGACGGCTCAGCTACTCGAACTCGACCTCGCCCGCCCGGCATTGCGATTGATGCTGCGCTCCTGCGCGGGGGCCCTCGATGAGGCCACCACCTACTGGCTGAAGAACGAGCGGCCTTTTGATCCCGACGCAATGGTGGAAGTGGTCGTCGAACTCCTCATCACGTCGTTACATTGCGCCGCCCGACTCGACCCGCAGATCGACGTCGGCAACGCTGTCGCGAAATTAGCCGATCCCACTGCATGAGAACTCTGACGGCCGGCAAGGCGCGTGTTCGCCCGCTCAGGCTGACAGTGTCAACGCGACTGCTACCGCGATCGACCACACCAGCATCGCGAGGCCGGTGTCGCGCAGTACCGGAATCAGCTCGGCACCCAGCCGACGGGACCGCACCGGCGCCGCGGCCCTCAGTGCCAACGGCGTGGCCACCAAACCCAATGCACACCACGGTGTCGCCGCTGTCAGGGCGAGGGTCAAGACCGCGGCGATTACCAGCAGCGACTGATAGAGCCTGCGAGTTCCGGTGTCGCCGAGGCGCACCGCCAGCGTGAGCTTGCCGGACTGTGCGTCGGTGGGGATATCCCGCAGGTTGTTGGCCACCAACACCGCCGACGACAGCGCGCCCGTCGTCACCGCCAGCACCAGGCCCACCCAGTCCACCCGCAACGCCTGGGTGTACTGGGTGCCGAGTACCGCGATCAGCCCGAAGAACACGAATACCGCCAGCTCGCCAAAACCCGCATAGCCGTATGGTTTTGATCCGCCGGTGTACAACCACGCTCCGGCGATGCAGAACGCGCCGACAGCGATCAGCCACGGCGCGCTAGTAACAGCCAGCGCCAACCCGGCCACCGCCGCGACGCTCATGCTGAGCACCGCCACCGTCAGCACCGACCGCGGCGTCGCCAGCCGTGAGCCCACCAGGCGCAACGGACCGGCGCGTTCATCGTCGGTGCCGCGGATGCCGTCGGAGTAGTCATTGGCGAAGTTCACCCCGATGATCAACGCGACCGCGACGGCCAAAGCCAGCAGCGCCTTCCACCAGTTGGCCGCGTGCAGCCAGGCGGCGGCGCCAGTACCCGCGATCACCGGCGCGATTGCGTTCGGTAGCGTCCGCGGTCGCGCGCCCGCGACCCATTGCGCAAAACTGGCCACCCGTCGATCGTTGCATGCGTCGTGCACGAGAATGAGCGGATGCCCGCCAGTAGGGGGTACGCCCCCTCGCCGCTGCGCGGCTGGGGGTACCCCCACCCGCCTGCGGGGGACGGAGCAATGAGGAGGAGCGGCGTAGATGACCGCTGGCGACGATGCAGAGCGGAGCGATGAGGAGGAGCGGCGTAGATGACCGCTGGCGACGATGCAGAGCGGAGCGATGAGGAGGAGCGGCGTAGATGATCGGAGTGATCGGCGGCAGCGGCTTCTACACGTTCTTCGACTCAGGCGCGCGCATCGTCAATCTGGACACCCCGTTCGGCGAGCCCAGCGCCTCGGTGACGGTCGGCGCCGTCGGCCAGCACGAGGTCGCGTTCCTGCCCCGCCACGGCGCCAACCACCAGTACCCGGCGCACAAGGTGCCGTATCGGGCCAACATGTGGGCGCTGCGCGCATTGGGGGTGCGGCAGGTCTTCGCCCCGTGCGCGGTCGGCAGCCTGACGCCTGAACTCGAGCCGGGCGCCATCGTGGTGCCCGATCAGCTGGTGGACCGTACTCGTCGCCGCGCCGACACCTACTTCGACTCCGGTGCGGCGCACGTGTCCTTCGCCGATCCGTACTGCCCGACGTTGCGGTCCGCGGTCACCGGGCTGCCCGGCGTGGTCGACGGCGGCACCATGGTGGTCATCGAGGGTCCGCGGTTTTCCACCCGCGCGGAAAGCCAGTGGTTCGCCGCCGCGGGCTTCACCCTGATCAACATGACCGGCTATCCGGAGGCGGTGCTCGCTCGTGAGCTCGAAATATGTTATGCAACAATCGCTTTGGTGACAGACTTGGATGCCGGCATTGATGCCGGCGCCGGGGTGAAGGTCGTCGACGTCATCGCCGAATTCGAGAAGAACATCGAGCCGTTCAAGAAACTCGTGCAGGAGGCGGTCGGCCAGGTCCCCGCCGAACGCACCTGCACAGAATGCCTGTCGCACACCGGTATCCAGCTGCCGTTCGACCAGCCGTGAGGGTGCTGCTGACCGGCGCGGCCGGTTTCATCGGCTCGCGAGTCGGCGCGGCGCTGCGGGCCGCTGGTTATGAGGTGGTCGCCGTCGATGCCATGCTGTCCGCCGCGCACGGCCGCGATGCGGAGCTGCCGCGGGATTGTCGACCCGTCGATATCCGCGACGCCGACGCGCTGGCCCCGCTGCTCGACGGCGTCGATGTGGTGTGCCATCAGGCCGCGATGGTCGGTGCCGGCGTGAATGCCGCCGACGCTCCGGAATACGGCAGCCACAACGATTTCGGGACCGCCGTGCTGCTGGCGCAGATGTTCCATGCCGGGGTAGCGCGTCTGGTGCTGGCGTCGTCGATGGTGGTCTACGGGCAAGGCCGCTACCACTGTCGCGAGCACGGGCCGGTCGCCCCGCTGCCGCGGCGACGGGCCGATCTCGATGCCGGTGTTTTCGAGCACCGCTGCCCGGTCGGCGGGGAGGAACTGGCCTGGCAGCTGGTCGACGAAGGCGCGCCGCTGCAGCCGCGCAGCCTCTATGCGGCCAGCAAGACGGCGCAGGAGCATTACGCGCTGGCGTGGTCGGAGTCGACGGGCGGATCGGTGGTGGCATTGCGCTACCACAACGTCTACGGCCCCGACATGCCGCGCGACACGCCGTATTCCGGAGTCGCCGCGATCTTCCGATCAGCGCTCGAAAAAGGCGAGCCACCAAATGTTTTCGAGGATGGCGGCCAGATGCGGGACTTCGTTCATGTGGACGACGTGGCGGCGGCCAATGTGGCGGCGGTGGCGGCTGACCGCGGTGGCTTCACCGCCGCGAACGTCTGCTCCGGGCAGCCGATTTCCATCATGGAGGTGGCGACAATGCTGTGCGAAGCGCGAGGTTCCGTTGTGGGCCCTGTGTCGCCGGTCGTCACCGGCCAATATCGAAGCGGCGACGTGCGCCACATCGTCGCCGATCCGGCCCGCGCCGCCGACGTGCTGGGTTTCCGGGCGGTGGTCAAGCCGCGGGAAGGATTGCGCGACTTCGCGTTCGCGCCGCTGCGCGGTTAGCATCTGCAGGCCGAGAAGTTGCAGGTACTCTTCGGCGCATGAGTCCCGCTTTCGAACCTGGTGATCCCGGCTACGAGCAGCGAGTGCGTGAGACCTTCGCTCGGCAGGGTCTGATGGCTACGTTCGCCGCTGAGCTTCGAAGTATCAAGCCTGGCGCGGTCGAGATCGAAGTGCCGTTCTCGCCGGGACTGAGCCAGCAGGACGACTTCTTCCACGCCGGGGTTGGCATCGCCATCCTTGATAGTGCTTGCGGTTGTGCGGCATTCACGCTCATGGCGCCCGGCATGCGCGTGTTGACCGTGGAGCTCAAGGTCAACTTGCTCGCCCCCGCGGTTGGTGACTTCCTGCAAGCGCGCGGCGAGGTCGTCCGTCCCGGTCGAAATCTCACTGTCTGCCGAGGCGATGCCTACGCCGTCTCCGGCGGCGGTTCGAAGCACGTGGCGACCATCCTCGCCACCATGACCGCCATCACCGAAGCCAACTGATGGCCGACGGTCTGGTGACGGTGGTGTTGCCGTGTCTGAACGAGGCCGAGTCGCTGCCGGTTGTGCTGTCCGCTATGCCCGCGGACTACCAGGCATTGGTCGTCGACAACAACAGCACCGATGACACCGCCGAGGTGGCCCGCCGACACGGCGCCAGGGTGGTCGCCGAACCGCGGCACGGCTACGGCTCGGCCGTGCATGCCGGGGTGGTGGCGGCGACGACACCGATCGTGGCGGTGATCGACGCGGACGGCTCGCTGGACCCCGCCGATCTGCCCGCGCTGGTGGCCGAGCTGGACCGTGGCGCCGATCTGGCGATCGGTAGGCGCCGCCCGGTGCCGGGGTTGCGCTGGCCGTGGGTGGCGCGGCTGGGCACGGTGATGATGAGCTGGCGGCTGCGTACCAGGCACGGCCTTCCGGTACACGACATCGCGCCGATGCGGGTCTTCCGGCGCGACGCCCTGCTGAGCCTGGGCGTGCGCGACCGCCGGTCGGGATATCCGCTGGAGCTGCTGGTGCGCGCGGCCGCGGCCGACTGGCGGGTGGTTGAGCACGACGTCGCGTACGGGCCCCGTGTCGGGGGTAAATCGAAGGTCAGCGGTTCGCTGCGGGGCAGTGTGACCGCGATCCTGGACTTCTGGAAGGTGATCTCTTGACGGTCGTGCCGGTGACGCTGCTGGTGGTGGCCAAAGCCCCGGTGCCCGGCCGGGCCAAGACCCGGCTGGCCGCGACGGTCGGCGACCGGGTCGCCGCACAGATCGCCGCCGCCGCGCTGCTAGACACCCTCGAGGCGGTTGCGGCCACGCCGGTCGCCACGCGGGTGGTGGCGCTCACCGGCGAGCTCGACGCCGCCGCCGACGCTGCCGAGATACGGCGCCGGCTCACGTCGTTTGCCGTGATCGATCAGCGCGGCAACGACTTCGGCGACCGGCTGGCCAACGCGCATGCCGATGCGGCCGCCGTCGACGGGCATCCGGTGCTGCAGATCGGGATGGACACCCCGCAGGTGACCGCCGAGCTGCTGGGCGATTGCGGGCGACGCCTGGCTGAGTCGACGGCGGTGCTCGGGTTCGCCCGCGACGGGGGCTGGTGGGCGCTCGGGGTGCAAACCCCGGGGCTCGCCGAGTGTCTGCGAGATGTCCCGATGTCTCAGCCGGACACCGGAGCGTTGACGCTGAAATCGCTGCGCAGCAACGGTGTTGGCGTCACTCTTCTCGACGAGTTGGCTGATTTCGACGTCGCCGACGACGTGGTCGCGGTCCGTGCGAGATGTCGGCCCGGCAGTCGGTTTGCGGAAGTCACTCGCGCCGCGGGTCTGTGAAGGATCGCCGGGCGATCGCGCGTCCGGTCAGGCCGATCGCGAACACCCCGAGCCCGACGACCACCGACTGCCACGGCAAGGTGGCGACCAGCAGCAGACAGCCGACGACGCCGCACACGTTCAGCACACGCGGCCACCGGCGCTGCGTGGTCGGCTGGGTGTAGGCCGACGCGTTGGCGATCGCGTAGTAGATCAGCACCCCGAACGATGAGAAGCCGATCACGCCGCGCAGATCGACCGTTGCCGCGAGAACGCAGACGACCAGGCCGACCGTGATCTCGGCGCGATGCGGCACCTGGTAGCGCGGATGTACGGCGGCCAGCCAGCCGGACAGATCCCGGTGACGGGCCATCGCCAGGGTGGTGCGCCCGATGCCGGCGGTCAGCGCCAGCAGCGCACCCAGACTGGCCAGCGTCGCGCCCACCGCCACCACCGGCAGCAGCGGCACCGCCCCGGCGGCGCGCAGCGCCTCGGCCAGCGGGGCGGGCGACCGCGCCAGCCGATCGGGTCCCGCTGCCAGCAGCACTGCTACCCCGACGACCAGATACACCACGACGGCTATCCCCAACGCGACAATGATCGCCCTGGGTATGGTGCGGGCCGGGTCGCGAACCTCCTCGCCCATCGTCGCGATCCGCGCATAACCGGCGAACGCGAAGAACAGCAACCCGGCCGATTGCAGAACCCCGTACCACGTTGCCGATGACCAGGCGCCCGCACCGCTCAGATTCGACAGCCGCATGCCACCGATCGCGATGCCGATGACCACGACGGTAAGGGCAACAAACGTGCACGCCAACAAGATTCGCGCCAATGCCGCTGTCTTGGTGATACCGCGGTAATTCAGCGCGGTCAGCCCGATCACCGCGGTGACAGCGACGAGGCGCTGCGCCCACCACGCTCCCGGCAGCGCATACGCGCCGATAGTGAGCGCCATCGCCGCACACGACGCAGTCTTGCCGATCAGAAACCCCCACCCGGCGGCGAAGCCCCACCACGGGCCGAGCTGTTCGCGCCCATAGATGTAGGTGCCGCCGGACGTCGGATAAACCGCCGCCAGCTGCGCCGAGGCGGTGGCGTTGCAGTACGCGATCGCCGCGGCAATCGCCAACCCGATCAGCAGCCCGGCGCCGGCGGCACGCGCGGCCGGGCCGAAGGCGGCGAACACTCCTGCGCCCATCATCGATCCCAGCCCGATCACCACCGCATCGCCGGTGCCGAGTCGGCGGGAAAGTTCCGGCTGGCCCGATTGATTCCGTTGGCTGTCCATGTCGTCTACCAGTGGGTGAAGATCAGGCTGTTCAGCAACAGTGCCCCGACGACGTTGAGCGCCAGCCATAGCCGCACAGTCCGCTGCGGCAACAGCGCCGGCGCGGAGGTCAGCCAGACGGTGAACGGCAGCCAGATCCGTTCGGTCTCGGCCTTGCTCAGCATGCTCAAGTCCGCCCAGACGATGGCGACCAGCATCGCCAGGATCAGCAGGTGCAGGCCCGACCGCCGACGTATCGCGGCCAGGTCGAAGATACGGCTGAGCCCGGCGACGCTGCCCAAGCCGATCGCGCACACCACCGCAGCCAGGTTGGCCCAGCCCCAGTACTGGAACGGCCGATCATGGGCAATGCCCTGCCAATAGCGCTGCTGCACAAGGGCATAGCCGTCAAACCAGCGGAAGCCGGTCGCGGCGAACGCCGCCGCAACCGCGGCTGCGGCCAGAATTGCCGGCCCCAGTGCCTGTAGCGCCGAGCGCCAGCCGGTGGCGCATACCAGTACCGCGAGCGCCGGAAACGCCATCAACGTCACGCCGTAGCTGAGGAACACCGCCCAGCCGAGCAGCAATCCCGCCGCGGCCGCCAGCAGCACAGGGCACCGAACCGTGCCGCGCGCGGCCAATGTCAGCAGTGCGATAGCCCAGGCGGCGACCCCGGCGAAGTACCCGTCGGCGGAGACCGCGATCCAGATCGCCGTGGGTGCCACCGCGACGAACGGCGCGGCGCGGCGCGCGGTCGGCTCGTCGGCCAGAGCCTTCAGCGTGATCACGATTGCGGCGGCGGCACTCGACCCGACCAGCACGCACAACAACCCGGCCCACGCGCCGCCGCCCAGTCCGATGCGGTCCAGCCACACGAACGTCAGCAGCGCCCCCGGCGGGTGACCGGAGACGTGGGTGATCCACGAGTTCGGCTGAAAATCCAGGATCCGGCTGGAGAACGTACGCAGGGCCACCGGGATGTCGGTGATGCCCGGCACCTGCGCCAGATACTCGTCCTTGTCGGTCAACCGGCCGGCGAAGCCGCGTTGCCAGCCGTCGATCATCGCCAGCGCGAACGCCCACGCGAACGATGTGGCCCACGCGACCAGAGGCAGCGTCCGCCACGAAAGCCGCTGCGCCACACCGGGTCCCCACGCCACTGCGGCCAGCGCGAGTAGAATCGCGGGTCCGGTGCCCCAGCCGACGTGGGCGTTGAACCAGCCGAAGATCGGGGCGGCGCCGGCATGCCAGCCGAAACGTTCCGGCGCGGTGTTTAGCCGCGACCTGATGCCCCAGTTCAGGCGGGGCAACACGAATGCGGCCGCAACCAGGACCAACCCGATCGCAACCGCGATTGCTTCTCGGCGGGCGATCCTCACGACCGGTAAGCCGCCCGGCCTAGTTGTGCGCAGGCGCGTCGGCCGCGGGTTGTTGAGGTGGCCGTCCTTTGCGCAGCGTGTCGAGCAGTTCGCGGTAGGGACCGACCAGGTAGACGGTGTCGTCGGCGTGCAGTCGGGCGTCGCGGCGGGGGTGCAGCTTGACCAGTGCATTGGGCCGGGTGATGGCAATGACCCGGGTTTGGGTGGACAGTTCGAACATGCGCAGGCCGTCGAGTTCGCTGCCGCGCGCCACCTGCATCCCGCCGACCACAAAGGAGCGTTGCCCGACCGAGAACGTGCCCAGCACCTGCAGACCGACCGCGGCGCCGATGAACCACGGCGCAGCTAGCTCGACGGTGGAGCGCACGTTTTCAAAGCCGAACCGCTGCGCCACCGCGAAACCCAGCGTGTTGTCGTAGACGCGCAGTACTAGCGGGACATCGGTCCAGTTGAGCCCGGGCCGAACCTTGGTGCCCAGCATCTCGGTTAGCACGATCCCGGTTTCGATGTTGGTCATGTCGTCGCGGGTCAGCACCGCTACCGCGCGGGCGCGATCCACTCGCGCCGATCGGAGTGTCTGGCCCAACGTGGCGTCGCCGAAGATCACCGGCACGTCGAGCTTCTGTACCACCGACAAGAAGCTGTTCTCCTCGTTTTTCTCGATCACCGCCACGTCGTAGCCGGCCGCGGTCAGATCGCTGATCACGCGGATGCCAAGCGCGCTCAATCCGACGACGACAATGTGGTTGTGCAGATGGCGCACCCGCGGGCGCGCGGCCCCGAAAACGAAGCGGCGCGACAGCAGCACGTCGGCGACGAACGCGACCAACAAAGCGGTGGTGGTCACCCCGCTGAACATCAGGAGGGCGGCGAACACTCGCAGCCAGGTGGGCTGGTGCACGAAGCTGAAGTCGCCGTAGCCGGTCGTGGTCATCGTCTCGATGGTGAAGTAGACCGCGTCGACCCAGCCCATCCGCGGCGGGGAATGGTAGCCGAACCGCAACAACACCGTGGAGAGACTCAGCAGAAGCAGCGAGCCGGCCACTATTGGGTAAAACGCGGGGTTGAAGTCGTTGACCAGCGCCCGGACGGCGTCGAACGCGCGCCGCAGCCGCGGCTGACGCGTTCGCGTGCGTCTCGTGCCTCGGATCTTGATGCCTTGGGCGGCCACCTCGTCGGCGGTGCCGACCATCATCGTCCAATCACCGGCGTGCACCCGCTGATCCCGGCTCGGGCAGATCTCCAGCTCGCCGGGGGTGGGGGAGCCATCGCCGTGAATCACCGCTACCGGGGCCAGATCACCGTACAGCTCGCGCAGCGTGGCGTCGCGGTATGCCTCGCCGCCGGAGACGACGAACTCGATGCCCGCGGCTTCGAATTGGTGAGTGGTGTGTTCCAGACATGCCTCGACCACTGACGGCGCCGCGAGTTCGGCGACATTCAAGATCGCGCCGGGCCCGTTGTCGTCGGCGATCGCTTCGCGCAGCACGTCGTTGGCCAGCCGTGCCACCACGCGCGCGTTCGGGTTGGCTTTCCTTGCCAGCAGCGCGATTTCAAGATTTGCCGCGTCGTCATCCCCGGCGCAGACAACGGCGAGCGCATGACCGACCTCGGCGAGGGCGAGTTCACGAGAAACCCCGGCCTCGGACAGGTCGAGGTTGGCCAGCCTGGCGACCGTCACTCCGGCGTTTTTCAGCTCATCGATGATCGTCATGGCCAGCGCATCGTCACCACTAACAATGATGTGGCGGTGCATGCTCTCGTACGCTCCTGAAGGAAAGCCCGAAGGCGACCGAGTTCTCCAAGATTTCGGACCGGCCCATCGACTCATTATGTCATCCGGTATTAACAACTCCGCGCGTTGACGCGGACTTCCAGTCTTCTAGGACAACCGTTTCCCGGCTTGGCCTGCCAGTGCCTGCCGGTCCACCTTGCCGATGCCGCGCATTGGCAGCGCGTCGACGATATGCAGCTCGCGGGGCGCGGCGGTGCGATCCAGAGTGTGCATGACGTGTGCCCGCAACTCCTCGAGCGAGGGCGGAGTGTGACCATCGGCCAGCACGACGGCAGCGACTACCCGCTGGCCCAACCGCTCGTCGGCGAGCCCGAAAACTGCGCAGTCGGACACCGCGGGGTGGGTCCGCAGCGCCGCCTCCACGGGCTGCGGCAGCACGGTCAACCCGCCAGTGCTGATCGCCTCGTCGGCTCGGCCCAGCACGCTGAGTACGCCCGAATCATCAACAGCGCCAATATCGTCGGTGCGAAACCAACCCGGCTCGGCGAACGGGTCGGGGTCGGGTGGGTTGCGATAGCCGTTGGCCAGGGTCGGGCCGCCGATCACGATCCGGCCGTCGGCGTCTACCCGGACCTTGACGCCGTCGAGCGGGACACCGTCATATACACAGCCGCCGGCGGTTTCGCTCATCCCGTAGGTCCGGACCACCGTGATATCCGCGGCTGCGGCGGCGTCCAGGATCGGTCGTGGGGCCGGTCCGCCGCCAACCAGCACGGCGTCTAACTCGGCCAGCGCCGCAGCGGCCGCGGGATCGGTCAGCGCTTTGGCCAACTGCGTGGCCACCAACGCGGTGTAGCGCCGACCGGAGCCGAGTTCGCCTACGGCAGAAGGTAATCCGCTGATGGCGAAGCCGGCCGACACGTCCAGCTCGACCGGAACGGTGCCGGCCAGGAGGCTGCGCACCAGCACCTGGACACCGGCGATGTGATACGGGGGCAAAGCCAGCAACCACCGGCCCGGCCCGCCCAGACGGTCATGGGTGGCCGCCCCGCTGGCGGTCAGCGCGGCAGCGGTGAGCAGCGCACCCTTGGGCGCGCCGGTGGTTCCCGACGTCGTCACCACTACGGCGATGTCGTCGTCGATGGCTTCGCCCACCCGCAGCGCCGACAGCATGAACCGGCGATCGCGACCGGCCGGCACCGGCAGCAGCGCGGAGGCCCGGCCGCGCAGGACCTGGTCCAGGGCAACGAGCAGTGGGCGCGCCGAGGAGCCCTGCGCCACGGCGAATGCCCGCAGGACGGCTATCCGGCGCCCTCGCCGTCGCGGGCATCGTCCAACGGCCAACCCTTGGCGGCCAGGCGTTCCCGCACCCGCTCGACGTCGGCCGGAGATGGCAGTTCGTCGGTGATCTGGGTGATCAGCACGGCGATGTCGACGTCATCGACATCGCCCTGCTGCATCAGTTCGTGGGCCACCACCTTGACGTCGTCGTTGCTCAGCCGACGGGACAGCAGGGCGAGCACCGGGAAGTAGTCAGTCGGCGGAATGCCTTCTGGATACCCCTCGCGCAGCCAGGCGACTACTGAGTTCAGGAATCGGTTCACAGTGTGTCAACTTCCCCCGCCGAGTCGTCGGTAATCCTCATTAGAGATTCTGATGTTACGCAGGTTTGGCACCGAGGATGTACATGCCGGTGTGCAGCCCGATGAAGTCCCGGGCGACGTACAACACCCCGATCACGGCCGCGACCAGCGCCAACGCGTACAACGCGTAGCTGAGAGCGGTCAGCGCTGGATTCTTGTGCCCCACGGCAGTGCCATCGGAGCCCTCGACGCCGGCGCCCGCGGCCCCCGCCCGCACGCCGAGTGCGAACAGCGCAGGTAGCCCGCTACCGAGGACCAAACCGAAGACCAGGATCTTCAACGAAGCTTGGTAGTTGAACCAAGTGCTCATGGCATGCCTGCTTTCTTTGCCGGGGCGGTGCCGGGAGCGGCGTCGGTAGCCTCTCCGTTCCCGCCGGGGACTCCCGCGCCGATTTTGGCCGTCGGCTGGCCGGCCTCGTCGAGCCCGGCGGTCAGGTCGCCCTTCCATTCGGCGTTGACGTTGTTGTGGTCGACCTTCGTCTTGCGCGACCGCAGGTAGATGGCCGCGGCCGTCGCCACCAGCAGGGCGAAGCCGACGATCGAGCCGGCGAAGCCACCGATCCCGTGGACCACCCAGTAGGTGCTGGCACCGACCAGACCGGCCGCCGGCAGCGTGATCAGCCAGGCGACGGCCATCCGGCCGGCGACCCCCCAGCGTACCTCTGCTCCGGGTTTGCCAACCCCGCTGCCGAGCACGGATCCGGTTACCACCTGCGTGGTGGACAGCGCGTACCCGAAGTGAGCGGACAGCAGAATGATGACCGCCGAAGACGATTCGGCGGCCATGCCTTGCGGCGACTTGATCTCGACGAGTCCCTTGCCCATGGTGCGGATGATCCGCCAGCCGCCGGTGTAGGTACCCAGTGCCATCGCGCAAGCGCAGGCCAATATCACCCAGAACGGGGGCAAGGCGGCGGTCCGGCTGACCGCGCCGTAAGAGATCAGCGCCAGGAAGATCACGCCCATCGTCTTCTGCGCGTCGTTGGTGCCGTGTGCCAGCGAGACCAGCGACGCCGAGAAGATCTGGCCGCGGCGGAAAGCGCCCTCGCTGCGCTCCGCCGGGACGCCGCGGACGAGCCGGTAGACCAGCCAGGTGCCGACCGCACCGACCAGCCCGGCCAACACCACCGACACCAGGGCCGGGATCAGTACGCGCGACACCACACCGGTCCAGATCACCCCGTGTCCGCCGACGGCGGCGATCATGGCACCGACGATGCCGCCGACCAGGGCATGCGAGGAGCTCGACGGGATACCCAGCAGCCAGGTCATCAGGTTCCAGACGATCCCGCCGACCAGACCGGCGAAGACCAGTTGCAAGGTCACCAGGTGACCGTTCACCAAGTCCTTGGCGATTGTTCCGGCGACAGCGGTGGACAGGAACGCTCCGAAAAGGTTCAGCACGGCCGAGAGCGATACCGCGGCCTTCGGCGAGAGCGCGCCACTGGCGATGGAGGTGGCCATGGCATTTGCGGTGTCGTGAAACCCGTTCGTGTAATCGAATGCGAGGGCGGTGATCACGACGATGATCAGAAGGAACAACTGAAGGTTCACGGGCCTAATTCTGGGGGTAGGTGGGTGGTGTTGTCGAAAGAACTGTGACGCGAAGACAAGGTATTTTGCACTCGTCGCTAGATGTTTGCTTCGGGTTCACCTTCGGGATTGCGACGTTCACCCCGAGTGTCGCGGCGTAGTGGGTGATCACTGGGTATCTGGACGAAGATCAGGGTTACGCCGTCGGGATCGGTGACATGCATTTCATGCAGACCCCATGGTTCGCGGCGGGCCTCGCGGGCGATCGACACGCCTCTGCTCTCCAGCTCCGCCTGCGTCGCGGCAACGTCGCGCACTTGCAGCCACAGCGCGCCGGGGAAAGGCCCGGCCGGGTGGTCCGGCGCGCCGTGGCCGGCCAGCTCGATCAGTGACTGGCCGGCGTAGAACACGGTGCCCGCGCCGTAATCGCGGAAGATCGCCAGCCCCAGCTCATCGCGATAGAAGCTCAGGGACCGCTGGTAATCCGCCGGCCGGAACAGCATTCGACTGGCGAGAATCTCCATGCCTTCGTGTCTATCACGCGCTGCGCGGTCGCTGGGGTTTCGGCGGGTATTGCATGACCGGTTGGGCTGGATTCGATTGCCCGGCTCCTCCTCATCGCGCGCCGCGCTCTGCATCGTCGCCGGGCTGAAGCCGCTGCCGTCGTATCATCGTGGTCGCCAAACCGGGACCGATGGTGTCCAGCGCCTGCGAGAAGACGGCCATCCGCGGCGCGATCCGGACCGGCCGGGTGCGCGCGGCTGTGATCATCCAGCCGGCG